>ERZ1034952.1686-NODE-1686-length-17464-cov-4.612614_pt1 | contig 17464 bp, 11 predicted proteins | sample MGYA00520625_ERZ1034952 | MGnify/ENA primary metagenome ERZ1034952 (study PRJEB33766, sample SAMN09781773) | gut metagenome | biome: gut microbiome | host: Homo sapiens | place: Madagascar | study: EMG produced TPA metagenomics assembly of the PRJNA485056 data... | reverse complement strand
TGCGCGTGGCCGAGCCCACGCCCGTGGACGCCGACTTCTGCCTGCTGCACTACAAGATGTTCAAGGACGCGGCGGGAAAGACCTTGAAGTCCATCCTCGTGTCCTGCAACACTCGCATGGAGCCCTTCGCCATCCCCCAGGTGCGCGAGCTCGTGAGCTTCGACGAGATGGAGCTGGACCTGCTCGGCGACGCAGGAGAGCGCCGCGCGGTGTTCGCGGTCATGTCGGACACCTCCTCTCTCTACTCGTTCCTCTTCGCCATCATGATGTGGCAGACGATGAACATCCTCTGCAAGCGGGCCATCAAGCTCTACGGGGGCGCGCTGCCCGTGCCGGTCGTGATGCTCATGGACGAGTTCGCGAACATCGGGCGCCTCCCCGACGTGGAGAAGATGGTCGCCGTCGTGCGCAGCCGCAACATCTCCATGGCCTTCGGCCTACAATCCCTCTCGCAGCTCAAGAGCGCCTATAAGGATGACGCGGCGACCATCATCGACTGCTGCGACACGACGCTGTTCTTGGGCGGCAAGTCCACCGATACCGTGAAGGAGATCGCCGAGTCCATCGGCAAGGAGACGGTGGCCACGATCACCTGGAACGAGAGCCGGGGCGCATCCGCCTCCTCCACCCGCAACTGGAACACCATCGAGCGCGACCTCATGCAGCCCGCCGAGGTGGCGAAGCTGCCGAGAGATACGGCCATCGTGCTCATCGCGGGCACCGACCCCCTCAAGGACAGGAAATACGACATCTCCACCCATCCGAGGTGGCATTCGGTCTACCCCGGCCACGAGGGGGCTCTCTACGGGCGCCCCTTCGACTTCGCCGACTACAAGGAGAGGAGGTGTCCGAGGCAATGAAGTGCGGCGGCCGCGCCCGAAGGGCGCCTCCGTGTCGTTGCAGGGCTTCCCGACCCGTGACGGCAGGCCGCCGCGATGCAAAGGAGACGGGGATACGTCCCATCCCCGCAAAAGATTCTACCCGACAGCGCGGCCCTTCCCAGGGTCACACCCGGCCGCGCGAAAAGATGCAAAGGAGATACGACCCCAATGTTGGCAAACATCATCAACCTCGTCTCGGGATGCGTGACGTTCCTGGGCGGGTTCCTCGTCGTGTGGGGAGCCGTCAGCCTGGGGCTCGCCATCCGCGAGCAGCAGGGCGGCGCCCAGATCGCGAGCGCCATATCCACCATCGCCGGCGGCGGCATCATCATCGCGGCCGCCGTCTACTTCGGCATGCTCGACACGAGCTGGCTCCCGGCGTAAGGGGGCGCGCATGTTGAGCGTATCAGTGCACAAGGACATCGGCGAGTATACCGAGAAGGTGGTGGGCAAGCTCTCCGCCCGCACGCTCGCCTGCACAGCAGGAGGGCTGGGCGCGGCCGTCGCCGTGGCCGCCGTCGGCAACCTCGCCCTCGGCGTTCCTGTGGATGCCATGACGCTTCCCGTCATGGCGGCCTCCATGCCCTTCTGGCTCCTCGGCTTCTGGCGCCCCAAGGGGCTTCCCGCCGAGAAGTTCGTTCCGCTCCTCGCCGAGCACGTCTTCGGCGATGGCAAGCTCGCCTACGCCACGGGCTCGCGTCCGGATTCCCTCGCGGGCAGCATCGGGTGCGGGAAGACGGATAGGCGCGCCCGCCGCGCATCCAGGCGGAAGGGGGCGGAGCGTTGTGTCAAAGAGATCTAGTGAGCTGGAAGAGCGAAAACCGCTCGTGAAGCCCTCTCGAAGCCCGAAGCGGGGCAAGTCCCTCGGTCGCCGCATGGCCGAGCAGGAGCGCCAGCTGACCGACCGCATGGCCGAGAAGAGGAAGGCGCGGCGCGCGGCGCGCGACGTGTACGGCGCGGTGGGCTACGACCTCATGTACGAGAACGGCATCGCGCAGGTGGAGGAGGGGCTTTTCAGCCAAACCCTTTCCTTCGACGACATCAGCTACCAGTCCGCCCGCGAGGAGAACCAACAGGCCATCTTCAGCGGATGGTGCCAGCTGTTCGACTACTTCGGCGCAGAGAGCTGCGTGCAGCTGTCCATCGTGAACCGCCCCATCCCGTCAGACCTCATAGGGAAGAAGCGCTTCTTCGCCGAGGACGACCCCGACACGGCCGCCTACGCCGCCGAGTACAACCGCATCCTCAACGAGAAGATGCGCGAGGGCGTGTCGAACCTCACCCGCGAGCGCTACCTCACGTTCTCCGTAGGGGCGGCCAGCATCGACGAGGCCGTGCCCAAGCTCGCTCGCATGAGGACCGACGCCGAGCAGACGCTCGCGAAGATGAGGAGCGCGGCGAGACCGCTCTCCGGCGAGGAGCGCCTGGACGCAATCCACGGGCTTTTGCGCCCCGGAAAACCCAACCTGTTCTCGTGGGAGGCGGTGGGTGCTGCAAGCGGCCTCACCAGCAAGGACCTCATCTGCCCCGCCTCCCTCGACTTCAAGCCGGAGGGGTCGGGCGCGTGCTTCAAGACCGAGGACATGTGGGGCCAGGTGCTCTCCATGAACCGGTTCGGGAGTGAGCTTACCGACCGCTGCCTCGCCGACATCATCGACCTCCCCATACCGCTTTGCGTGTCCATCCACGTGCAGGCCATGGACAAGTCCAAGGCTGTCGCCTTCGTGAAGAAACGCATCGCCTGGATGGATAAGGAGATCATCGACGAGCAGATGAGCGCGGTGAAGAAGGGCTACGACTTCCAGATACTTCCGTCCGAGCTCAAGTACTCCAAGGAGGAGGCCGAGGACCTTCTCGACCACCTGCAGAACCGCAACCAGCGCCTCTACGTCTACACCGGGCTCGTCTACACCTACGCGGCGACCCGCGCCGAGCTAGACGACCAGGTGATGCAGATCGTCTCCACCGCCCGGCGAAACTCCATCGAGGCCGACGCGCTCGACTACCGCCAGCGCGAGGGCCTGAACTCAGTGCTGCCGCTCGGGCACAACCACGTGGAGGTGTCCCGCATGATGACGACGGCCCAGGTCGCCATCCAGATGCCCTTCGCCACCCAGGAGCTCGCCCAGGCGGCCGGCGGCTACTACGGCCAGAACAAGCAGTCCTCCAACCTCGTGCTCTGCAACCGCAAGCGACTGGCAAGCCCCATGGGTTTCGTCGCGGGCAAGCCCGGATCCGGCAAGTCGTTCTCAGTCAAGCGCGAGATAGAGAACACGATCTTGGCCTACCCGGATGACGAGGTGATAATCCTCGATCCCGCTGGCGAGTACTCGCCGGTGGTCGTAGCCAACGGCGGCGAGTCTATCCGCTTTGCCCCCGACTCCGACACGCACCTCAATCCCTTCGACCTGGCCGACGTGGCCCACCAGTCGCCCTCGGCGCAGATGGCCTTCAAGATAGACGCCTTCCTGGCGCTGTCATCGGCCACCATGGCGGGGGGCGCGGAGGGGTTCCCCGGGGCGGACAAGTCCATCATCAGCCGGTGCGTCGAGGCGGCCTACCGAGAGGCGGCCGAGGATGGGCGCGACCCGCTCCTCGGCGACTTCCACCGCATCTTGAAGGAGCAGCCCGAACCCGAGGCGCGCGACATAGCCCTTCGCTACGAGCGCTACGTGGAGGGGGCGCTCTCGTTCTTCAACCACCCCTCCAACGTCGGCTTCGAGAGGCGCATCACCAACATCGACTTCAAGGACCTCTCCGAGAACATGCGCGCCTTCGGCATCATCGCCGTGCTTGAGAGCGTGCGCAACCGCATGTACTACAACTACGAGCGCGGAGTCACGACCTGGCTCTACATCGACGAGGTGCAGTCGCTCTTCGGCCACCCCGCCATCATCAGCTACTTCTCGAAGTACTGGGCGGAAGGCAGGAAGTTCAACCTCATCGCCACGGGCATCACCCAGAACAGCGTCTACATGCTCGACCATGAGGAGGCGCGCAACATGGTGCTGAACTCCGACTTCGTGCTGCTGCACAAGCAGTCGCCGCTCGACCGCAAGGCGTGGGCCGACCTCCTGGACATGAGCGCCCAGGAAGCCGCCTACATCGACGAGTCGGTTCGCGCAGGCGAAGGCCTTCTCATCGCCGGGGGCGCACGGGTGCCCCTGAAGGACGACTTCCCGAAGGGCAGGCTCTACGACCTGTTCAACACCAAGCCCGAGGAGGTCGCCGCCAGAAAGCGCGAGAGCGACTTCGCCAAGCGGGCCAGGCGCAGAAAGGTCGCCCCGAAGTGACGGGCATCGCCAAGGGATCGAATAACGCAGCCGCAACCGCAGACGCAACGCTCACAGCCAAGGAAGGTGCTCCGGATGCTGCCGAAGTGGCGCGAATCGGTCGAGCCGATGCCGCCTCGGAAGGCCTCGTGCGCAAGTCGTCCGACAACAAGGCCGAGGGCAGGAAGCCCAGGAGCCCGAAACGCCCGACGAGGCATCGCCGAGGCGACACGGAGGATGGAAAGAGCGCGCCGAAGGCCTCATCTACCGGAAGCGCGGAAGCGACCCGCGAGAGGAAGACGGCATGGCAGGCGAGGCGGCACCTGGCCTCGCTCGCGGCGGATGCCGCAGCGGACGAGGCCGACGACTCCGACGAGCTTGGGGGCATAGGGAGCATCTGGCGAACAGCACGCGCCGGTTCCAGGGCCCTAGGCCGCAGAAGGCGTGCCGATACCGCATCAGTGCCGGGCGCTACCGCAGCCCAGAACGAGGCTCCCGCCGCGAAGCGAACCGGCTCCATGGGCAACGCGAAGGCGGCAGAGAAGAAAGCAGCCGAGACAAGGCGCGCCCAGTCGCGCCGGACGTGGCTCAAGTCCAGGGCGACGAAGGCCCCCGAGTCCGCGACCGCCGCCAAGGCCGCCGGAGAGGGGGCGAGGAAGGGAGCTTCCAAGGCGATCGCCGGGGCGGCGGCAACGGCCGCAGGACCCGTGGCGGGAGTCCTCGCAGGCGTGCTCTGCTTTGTGCTCGCCGTCCTCGTCGTCTCCCAGCTCGCGAGCGCCATCTTCGGGTTCTGGAAGAACGAGGCCGCGAAGGCATCCCTCGACGGCCTTCCTCCCTACATCACGATGGAGATGGTGGAGTCCGCGCTCGAATGCCAGGAGAAATACGGTCATCCCGCCGGGTGCACGCTCGCGCAGATCGTGTGCGAGAGCGGCGTGGGCGACCACCTGTCGCTGCTCGCCGAGCGCGACAAGAACCTCTTCGGCATCAAATGGGCGTCCTCCTTCCTCGGCTGCCCCGAGGTGGCGGGCAAGAGCTCGTGGGCCACGAGCGAGGAGTACGGCGGGCAGACGGTCGGCATCATGGCCGACTTCACCGTGTTCAAAGGACACCGCGAGTGCATCGTGTTCAGGAGCCGCGTGCTGCTCGCCAACCAGCGCTACTCGGGAAACGCCCTCATCCGCCAGGCAATCGCCGAAAAGGACTCCGACAAGATGGCCGAGGGGCTGAAGGACGCGGGATACGCTACGTCCTCCGACTACGTGGCCTCCCTCAAGTCCGCGATGGACGCCTGGGGCCTGCGTCGCTTCGACGGCATGAGCCTTGATGACTTTCGCTCCGGCGCGGCCGACGGAAACGCCATCGTCGCGGCAGCCGCAGGCCAGCTCGGCGTCCCCTATGTCTGGGGAGGGACGACCCCCGGCGTCGGGCTCGACTGCTCAGGTCTCACCCAGTACTGCTACGCCCAGGCGGGCATATCCATCCCCCGCAACTCCGAGGACCAGGCGGCATCGGGCAGGCGCGTGCCGCTTGCGGAGGCCAGACCCGGAGACATCCTCTGGCGTCCGGGCCACGTCGCCATCTACGTAGGCGGCGACGAGTACATCCACGAGCCCCACACGGGCGACGTCTGCAGGCGCGCGAGCGGCATCGCCTATTTCACGTGCGCCATCAGGTACCGATAGACAAGGAGAAGAACATGCAGAAGAAGAACAAGCTGATGCTGGCAGCGGCCATCGGCATGGTGGCCATCGTCGTCGGCAGCACGGCCGTGCGCTGCTCGGTGGCCCACACGGTCGAGGAGCGCGCCGAGCCTGTCGGAACTGTCGCGGCGGAAAGCGCATCCCAGTCTCCCGGCGAGAGCCAAGCCGCACAGGAGGCCCCTGAAAAGGACGCGTCGGCCGAGACCCTGGCGCTCCTGCGCGCCAACGCCTGGCAGGCGGAAGGGGCGCCCGAGAGGACGCTCGCGTTCCGCGAGGGCTCATTCGTCGAGTCCGACGGCACGTCCGTGCGCCTCGCGGCCTTCGAGGTGAGGGACGCGGGAGAAGCGGAGGGCCAGCGCTACCTCGACATCGACATCATGCGAGAGGGCGACCCCTACGCGACCCCGACCACGCTCATCATCGACGAGCAGGACGGGGCTCTTTCGGTCGCCTGCGACGACTTCGCGGTGGAGAAGCGCTACGTGCAGGGCGCGCCCTCCGGCACCGAGCTTGCCGTGGTGGGCCTCGCCGAACCCTACACGGGCCTTATCGACAACAAGACAGGGGAGCTGGCCTCGGCCATCGGGCAGTGGTGCAAGGGCCATGCGCCCACGGCCGCATCGGCCTCCTTCGACGGCGAGGTGTACGTGGACGTGCGGGGCGGCCGCGTGAGCGCGACCTTCCACCTCGACGACGCGGCGTCCACCATCGTCACCGCCGTCTACGAGGGCGGCGCGTTCAGCGTGGCCGGATAGGAGGCGCCGATGCCCTCACTCGCAAAAGGGGCGATGCCGGGCCGTGCCTTCGCCCTCGCGTTCAGCGCGACGGCGCTTCTGTGCGCGCTCGCCTTCGCCTGCCCCGCTCCCGCGTTCGCGGACATCGCAGGCGACATCAACGCGTGGCTCTGCGGCATCCTGCGGGACACCTGCAACTGGATATTCTCAAGCCAGGCCGACATGCTGAAGTCCATAGGCGCCGGGGGCGTGCTCTCCTCAGGCTTCGAGCAGATGCTCGGAAGCGCGGGCACCGTAACCATGTACGACCTCGTGCGGGGCGTCTGGGAGCACGCGATACTGCCCATCGGCTGCGGGATGCTCTCGTTCGTGTTCACCGTGCAGCTCATCAAGGTGTCGCAGAGGATGGACGGCAACGCGTCCATGCCCGGCGTGAAGGAGGTCGTCTTCATGCTGGTGTTCTTCGCGGTGTTCCTCTTCCTCCTTCAGCACTCGTTCGACCTCATGGCCGCCGTCTACGAGGTTGTGAAGCTCGCCATAGACCGGGTCGTGGCGCTCTTCGGGACGGGGATGCCCATGGACCTCTCCGCCGTGTCCATCACCACGACCGACGACGACGTGGCGGCGTTGATCGCGATGCTCGTCGTCGCCCTCGTGAGCTGGCTCGTGGTGATCGTCGCCTACGTGGTGGCGCTCGTCGTGAGCTGGGCGCGCGCCATACAGATCTACATCATGGCGGCGTTCAGCCCCATCCCGCTCGCCCTCACCTCGCTCGACGAGACGCGGCAGATGGGAGTCGGCTATCTCAAGAACTTCGTCGCCGTGTGCCTTGCGGGCGTCATCATCCTGGTCCTGCTCGTTTCCTTCCCGATAGTCCTCGGCGGCCTCAATGCAGCGAGCGCTGGCGTGCCGGTCGTGGACTCCATCGTGGGAGGGCTTTCCTACGCCCTGCAGTACCTGGCGATGTGCGTGCTGCTCATCCTCTCTCTCGTGAAGAGCGGGTCCTGGGCGCGCGACATCATGGGCGGCTGACGCCCGTGGGCGCGTCGGCGCGCGGACCCTAAGGGATACGCGCACCAACCGAAAGAGAATCCAAGGATAAGAGGGCACCCGCCCTTTTCCCATCACGGCGGCGGGAAGCCCTGCACAAGATGCAAAGGAGACAAACGATGGCAGAAGAGACTGCTCCCAAGAAGAACGTCTACATATCCCTTCACAAGGCGTTTATCCACGAGAACATCAAGTACACCGACAAGGAGGGCAAGGAGAAGACGTTCAACGTGGTGCGCCTTCCGTCCGACACCGTCATCGACGGCAAGGACGTGGGTGGCTACGAGTTCAGCCCCCTCTACGTGAACCCGTCCAGGTTCCGAGGAGAGAACTGGCGCGACATCCCGCTTCTGGCCGACCGCGACATCCGCCTCCAGAAGACGGTGCTCGACGCGGAGGGCAAGCCTGTGCTCGGTGACGACGGCAAGCGCCAGAAGGAGAGCCTGACCGTCAAGCCCGAGCAGATCAAGACCGCCCTCGCCGAGGCCCGCAAGCGCTACGCGGAGGAGCACGCAAAGGACGAGCGCGGCCTTTCCGAGCGCGCCGAGCAGGCCAAGGAGGCGTCGGACGCAATGGAGAAGGGCGAAGAGCGCCCTTTGGAACATGAGAGCCGATGAGGGGGGTGATGTGATGGATACGACCCGGAAGGGCACGGCCTACAAGGCCGTGCGCGTCCTGCTCGCGGCGGCGCTCGTGCTCGGCACGATGCTGCCCGCGCTTGCCCTCTCACCCGCGAGGGCGCATGCCTCTGGCGGGGCCGTCCTCACGGTGGGCTCCAAGATCGCCTACGACTCCTACAACACCACCTGGTTCGAGGTGGACGGGCAGCCCGCCTGGTGCGGCAACCCCTCGAAGAACACGCCCGCCGCAGGAACCTACGAGAAGTCGCCGCTTTCCGCCATGAGCGGGCGCACGGAAGAGCTCGCGGCAGACATCTGGTTCTCCTACGGCTCGCCCGGCTTCGACGCGTCGCTTTGGCCTGACAGCTGGTACGGCGGCGGCTCCATGACGGCCGACCGCTATATGGCGCTCGCCCACATCCTCATGTCGGACACCTACGCGTCAAACGGCAACTACGCCATGTTCGGATGCTCGGAAGGATTCCGCGACTGGGTTCAATGGAACGTCATCGGCTTCGGCGACGACGGGAGCCTCATCAACGACGATGCCACGGGCAGGAAGATCCTGCGGCGCTTAGGCGAGGTGCCCGGCAACTTCGAGCCCTTCATGCTCTACACGGGCTCGTCCACGCAGGTAATCCTCTCGTTCACCTACAACACCACGGTGAAGGTGGCAAAGGCCGCATCCGAAGGCTGGGCGCAGGACGACCCTGACTACACGCTCGCGGGCGCGGTCTACGGCATCTACGCGAGCCGCGCCGACGCCGAGGCCGACCGGAGCCGCCTCGCAACCATCACGACCGACGCGACGGGCGCCGGGGAGTCGGGGAGCCTCGGGGCCACCCGCGAGACCTTCTGGGCCAAGGAGGTCAAGGCCTCGTCCGGCTACGCCCTCGACGAGGGCGTGTACGAGGTGGGGCCGCAAAACGACTACACGTTCGCGTCCGCCGAGCCTCCCATCACCGTGCGCCTCGTGCTCAAGAAGTTCGACGCCGAGACGGGCCACGGCTCGTCGCAGGGCGACGCCACCCTCGATGGCGCGCTCTACCAGGCGCGGTACGCGCGAGGGAGCGCCACAGAGACGGTCAAGGGGGAGACGGTCGGCGCGACTGTGGTGTTCGAGGACATCCCGCTCGGAGACATCGAGGTGCGCGAGCTCTCGCCCTCTGGCGGCTACCTGCTCGACCGAGACGTGCACCGCATCCGCGTGACCGCCGACATGGCCCAGGGAGGAGCGCGCGTGATCGAAGTGGAGCCGCAGGGCGAGTTCGGCGAGGACCCGCAGCGCGGCGGCTTCATCGTCGGCAAGGGCGACGCCGAGCGCTACGACCACGAGGACGGCACCTTCTGGAACTACGCCCAGGGCGACGCCACCTTCGAGGGCGCCGAGTTCACCGTGTACAACCGCTCCGCTAACCCCATCTGGCAGGACGCGAACGGGGACGGGCGCTTCCAGGCATCCGAGGAGTTCGCTCCCGGCGATGCCGTCATGACCATCGCGACCGCCTACAACGAATCGCTCGACGCCTGGACGGCCACGACAGGCGTCCGCGCCCTTCCCTTCGGCACCTACGAGATCGTGGAGACGAAGGCTCCCGTCGGCTACACCGGCGAGGGTATCGTGAGCCATGTGGTAGAGATACGCGAGGACGGCCAGTTCGACCAGCTCGTTGAGGCCGACGGGATGCTGAACGAGGTGGTGCGCGGCGGCGTGCAGGTGCGGAAGGACGACCTTGAGCTTGGGGCGAGCGAGGCCCTGGGCGGAGCCGACCACTCCGCGCTCGGTGATGCGGGCTACCTCGGCACCTCTCTTGAGGGCATCGAGTTCACGGTGGTGAACGCCTCCGAGCACGGCGTCATGGTCGGGGACACCTACCGCCCCAAGGGCTCTGTCGTCGCGGTCATCGAGACAGCATGGAACCCCGAGGAGGAGGCCTACACCGCCCGGACGGCGTCCGACACGCTGCCCTACGGCACCTACACCATCGCAGAGACGGCCACCAACGGCAGCTACCTCTTGACCGACGGCGCTCCCCGCACCTTCGAGGTGCGCGAGGATGGCAAGGTGGTCACGGCCGACCGCGAGGGCGCGGCCCTGCTCTGGCGCGACCAGGTGGTGCGCCACGACATGCACCTGCAGAAGAAGGGCTCGATCCTGGGCGGCAAGCTCGCCTGCGTGCCCTTCCTCATCACCAACGTGACCACCGGTGAGGCCCACGTGGCCGTGACCGACCGCAATGGGATGCTCTCCACCTCCTCGGATTGGCGCAGCCGTCAGAGCATGGTGAACGCAAACGACAAGCTGCTCGCCGAGGACTTCATCGACACGGCCGACGTGGAGGAGGGCTCCGGCGTCTGGTTCGGGCAGGGCGAGCATGGCTCTATGGCCGAGCCCGACGACAGGCTGGGCGCGCTTCCCTTCGGCGAGTACCGCATCGAGGAGCTCCGCTGCGAGGCCAACGAGGGCTATTCCCTCTGGTCGGACACCTTCAACGTGAGCCGCGACGCCACGGCCACCGGCTTCGACATCGACCTGGGAACCGTGGACGACCAGCCCATTCCCAAGCTCGCCACTGAGGCGACGGACAAGGCCGACGGCGACCACGTGCTCGCTGCTGCGGGCAAGGTCACTGTCGTGGACGAGGTTGCCTATGCCAATCTCGTGCCGGGCAAGGCCTATACGGTGAAGGGCACGCTCATGGACAAGGCGACGGGCCAGCCGCTGCTCGTCGGCGGCAAGGAGATCGCATCCAAGAAGGAGTTCTCTCCCATCGCGCCTTTCGGCACCGTAAAGGTGGACTTCTCCTTCGACGCCTCCGCGCTTCATGGTAAGGAGATCGTCGCTTTCGAGAGCCTTGAGCATGAGGGTCGTGAGATCGCTGCGCATGCTGATATCTATGACGAGGGCCAGACGGTGAAGGTCGAGCCCGCGCCCGAGATTGGCACCGTTGCGTCGGATGCGGCGGACGGCGACCACGAGGTATCGGCCGACGCTTCTGTGCGCATCGAAGACCAGGTGTTCTACTCGGGCCTCGTCCCGGGAGAGCCCTACACCGTGAAGGGCGTCCTCATGGACAAGGCAGCTGGCGAGCCGTTGCTCGTGGGTGGCAGTCCCGTGGAGGGCCAGACCGAGTTCTCGCCCGGGGCGGCAAACGGCTTTGCGACCGTCGGCTTCGAGTTCGACGGCACGGGCCTCGAAGGTGCGGACATCGTGATCTTCGAGACGCTGTGCCGCAACGGCGAAGCCATTTGCGAGCACGCGGAGCTCGACAACGCGAACCAGACAGTGCGCATGGTAGAGCCCGTGCCCGAGATAGCCACGACCGCGACCGATGCCGACGACGGAGACCACGAGGCGGTGGCTGACGACTCCGTGGCCATCGTTGACGAGGTGCGCTACGAGAACCTTGAGCCCGGGCGCGAGTACGTGCTTACAGGCACGCTCATTGACAAGACGACTGCCGCACCCGTAAAGGCGGACGGCCTGCCGCTCACCTCTATCGTTGCGTTCACGCCCACAGAGTCCAATGGCTCGGTCGAGGTCGTGTTCTCCTTCAACGGAAGCGAGCTCGCCGGGCACCGCACGGTGGCCTTTGAGAGCCTGGCGCTCGAAGGCGAGGTTGTGGCGACTCACGAGGACATCGAGGACGAGGGACAGAGCGTCGACCTTGTTACTCCCCATGTTCCGGGCACGCCCAAGGTAGGTCTCGCCCAGACGGGCGACACCAACAACGTCGTGCCGCTCATTTGCCTTGCAGCCGTAGCTGCTCTCATTGCCGCTCTTACCGCCCTGCACGAGCGCCGCGGCAGGCGCAAGGGTGCTTCGCAAAGCGAAGAGACGGGAGAGGAGGACTTGGAAGGAGAGGAAGAAGATCCCTCGGAGGAATAGGCCGAGTTGACAGAAGGGAGTAGCCACCCGAAACGAAGAACGCCCCTCGGCTGAGGGGCGTTCTTCGTTTCATAGGCATAGATCATCGTAGCGGCCGATGCTCCGCTTTGTTGCCTCGGCCACCTCCTCGACCATCTCCCTGGTGATGAAGCTGCGGGGGTCGAGCTTCAAAGCGACGCAGAGCTTCAGGAACTCATCGACCCGCATCTCGCGCTGCCCGTCGAGGACGTACCAGAGACGTTTTTTATCAACATTGCATCGACGAGCTAATTCAGAAACGCTGATTCCCCGTTGTTGTCGCCGGAGCAAAAACATGTTGCAGACTTTTAACAGGCATTCCTGATGCATGGCGAGGCGCAAGCACCACCTTAGTACCCATGCTGCTCCGAGCCCATCTTACGCAAGGAGACCAGAACCATGGCTATTGCAACAACCAGAACCAAGACATCTGTCAACACGCATGCAAACCACACTCCATAGATGCCCGTTCCCGTAAGGCTGGGAACAAGGAGCACCATTGGCACGAACAGTACCAATGGTCGTGCCATCGTGAGAATTGCAGCCTTTCCTCCTTGTCCGATGGACTGCAAGAACGTGATAGCCATGATCATGATTCCATAGAGGAAGAACGGCGCGAAGAATAAGCGGAAGCAGTCCACCCCCATTGCAACCAGATCCTGCTCTGTGATGAACCACGAGAGCAGCACGTCGGGGGCAATCATAGCCGGTATCCAGAAAACGAAGCAGAGAGCGGTGGCTCCCAAGCAAAACGAGGCCATGATGCGACGAACTCTCTTGTATCTACGCGCGCCGAAGTTCGTGCCAACGGCCGGCTGGAGACCGTTGCTCATGCCCCACAGAGGGATGAACGAGAATGCCTGGATGCGCAGAGCGGCACCGAAGAGTATCTGCCACTCGGCTCCTCCCCAATAGGACGCTGCTCGATAGATAACGGCCTGCTGCACGAGCGTCAAGACTTGCATGAGCATGGCAGACACACCGACCTTCACTACTTCCGGAAGTACTTCAGAGCTAAGGCCGATGCGATGGATACGGGCAACTTCCTCCTTCTTGACGAACCACCAGAGCATGACGGCAGCCTGCGCGAACTGCGAGATTACGGTGGCTATGCCCGCGCCCTGTAAACCAAGACCGGCATCGCGCATCATCAGTATGAATACAGGCGAGAGGATCATGTTGAGGATGGCACCGCCACCCATGATGGCCATTGCTTTCACCATGATGCCTTCGCCTCGCATGACCATGTTGGAGCTTTGGGCAAAATTGACGAAGAGGCTGCCGCAGAAGATTACTTGGAGATACGAGGTCGCAAGATCGAGCATTTCCCCTTCTGCTCCCGTCAAGGCCAACAGCGGTTTAGCGAAGATGATGCCGATTATCATCACGATAACCGAGAGGATAAGGTTCATCGCAACAAGGTTTCCCATGACGCGATCAATGGTTTCTTGCTGTCCTGCTCCGATCGCTCGGGATAGCACCGAAGCCGAGCCCATGCCGATCAAGCAAGCAATGCCGGTGTTGATGAACGTGAAGGGATAGGCAATGGAAACAGCGCCCATGGCATCGGTGCTGATGAGCTGCCCTGCGTAGATAGCATCGACGAAGGTGTACAGCCCGATGACCACCATCCCAATGATCGCGGGCAAGCTGAGCGACACCATGAGCCGCGCCGATGACGCTTCCAGCAGAAAGGCCTTGCGGTCGAGTTCTTTAGCCATGCTACACCGCCTTCCCAGTCGAGCGTTTCGATCCCGGCAGCGACCAGTCGGCGCTCTCGCTCTGCAGATTCACCATGCGGGCGAAGAGGCCGTCTTTGGCCAAAAGGTCCGCGGGCGACCCTTGGTCAACCATGCGCCCTTCGTCCAAGACCACGACCTTGTCCGCGTTCATGACGGTGCGCATGCGATGCGCGATGACCATCACGGTCTTTCCTGCGAGCAGGCGCGAGAGGGCTTCCTGCACTTGAGATTCGTTCTCCACGTCCAGAGAAGCGGTGGCTTCGTCCAGAAGCACGATGGGAGCGTCTTTCAGCAGGGCGCGGGCGATGGATATCCGCTGGCGCTCGCCCCCGGAAAGCTTGCTTCCGTTCTCGCCGATCATGGTGTCGTAGCCGCGAGGCAGCTTCTGCACAAACTCGTCGCAGTTCGCGGCCCGCGCCGCAGCGAGCACCTCAGCGTCCGTGGCATCGCGGCGTCCCAGACGGATGTTGCCCATGACGGTATCGTCGAAGAGGAGGACGTCCTGGAACACGACCGCGTAACGCGTAAGAAGCGTCTCCGGATCGACAGCGGATGCGTCAACGCCCCCGACGAGGACACGGCCGCGATCGGCGTCCCAGAAACGTGCGGCGAGCCTCGCGAGAGTCGACTTCCCCGATCCGGAAGGGCCGACAAGTGCTGTGACCTCGCCCTCCCTCGCCGTGAACGACACGTTTCTCACCACGGGCTCCTTGCCTTCGTCGTAGGAGAACGTCACGTCCTCGAACACCACGTCGTTGCCCTCTGGATCGAAGCTGGCGGAACCCGTGGCTGCCTGCACCTCGTAGAGCGCCTTCATGCGAGGCGCGGCGACCTCGGTAGCCATGAAGAGCTCCGCGAACATCATGCAAGCCTGGTCGAACGGCGCGTACACGCGCGAGACGATGAGCAGGAAGGCGAACATGACCATGAAGCTCAAATGCCCGTCAATGAGCATCATTGCCCCGACGAGGATGGTCGTCGCTATTCCAAGGCGCATCACCGCCTGTGTGAGCTGAACGGGCACCCCGGCGCCTATCTCGGAGCGCAACATCGACCGCTCGCTTCTGTCGATCAGACGTCCAGCCTGCTCCAAATAGGTGGCCTCTTGATTGGTCGCTCGAATCTCGCGAGCGCATTCCAGGATCTCCTGGGTGTTCTCCGTCATGACGAGTCCGGCCTGGCGCGTCTTGCGCATGAGGGGTGCGGTGAAGCGGCGCGAGGCGAAAAGGATCGCGAAAGCCACCGGCACCGACCACAGCGCCGCTATGCCGAGCTGCCAGTTGAACGCGACGAGCCCCACGGCGATGAGCGCAGTGGACACATAGGTTCCGTAAAGATAAGGCAGCACATGGGAGTAGACATGCTCCATGGTGGTCGCATCGGTCATGATGGTCTCGGTCAGGTCGGCCAGGTCGCGCCGGCCGAAGAACGACAGCGGAAGCACGCGCAAACGCTCGGCCAGCCCGATTCGCTGCTTGCCGCTCTCGCGGTAGGTCTTTCCATAGGTGTAGTCGTACTGGAACCAGTGCGCCACCCAAAGCGCCACGGCGAACACGACAAGCCCCACGGCGTAGGGCAGCAGGTTCGGCAGGGGTGCGGAGCTTATGAGCGATGCCATCAGCTGATCCATGAGGAGAAAGAAAAAGACGACCCCTCCCATGGTCACGAGGTTGACGATGACGGTCCAAGTGGCCCCGAGCCTGATGTTCCTTGCGCCCTCGTCGGTAAGGGCGTACTTCTCCTTCATGCTCTTCATGCGAGGCTCCCTTCTGCCGCGACGAGTTCCTGTATCGCGCCCTCTTCGGTTGCCTGGCGCGCCCTATTCGATTCGATGCGCCAAAGGGCGGCTCTCTGGTATTGGTCCCACATGCGGTGATAGAGCCCTTTCGCCGCGATGAGTTCCTGATGCGTGCCCTGCTCGACCACGCGCCCGTCCTCGATCACAACAATCTTGTCTGCGCCCACCACCGTCGAGAGTCGGTGGGCGATCATGAGCACGGTGCGTCCCTGCGCCAACTCCGAGAAGCCCTTCTGGATGAGCGCCTCGTTCTCCGGGTCGGCGAAGGCAGTCGCTTCGTCGAGCACCACGATGGGGGCCTGCTTGCAGATGGCGCGCGCGAGGGCTATGCGCTGCTGCTCGCCTCCGGAGAGGTGGACGCCTTCCGCACCGATGACCGTGTCTGCGCCATCGGGCAGCTTCTCCAGGATGTCGTCGCACTGCGCAGCGGCAAGCGCGGCCATCACCTCTTCGCGGGTGGCGCCGGGACGCCCGGCCGCGACGTTGTCGTAGATGGATGCCTTGAACAGGCGGTTGTCCTGGAAGACGAAGGCGACGTCATCCATGAGCGACGCTGTGGCCATATCACGCACGTCCACTCCCCCGATGCGCACCGCGCCCGCCGACACATCCCAGAACCGGGGAACAAGACTGGCCGCCGTGGTCTTGCCGCCACCCGAGGGACCAACGAGCGCCACCGTGGAGCCTTGCGGCACGGTGAAGCTCACGTGCGAGAGAGCGTCGCGATCCGCGCCTTCGTAGCGATACGTCACGTCATCGAAGGCGATATCGAACCCTTTGGGGCGCATGGGTTGCTTCGGTTCCGGCAATACGGGAGAGGAAAGCAGCCCGCGAAGGCGCTTCGCCGCATCGGCCGATACCTCGATCTCCTCCGCGACGAACATCAGCCGCGTGCATGCCGTGGCTATGACGGCGGAGAATATGGCGTAGAACGCGAAGTTCGCGATGAAATCGACGAACGATGCCTGCCCTGCCGCCTGTGCCCCAGGAGCCAGGAGGATGACGACCGGAACAAGGAAGATGGCCACGCCGCTGATGACCGTGAGCGATGTGACCTGAGGTTTGGCGCAGGCCTTCACTGCGTAGTTCTCGGCCATCTCGGAGTACTCTTTGATTGCGTCGTGGAACGCCTTGAACGAGTGGACGGTCTGCTGGAAGACCTTGACCACGGGGATGCCGCGCACGTATTCCGTGCCCGTCTTGGCCATGTCGACGAGAGCCTGCTGATAGCGCTGCATGAAATGCGCATTCTTGCCTCCCATCATGGAGAACATGCACGCGATGGAAAGGACCGCCGCCAAAAGGCACGCAAGACCCATGCGCCAGTCGAAGACGAAGAGCAGAACCACCATCCCGAGCACCATGGCAACCGACCCCACCGTGTCCGGCGTCTTGTGGGCGATAAGCCCCTCGGTGGCGCCCGCGCACCCGTCGATCACGCGGCGCAAAGCCCCCGATGCGTGGGTGTCGAAGTAGCCGAGCTGCACTTCCATCAGGTGTGCCAGCGACGCCTTCCTCAGGTTGCTGGCGGTGCGGAAGGCGCAGGCGTGGGTGCAAAGCAGCGCGAAGAAGTACACAAGGATGCTCGCCACCGAGAACCAAAAGGCGAGCCATCCGTACGTCGCCAAGTTGGCGGCAGCCGACCAGTCGGGGGCGGCTGCTATGAGGTTCCGCGCCACCAGCCAGATGCAGATGTAGGGCCCAAACCCCAGCAGCATCGAGACCGCCGAGAGGACGCAGCCCAGGTAGAGCAGGGG
>ERZ1034952.1683-NODE-1683-length-17479-cov-4.462236_pt1 | contig 17479 bp, 17 predicted proteins | sample MGYA00520625_ERZ1034952 | MGnify/ENA primary metagenome ERZ1034952 (study PRJEB33766, sample SAMN09781773) | gut metagenome | biome: gut microbiome | host: Homo sapiens | place: Madagascar | study: EMG produced TPA metagenomics assembly of the PRJNA485056 data... | reverse complement strand
GCTGCAGCCGGTTCGCTTCTGGGAATCACCGTGCACGAGGGCAGCGGGTACCCCGTGGGGAAGGTGAACACGCTCGACCTCCATCCCCTCAGCTTTCGGGAGTCTCTCGTCGCGACGGGGAATCGGTCGCTCTGCGACCTTGTCGATGCAGGCGATGCCAGTCTCATTAACAGCTTTTCAAGCAGGCTCGTTCCGCTCCTTCGTCAGTACTACTACGTCGGGGGCATGCCTGAGGCGGTGAGCGCCTTTCTTGAGCGAGGTCTCTTGGAGGATGCGCGCGAGGTGCAGCTCGATATTCTGCGCGGCTACGAGCGCGACATCTCGAAGCACCTCGGCAGGGTCGAGACTGAGTATGCGCTCGCCGCGTGGCGGTCGATCCCGTCCCACCTTGGGAGGGAGAACAAGAAGTTCGTGTTCAGTCACATCGCGCAGGGGGCGCGGGCACGGAACTACCAGACAGGCATCACGTGGCTTGCCCAGGCGGGGATCACGACCCTCGTTCGCAGGATTTCGAAGCCTGGCATCCCCTTGGCCCCCTACGCCGATGACGCGGCGTTCAAGCTCTTTCTAGTGGATGTCGGCCTGCTGGGCGCGATGGCAGGGCTCGATAAGGAGACGGTCGTTGGGGGCAGCGATATCTTCGAGGAGTTCAAGGGCTCCCTCACCGAGCAGTACGTCTGCCAGCAGCTTGTCTCCGACTGCGGGCTCACGCCGTATTACTGGTCAGCCGAGAATTCCTCAGGCGAGATCGATTTTCTGGTGCAGAAGGCGAACGGAGTGTATGCCATAGAGGTAAAGGCCGAAGAAAACCTGCGTGCCAAGAGTCTACGAGCATTCAAGGAATCCCATCCGGAGATTAATTCCGTTCGCTTCAGCCTGTCGGGCTATCGTGAGCAGGACTGGATGAGGAACGTCCCGCTGTACGCCATGTCTAACATGAACCTTTGGAAGTAAATGGCTTGGGGAGCTGATGATGACATGATTATCTTGTTGGCAGGCGCCAGTCATACCGGCAAGACTGTTCTTGCGCAAAAACTTTTGGAGCGATACCACTACCCTATCCTATCGCTTGACCTCCTTAAAATGGGACTCATCCGAAGCGGACAAACTACACTTACTCCAGAGGATGATCAAGAGCTTGAGCCATACTTGTGGAGCGTTGCCTCAGAAATCATTAAAACAGCTATAGAAAACGGGCAGAACCTCATCGTGGAAGGATGTTACATCCCTTTTACCTGGAAAGATAGTTTCTCCCCCTCGTACCGAAAGCACATCAAGTTCTACTGCCTAGTCATGTCGCACGCGTACCTCACAACTCATCGCAATGACATTGTGCGTTATGCCGATACGATCGAGAAGCGGCACGACCCCTTCATCGACTTCGACGACCTCTCGCGCGACAACGAAAGAGCCTTTGCGGCTTGCAGAGAAAACGATCTGCCTTACTGCCTGATCGAAGACGATTATTTCGTCGATCCATGGGTCATCCAACCGCTTTCCCCCGACGAGGCGCACGAAGCGGCGGAGCTTTTCTGCGAAACGGTTCACACCATCAATATCCGCGACTACACCGAAGACCAGGTTTCAGCTTGGGCGCCTGAGACAGAGCAGGCACATCAAGCTATCGCAAATAAACTGGCAAACCAGCAAACCATCGGCATAAAGGAATGCGGGATCCTCATAGGATTTGGCAGCCTCACCCGTTCCTTTGACATCGATATGCTGTACGTCCATAAACATCGGCAAGACCAAGGAGTTGGAACGCGCCTTATAGAGGAGCTAGAGGATATCGCCGCACGAAACGGCAAGCATGTTATCAAAGCCGATGTCTCCCTTACGGCACTCCCGTTTTTCGAACGTTGCGGCTATACGCCCATTGTCAAGCAGACAGTGACGCGACGAGGCATTGCCCTCGAAAACTGCCAAACGGAAAAGAAGATCAATGCCAAAAGTCAAAACCATTCATGTCGTTAACAGCAAGACGACAGAAAGCCGGACAATAAACAATACAATGATTCGCGTGAAGCAGTGACTTTCCAAGCCACCCGCTACGATTGCCAAGTACGAAAATGGGAATAGTTGCACACAAAACGCCTGGAAAAGGCCGTTTTACAACTATTCCAGGCAGTTTGAATCAAAGCGTGATTCAAATTTGATTCGGATGATTTAACACCAGATAACACGACATGGACGATATAGCACGACGTACCACAGCGTGCACGGGTGCGACTATCGAGTGGGAGTGAAATTTGGGAATTGCATTCCCAAATTTGACCGTTCTAATACAGCGTGAGAATGCGGTAACCACTTTGGTTTTAGCCATGTCCGTAGGATTGCTCACGGGCTACGGAGGCAGCAGCCAGAGCAACGATGAGCTGCTGGGCGCCTGGGATAACACCTCCCTAGGTGTCAGTCTTGAGTTTAAAGATGATGGCACTGTCACTTACTACGATGGGTTCGACGCCATAGAAGGCACCTACGAGTGGAAAGATGAAACCGTTACCATTGATATTCCTGGCGAAGGTACTGCTAGCGGCAGCATCGACAAGGATGGCGATTTGCTCTTTGAAGGCATGAACAGCTACTTCATATCAGTGAGCGCGCCGAGCTATGCGCCTGGAAGTGATTCGGAAGAGGAGGAAGAAACGGCCACAAGGCTCGACATCTCCGACACGGTCTGGGAGATTGACGGCACGACCTACACCTTCTACAGCAACGGCACATTCCTCGTTGGCGATAGCCGGGAAGGCACCTACGAGTGGAATGGCTATGACGGCCACGTCACCCTTGATGGAAAAGACTTCGACATTACCTATGACGGCGACGACTTTAATCTTCGCGGTTTAGACGGCGAATGGTACGTACTTGAATACAGCAAAGCTGCTTAGCAGGATATACGCTCGTCCAGCTTTGAACTGAGCACGAGGGTTATAGGGACTTATAAGCAAACCCGACGCACCCACGCACAACAAAAGCCTGCCTCGCATTGCGGAGCAGGCTTTTTACTCAAGATTATTTTGCCTGATAGTCGATGCGGCAACTAGAATTCCTGAAAGAAAATGTCCGCGTCGATCAATATGCTTTTGACATCTGCGAAGGCAGCATTGATTGCCTCAGCTGAAGCTTTGTTGGTTTTTACTTCAATTGTCATAAACGAAGTCCTGCCATCAATCGCATCATTCGTAATGATAATCGCTTCTCCTGGTTCCCCCGTGAACTCCGATTTAGCGCCAGGACCCATGACCGTTGTCTTCGTGTTGCTGACGACAACACCCGCATCGCCAAGACGCTTCAGCGCCAAAGATTTAATTTGATGATCCCTCTCGTAGTTGAAAGGACTAGAGAAAAGCATCTTGTAAGTGTATGTGGGCGATTTCTTCTTGCCAAATCCAAATAATCCCATGTTGTTACCTCATTTCGGGCGCGTGCTGGTTCTCTATGCAAGGCACCATTTGCTGAACTCGCTCATTGCGTCATTCAGTGAGGAATAAGGACCGTATTTGGATCTGCCGTCCATGACATAGACCCAGAACGTAACTCCATTGCCCTCAATCCAGCAATGTCCGTAACTGCCGTGTCCATCCTTGTAGATAGCCATGGAACAACTCCTCTTCTCTTGGCGAAAAAAGCAGTTACATTTTAACTTACGGCAAAAGGATTGTGAACGCTCACCAGGTGTTTCAAGAACCCGGCCATCGGCAACCACCACCTGACCACCACCGCATTCAATCAGCGTGTTTGCGGCAAGCGCCATGTCATCGTCGTTGGTGCCTAAAACCAACAAATTGTGCGCATCATGCGCAACAGTAGAAGCCATCGCACCACGCGTGATGCCGAAACCCTTGGTAAAGCCAACGCCCACGGTGCCTGTTTCGTGGTGACGTTCGAATACGAACGTTTTCAGCACATCTTGCGAAAGGTCGCTTTCCAGCTTTCCATCAATTACTGGCAGGTCAAGATGTGCTTCCGAGGTACTTGTTTTGCCGGGGATGACTTCGATTGCTCGAATTCGGACGGCGTCCACTGCGTCATCAGGTGCCGCAACCGCAAACGCATCCGCTGTAATAGACGCACCCACATGCATGCTTTCGGTCACCCAATCAGGAAACTTGAAGGGCCGAACGCCTCGGCGGCCTGACCCGCACAGCGATCGACGCCATGTCATGCCCCGGATTTGTCGGCTGCTCGGGGCGGTTCCGACGGAGGCCCTCGCCTCCCCGGTCCGTGACCCAAGAAGGGCCAGATGCCTGCGATGCATCCCGTTACTGTCCTGTCCGGCAGCCGGTTCGGCGAAGGCGCTCAACGCAACCTCACAGCGAAGGAGCCGAACATGCAAAGACCGGAAGAAGGGCAGGTCGTCATCGGCGTAGACACCCACAAGGAGATCCACGTCGCTGCCGCCGTCGACTGGCAGGGGGCGCTTGTCGACGAGAGGTGCTTCGCCACCACCAGGCAGGGGTACAGGCAACTTGAATCGTGGGCGAGGTCCCTCGGAGACGTCTTGAGGGTGGGCGTCGAATGCTCGGGGTCGTATGGAAGCGGCCTTGCCAGGCATCTGGCGAAGAACGGGTTCACGGTGCTGGAGGTGACCTCTCCCGACAGAACCGTGCGCAGGAAGCGGGGCAAGGACGACTTCATCGATGCCGAGATGGCTGCCGAGGCTGCCTTAAGCGGCGTCCGAACCGTCACCCCGAAGAGCCGGGACGGGATGGTCGAGGCCCTGAGGATGCTGCAGAAGACCAGGTCGACCGCCGTTGCCGCCAGGCGGGCGGCCCTCCAGATGACGAGGGCGCACATCGTGTCGGCGCCGGAGGAGCTCAGAGACCGGCTGCGCGGGATGACGCGCATGCAGCTCATCAGGCACCTGTCCGCCATCAGGCCCGACTCCACCGACTTCAAAAGCCCCGTCGGCGCCGCCAGGATGTCCCTGAAGCGCCTGGCGAAGCGCTACGTCGACCTCGACGACGAGGTGTCGGAGCTCGACGAGATGATAGAGGCCATCCTCGCCGACGCGGTCCCGCTGCTCGTCAAATGCAGCTGCGTGGGCCCGCAATCCGCGGCCCAGCTGATGGTCACGGTCGGGGACAACCCGGAAAGGCTCAAGTCCGAAGCGGCGTTCGCGATGCTCTGCGGCGTCGCCCCGATACCCGTGTCGTCGGGCATGACCTACCGGCACAGACTCAACAGGGGCGGCGACAGGCAGGCCAGCTCGGCCATCCACATCATAGCCATAGGAAGGCTGAGGACCGACGAGCGGACCAAGGACTACGTGGCGAGAAAGATGGCCGAGGGGCACACCAAGATGGAGGCAATACGCTGCCTGAAGCGATACATCGCGCGCGAGATGTACTACGTCATAAAGAAGCAGCGCAAGCTCGTGAATTGCTCTTGACACTTAGAAGGGCATCCACGGGTCGCAGTACGCCTCGCTGCTGCTCGGGAAGACCATGCGCGAGGCCGGGATCGAGCCGCCGATGGGCTCGATATCGTCGCCCTGGGACAACGCGGCGATGGAGTCGCTCATGGGCGTCATCAAGGCCGAGTGCGTGCACGCGCGCACCTTCGAGAGCCGAGAGCGGGCGGCGCTCGAGATCTTCGAGTACATCGAGTGCTTCTACGACAGGGCAAGGACCCACTCGGCGCTGGGATACCTCAGCCCCGAGGAGTTCGAGCGGGCCAACCGGCCCGAGGAGGAAGGCCGCCAGGAAGCGGCGTAGCACCTGTCGATGAAATCGGGGTAGATTCAGATTCAGATTCAAAGGACTTCGCGAGCGCACTTGCCTTGTAGGTCTTGCCGGCGCCGACGCCCCCGAGAAAGTAGAGTCCCGTCCCGATGCCGGGCTGGTATGACTCGATGTAGCGGATGGATTTGGCGTTGGTGACCGATGTCCGCAGGTAGCGCTTCGGGATGCCGGCTCGCAGGAGCTTCGGTTCCTGTTCCTTGCGTTTGATGTTCTCCTGCTGTCTTTCCTGGTTCTCGCGGCTCACCCGAGCCTCCTCGCAGTCGCATTCCTTGCGAATCACCCATCTGATCACTCCGTCATACCCGACGATGCCGAGCTGTTCGAGCGACTTTCCGCAGCACTCGCAGGTGAGTTCGCTCTGCTCCCGGTACGGGACGCCTTCCTCGATGGCCTCCTCCAGCGTGTAGAAGTGAACTTCTTTTCCCATTGCGCGTTTCCTATCGCCAGTAGTCTTTTCCCTTTGGTATCGGGTGCAGCTTCTTCACCCAGTCGCGTGAAGTTCCTTCACCGGTCGATGGTGAAGGAACTTCACCATCTGGCATGTCGCATGGTGAACGTTCTTCACCATGCGCCTCATCCGCGGTAGGAAGGAAGACGTCGATGTCGATCCCGGCTGCCTCGGACACCCTCTTGAGGTCTGCCGCGTATGCCTTGCTCTTCTCGGAGAAGGCTCCGTCTTCATGGCGGATCTCCTTGATGAGGCCCTTGTCCGCCAGCTTGCCCATCGCCGTTATGACCGCGCGTCGGGAGCTACCGAAGAACTCGGCGGTCTTGGCGCGGCTCTCGAAGAAAGGAAGTCCGTTGACGGTGAACCCGAAGATGCGGGCGAAGACGAGCAGCTCGAGGCCGGAAAGGCGAAGTGCCGATCCCATGAAGGAGTAGGCCGGATCGAAAGATGCGCTTGTCGCATGGCCGCGCCACGAGCTCTTCCAGTTCTACCATGACACAAAGACACTATTCGGAAAGCTTCCCGATATTGAACCCTTCACCAAAGAAGATGTCCTGGAGGCGGCGCGTATAGGCGTATCGGGGATCTACCATGCGGCCTGCCATGCTTATGTGTTCGACGGAAATGCGGCAAGCGATATCCTGGAATCGCTGTTCAAGGGCGCGTTTTTCACTCTTCAAGCGCTTCAGTTCGCGCGCACGGGCACATACCCGCACACTAAAGCGGAGCTCGAGCGACAACTTGAAGGCGATGAGGCACGAATACTTGAAATCGGGCGAAACTGGCAGGAACATCAACCCGCCGATAGCGAAGAACAACTTGAACTTGTAGACTTGCTACTGCGCTGGTCTGAGCAAATCCTTTTATCTCACTCGGAATAGGACTGCTACATAACCGGATGACGAATTACTGTCTTTAGATTCTCAGGCTTCGTGCGGCGTGGGCCTCCTAAGTAGAACTCGTGATGAAAACGAATGTTGTGTACGGCCCCTTGACGATAACGTCCATTCTCCTTAAAGCCTCTTATCCTGAAACGGCTCTCCTGTGTAATATTGTCAAAAGGCATACAGAAATGTTAGTCTTTTGACATGGCACATTTCGACGACATATACGAGATCGCAGCCGACGGGCACGGTATTGTGACCGCCGCGCAGGCGCGAGAGTCGGGCGTGACTACCGGAGAGATGACTCGCTGGTGCAACGACGGCAGGCTCATCCGCCGAGGACACGGCGTCTACAAGCTCGCACGCTGGGTACCAACTCCCTACGACTCGTTCGCCGAGGCCGTCGCCCTCGCGGGCGATGGGGCGTACCTGTGGGGCGACGCCGTACTCTCCATGCACAGTCTGGCGCTGGTAGATCCCTCTGCCGTGACGGTCGCTACGCCGAGGCGCGTGCGCAGGAGGTTGCCCGCATGGGTTCGCCTGGTTTCTGCGCCGCAAGGCTGCTCTCCCACGTTTTACGAGGGAATCCCCTCCCAGAGCGTGGCAGACGCCCTGCTCGCATGCAATGGTTCCGTCATGCCTGAGCGCCTGCTCGAAGCAGCAGACGAGGCGAGGGACAAAGGTCTCGTCACTGAAAAGGAGTACAGAGCCCTGAAGGAGGAGCTGGCTTGACCGAACCGAAGACAAAAGCACCCAACAGCAGGCGTAACCTCGACATCGCCATAGACAGGCTATGCGCCCGCATGGGCGATGACCCCAACCGAATCAAGCGTCTCATCGCTTCGGTCATCGTTGGACAGATGCTCCCAGACGGTGCAGCTAAGGGAGGCAACGCGCTCAAGATTCGTTTCGGCAAGGACGCAACACGGTTCTCCCGCGACCTCGACACCGCGCGAGCCTCCTCGCTGGAGGATTACATCGGAAGGCTCGAGGACTCGCTCGCCGCGGGGTGGGCGGGCTTCACCGGCATCGTGGTGCCCAAGAAACCCCACGCGCCCAAGAGCGTTCCTCCCGCCTACATTATGCGCCCCTTCGAGCTGAAGCTGTCCTACAACGGCAAATCGTGGATGACGCTGCCCCTCGAGGTCGGGCACAACGAAATCGGCGATGCCGACGTCCCCGACATGGTCGTGTCCTCCTAGGCGGCAATGGTCCTGACGGAGCTCGGCTTCCCCGAACCGGGCCCCGTGCCCTGCATGAAGCTCGAACACCAGATCGCCCAGAAGCTGCACGCTGTGAGCGGTGCGGGCAGCGAACGCGCCCACGACCTCATCGACCTGCAGATCATCGTCAACAACGGCGACGTCGACTACGGGCTAGCATGCAGGACATGCGAGAGGCTGTTCGCCTACAGAAAAGAACAGGCGTGGCCGCCGACCATGGATAAGGGAGAGGACTGGGACGCTCTCTACGCTGCGCAGGCAGAAGGGCTCGGCGTGCTAGAGACGGCAGACGAGGCGGTGGCGTGGGCGAATGCCCTCGTAGCGAGAATCTCGTCCTCAGCACAGGATGACGCATAGAGTCACTTGCAAACCACCTGCTGCCATTCCCCTAGAACAATAAAAGAGCCGCGTGGAAACAGGTTGATTCGGGAAAATCAGCCGCTTTCCAAGCCGCCCGCAACGATTCCCAAGTGCAAATCGGGGAGTCGTAGCGCGCAAAATGCCCGAAAACAGGCGATCGTGCAACTATTCCCCGCCTTCCGAATCAACCCTTGATTCGGATTTGATTCGGACGATTTAACACCAGATGGAACGACGTGGACGATATAGCACGAGGTACCACGACATGCACAGGTGCAACGATCGAGTGGGAATAGGAAAACTGGCAGTTATGGGTGTATAAATCGTCATTTTTGACAAAAATACCCTGATAACGCGATATTTCCTACACTGGCTCCAGTCGAAAGATTGGGGCCAGTATTCGTCTGTAGGTGCAGACGCTCAGCTTCAGGGAGTACCGCGAGATGAAGCGCTTCCTCGGGCAGGAGGTCGACCCCAACCCCGTGGCCGAGCTCGACCGCTACATCCTCGAGGGCGGCTTCCCCAAGGCGCTCGACTGCCCCAAGATGGCGGACAAGCGCGCCTGCGTGGGCTCCGTCATCAGGGAGATCTTCGAGAGGGGCATCCGCAGGCGCGCGAAGGTGAAGAACGCCTCGGTCTTCAACCGGGTGCGCGACTACGACATCAGCAACTTCGGCGCGACGGCCTCGCTCGCGAACATCCAATCCGACCTCGAACGGCAGGGCGTCCGCATCAAGCGCGAGACGCTCAACCGCTACCTCCGGATACTCGAGGACGCCAGGATCATCAGCAAGTGCGCGCGTTTCGACATGAAGTCGCGCAAATCGCTCAAAGGCGAGCAGAAATATTACCTGGCGGATTTGAGCTTCTACTTCGCCCTCAACACGGACAACCGCATCGACTACGGGCCGGTGCTGGAGAACATCGTCTATCGCTACGCGAGGAGCCTGGGCTACGAGGTGAGCGTGGGGCGCATCGGCAGGCTGGAGTGCGACTTCGTCGTGCGCTCGCCCGAGATGGAGTACGCCTACGTGCAGGTGGCGATGACCATCATGGACGACCGCTTGACCGAGGACCGCGAGTACCGCCCGCTCGAGCGGATACGGGACAGCTGGCCCAAGTTCGTCATCACGCGCGGCGACCCCATCCAGCACCGCAGTGGCATTGTGCACGAGAACGTGACAGAGCTGATCGGGGAAGGGCGGACGTTCGGGGTGGCGCAGCGGGACGCTTCGGCGGGAGCAGACTACTAGGAAGTCGCTCTCACCTATTCTGCCCTACTCTTACTCGCTCCAATCGCTTTGCTGAGTCGCATGACATGAGGCCGATTTGCGGTTTTCTATTCTGATGATGGCCAGGTTGTTTGTTGGCTGCCTTTATCCAACCTCGTTTACTCGGACCCACTCTTACCCACTCGGTCTGAAGGACTGAGTGGGTAAGAGCTTCTGGATGCAGCAAGAAAAAATGCGGTCGAAGGCGCAGGTGTCCGCGACCGCTAAAAACCTTCTGGCTTTTCACGCTATCGCAATGCTATCACGTTAGCGGCTGTGTTGAAGGCATTTGCTCATAATGGGTATACAATGTCTGACAAAGGAGGATTATGTACTAGGAGGTTGCAATGGCTATTGCAGCAGCGACTGAGTCCATTTCCGCCAAGCTTCGCAAAGACGAGAAGGACCGCTTCACCGTCATCTGTGATGAAATCGGTACCTCTCCGAGCAATGCTATTCGCATGTTCATCTCTGCGTTCAACCGTCGTGGCGGCTTCCCGTTCGACCCCTCGAACCCCTATGGGTTCAGCTCGGAGACGCTTGCCGCGATGGATGACGCGGCGGCGGGCAGGAACCTCTCCGGCCCCTACCGTACGGTCAAGGAGGCGATGGTCGCGCTCGACGAGGAGTAGGCCATGCTTGAGCTGAGGTTCACGGCGAAGTTCAGGAAAGACTACAAGCGTATCAAGAAGCAGGGTAAGGACCTGTCCAAGCTCGAGACGACTCTCGAGGCACTCGTGCGCGGGGAGGTTTTCCCGAGGCTATGCGAGATCACTCACTGGGAGGGACATACCGCGGGCACCGCGAGTGCCATATCGAGCCTGATTGGCTGCTCATCTACCGCATTGATGAGGAAGGGCTTGTCCTCGTTGCTACGCGTACAGGAAGTCACAGCGAGCTGTTGGGGCTGTAGGTATTCAATTCTGCATAGCGAAGAAGGTAATAATGCCTCGATATAATCTGATTGAGAGCGAGCTGAAACAGCTCGACGGAGGTTCTTTTCAGAAGCTTGCCGAGGCGTATGTATATCGTAAGCTTCATCTTAAATCAATTGCGGCACTTGGATCGCAGCCTGGGACCAATAAGTCGACGAGGGGTGTTCCAGATGCCCATAGCTTGGTCGATGGTGAGGCCATCCTCATTCCGTTTACCACCGCTCAGTGTGATTCGTTCAGAAAGCTCAAGCGCGATATCGAGGAATGCGTTTCTACGCAAATACCCGAAGGAGATAGCAGAAGAATCGTCTGTTGCCATCTCGTGTGGAGGTTGACTCCAGCGCAAGAAGGTGAGCTCTTGGGAATTGATTCGCGTATTGAGCTTCTTGGGCCCAAGACCATTGCCATGGATTTGGCTGTCGAATATCACGATCTTGCGGCGGATTTCCTCAATATACGAATAGGGACAGGGGCGCTTGTTACCGTAAATGAGTGGATTGAGAGGGAGGGGAGGAAGAGCTTTGCTACCCCGCAATCCGAACCTTTGCGTCATAGGGACCGGGAACTCAATGAGCTTGAGAATAAACTCGACCAAGTGCAACTCCTTGTTCTTACGGGTTCATCGGGAAGCGGAAAGACGAGGCTTGCGCTTGAAGTAGTAAAGCGTTACGCAGGCGACAAGCAAATCGGGTCCTATGTATTGGCCCAAACGCGGATTTCAGGTGTTGCAGAGGATGTCAACGCTTTTCTTTCAGAAGGCGAAGCTGTGCTTCTGGTTGATGACGCTCAGTTATCCGAGGGATTCGACGCGGTTCTCGAAGCGGTTGTAAGGAACCCGGGGCTTCGGGTGATTCTCACGGTGAGGGACTACGCTTTCGAACGTCTGATGCATGGCATTCGATGTTCGGTGGAAAGTGAGACTTACTTGCTTGAGCGACTAGAAAATGCATCTGTAAGAGTGTTATTGCAGGAAGACTATGCAATCACCAATTCCGTGTTTCTCGATAAGATCGAAAGAATTGCTCGGGGCAACTTAAGAATCGCGATAATGGCGGCGCTGTGCGCCAAGCGCGACGGCTATCCCGGTATTGAAAGTGCCTATGAGATTATGGACGTCTTCTATGGCAAGCTCGTTGACGGACTTGAAGAAAAGGACCTCATCCTTCTCTCATATCTGAGCGTATACGCCCCGTGTGATTTCAAAGAGGGCGATCCAGCTTACGACGGATTGTTGTCGGAGGGTATATCCCACTCTTCAATGGAACGGAGGGCGAGAAAGCTTCATGATCGTAACATTCTCGATTTGCTGGAGAGCTCCGATGGAACTGTCGCGGTCAAGTTTGAGCAGCTAAACCTACAAGACTACTGTGTCTATAAGGCAATTTTCAAAGAACACATTATCGACCTTCGTAACTTCATCGAAGAATTCGTTGCTCAGGACAAGCAGAAGGTCGTTAGGATTCTCAACATCCTCATTTCCGTATTTGGTGATGACACAACGCTTTCTCGCATCAAATCTGAATGCGCAAAGGTCTGGAGGGATTCTGAATCGAAGTCAGATGCTGAACGACATGAGATTATGGATGTGCTTCATCCACTCATTCCGGATGAGGCCTATCGTTTCGCGCTCGATGAAATTACCGGTGCGGCGGCTTCTCCAGTTCCCCTGTTCGAGCGAGGGGAATATGAGAGGCAAGTGGTCGGCACGCTCCCAACAAGCTTGGCCATTCTATGTGAGCTGAGGGACTCTAAACGCTATCCCGATGCGATTCCAACTTTGCTCACGGCAGTTGAGAGGGGTTGCTTTAAGCTCGGGGATTATCGTTCGGCAATCGAGGGGCCGTTGGCAATATCGATACGCTCCGTCATGAGCGAGTTCGAGTACGAGCATGCTCTTTTCGATGAAATGAATCGGTCGATTGACTGTGAGTCCGACGCTCGTAATCTGCAATACTTTGGAATGAAGCTTTGCGAGCAGTATCTTGCCTTTTCACATGTGTCTTACGCGGCTGAGGATGGCGGGTCGATTTGCTACACCACGATGGAGATGCCAGAATCGGAAGCCGCTCTCGAGCTTAGAGGCGATGCGATAGCGTTTCTCTGCAACCTGCTTTGTTCTCTGGATTATCGAGGCGAAGCAGCCAAGATTCTTACTCCTCATGTCGGAGTATTCGATAAAACGGCAACTGGGGAAAACGTCCGGTTCTTCATAAAAGATGGCATCAAAATGTTTGTATCTGCGATTCCGGCTGGGTATGTGCCTGCTACGAGAGAAGAGCGCAAGCTTGTCTATCATTGTGCCCTCGCCTGTGAGGCGCTCTTTATGTCGGAGTTTGAGAGTGTGTCCGCGCTTCTGCCAAAAGAGTATTTTGATCTCGAGAATCTTATGGAGAGCTCCGGTCCCGACGAAAGGGAGATAGCCGTTGCTACTGTGGGCTGGGATGTTCAGCGCTATAAGAACGTTCTTTATATCAATCGGGAGATGTGGGAGCGCGGAGAGCTTGATTCGTATGAAAATGGTTCACTTATCGACAGAGTACTGTTGTCTTTGTTGGTAAGGGACGACTCTTCTGCTGATGTAAGAAAGATATTCGAGTTCATCTGCACTCTTTACGACGGCGATCATGAAATATCGCTCGGCTCTAGAATCGTCAAAAGGATGGCGCAGAGGATAAGTTGGCGTTCAATGATTGACCAAGCGCGAGTTCACGGTCTTTCAGCTTTAGTTGGTGCTGTTGTCATGAACGCGCCGGCAGAGGTTTTGACCGCCAGGGATTTGGATTCCTTAATTAGCTTAGCGAGTAGCGGACGGGCGCTAATGCGCATCGACGGTGTCATGGACATCGAGCGAAAAACTACGGGCTTTGCAAAGCGCTATTGCGAGGCGGCAAAGGACTGGTTGCTTACAAAGCCGGAATACGTGCACTGCTTCTTTTTACCTCTTGTCAACTTGGACGATCCGGACGAAGTGCTAGATGCCTGCTTTGGAGGTTGCCAAAGCCTGCTGCAGGAAGTCTACGAGGCCAATATTCTTAACAGACATTTCGATTATTATGGTGCGCTGTTTAGATACCTTGACGAGAAGGGTGCAGATCCTGTAGGCCAGTTGCTTAAGCATCTTAAGACTGTTGGTAGCTACGATAATCGCCGCGTGATAATTCGTCGCATGGGACAGATCTCTTGGTTGCCCGATTCTGAGGAGAGGATGCATGGGGCGATTCAGCGCCTCGTGTCATGTAGTGGGTCTCCAAGTACCGATGTTGGAATTCTGTTTATTCACAATGAGTATCTCTCTACGGGCTTCAATGTTTTGAGGTTTATTTCCAAAGAGTTGCTGCGTGGGCTAGAAGAGGGGGACGTGCCAAGATGCTATCGCGTTGTTCTTGCGAATATTCCGTTTAAGAGCCGCATGGAAACCTACATTGATTTGCTAAGCAAAGATCCGGAGGGCGGGCTTTTCGAGGTTCTTCCATTTGGCTCCTCTTCTTATGTCGGGTTGTGGGAAGAGGGTTTTGCTCCTGCATATCGTGAGGAAATAGAGATAATAAGATCGATATCGAAATCTTTGCCAGAAGACAACCGCTATTGCTATCACAGAAGACAATTGGGTGAAATTGTCCGTGTAAAGGAAAGAGAGATTGAGCGAGAAAGATGGCGGGTCTTTCATGAGTCGATCTAGCAGGTTTCTATGCAAAGAAGATGATTGGCGTAAGTGTAATCACGATTGACGGCGAGAGTGTCCATACGAGAAACGTGAGCCGCTCGCTCTTCGCCGGCCCCGTGACGCTCGAGAGCCTCGATCCCACGCCAAAGAATCCCACCATCGCCAACTTCTTCACGCAGATGGGTCGTTTGGAGGAGCTGGGGAGCGGGACGAGGAGCCTCTACAAGTTCTCGCGACTCTACACGGGGGGGGACCCGTTCTGGAGGACGGCGATCAGTTCACCGCGTTCGTACCGGTGCCGCCTGTCATGGCGATAATGACGGGGAACGAGGGCGATCGCGAGGCCGCGAAGGAGACTGAGAGAAGCGGGGCCGTTGGCGGGTCAAGAAGGAGCCGTACGCGCGCGGAGGTCGAGAGCGCGGTCGACGACCTCATTGCCTGCTACGGGTCTTTCGCCGCATCGGCCGTTAGCGAGCAGGTTACGAGTGTGGGTGAGAGGACGGTAAGGCGCTATCTTTCCGACATGGTGAAGGAGGGCAAGCTTGTTTCTGCCCGCGCGGTAGGTCGACAACCTATCGGCTCGGCAACCTCTGCGATGGTTGCCGAGCTTGAATAACACCAGGTCAAATAGGAGAAATTACTTAAATAACTCCCTGTGCTACACGGGCTATTGAAGCTGCACCGACAACTTGATCCGGCATTTGATTGCGCTTTCGCATGGAGGCCAATCCAAACAGCTGGTTTCGCATTCTAAGATGGTATGCGCTACCTGCTCAGCTTAAGTGCCAGAAAGTAAACTGGAAAATCATATCCGTCGCGACATAGGATAGTCGAAGCGATGCGAGTGGCTGCATTTGGATCGGCCTCCACCGAAAGCGTCTTCTTGACCTCGAGGCCAAAGTCGTAACCCCTTAAGTGCGCTATATACCTATCCCAAAAGCCTTCGAAATCGGAAACACTGACATAGGCGACGATGAACGTTGCTGTTCCCAATGCGTTGTAATTGCATATCGCCTTGCCAATGTGGCTATCGATATAGGACGAATGAACGCTGTTGAGCTTAAAGCCTTCTATGAGCGCGACTTCTTTCCCGGATTTGCTGACGAGGATGTCTACCTCACCAGCGTTTTCGCCCTTACTGGACAAGCCATGCCGAGTCTGATCCTTAACTTCGGTATATCCCATGAGCGATAACGCATCGCGCAAGAAGTCGTTCATACTGTCTTCAGATCGCTCATACGAGTATGTCGAGTTCAAGCATAGGCGCTCCCCAATTGCAACAAGATCAGCAAGTAGAGAGCGAGCCGCTTCGATATCGGATTGCAATCGTGCTTCGTTTGTCGAAGGCAGCTCACCGAGGTCATCTACAGCCAAAAGAATAATCTTACGTACCTGAAATCCAGATACCCTAGGTTTTAACCCTTTTGAGATAGCATCTTTTAGGACGTCTTTATGTTTCTCGATGATCTCGATGCATCCCTCAGGACCTTCGATAGTGAAGTCAAGGGCTTTCATATTCCAATTGTCGCCTCTGATTCCGGCGTAGTATGCGTTGCCCAAATCCTCATACTCGTAAGTGCAGCTCTCAAATGCTTCCGCTAGTCCCGAATTCCGGAATAGCTGCCGCAGTATTTGCCTCACGCGCCGCTCGAAGTCGTCGGGAATCGAATAGCTATAGTCATATTGGCCCATACAAAGCCCCCTTGTTTCTTATCAACAGGGACGGGCGGCCAGCGCAAATACCCTCATAGCCAACATGGCATAATCGCTGGAATCCAGTTGCCCGACCTTTAGCGAAGCCGACTTACGCAGGCAATGAAGCGAGATGGATATTAGCCTGCCCGAATGGCGAAGAGTCTCAACGCAGCTCGCTACTCACACAGCTTCCTGTATGCAGCCCGCACCGTTTCGGCCATAAGCAAGCGGCGCTGCCTCAGGAAATCCTGGTACTCCATCTCCTCAAAACCTAAGGGGAGCGCATTCTGCTTGCAGGTCAGCGCGTAGCCCGCCTCGCCGAGCTTCTGCCGGTATTCGCCGACGTATTCAGCAGGCGCCTTGTCCCCGATGTCGATGTTCGTGTTGTAGTCGAGGTAGGCGAAGTTTGCAATCTGGTTGCGGTCCCTGTCGTTATCGTAGCCGATCTGGGCGAGGTAGTTCTTGGGGAAGATATGGTGCTTGTCGATGGAGCTCTTGCCTCCGCTCGAGCCGACGACGAAGTGCTGCGACAGGGGTGCCGTACTGAACAGCATAGGCGTCCCGAGGACGATGAGGGACGCGACGTACCCGAACCAGGCCGGCGAGTTCGCGGACGAGCCCTCCAGGCTGCTGGGCAGCGTGTAGGCGAAATAGTCGTCGGTAAACCTCGTCTCGATGACCGACTCAAGATAGGAGACGAAGCCTTCTGCATCCTTGATGTCGCGCAGGTCGGCGAACTGCTTCTCGACCTCGGACTCGGTGGAGCCGGTGTAGAAGAGGGTGACGGTCGCCATGAAGATCCACTTGGCGATTACCTGGTTGAGCTTCATCGGGGGCACCTTGTACGAGTACCTCCCGATGAGGTAGAGCACGTAGCTGAACACGACGGCGTTCGTCGAGGCGACGATGGAGCCCTTCAGGTACCCGGCGCGAGAGAAGAGGTTCAGGAACGCGTGCCAGTTGTTGAGGTCGGTGGCCAAGGCGAGCCCGTCCTTGAACTTGGCGAGGTTGTCCTCCCTGGTCTTCGTCGAGGTGACGCCAGACTTCAAATCCTTGCCCCTGAGGAGCATGTACGCGTATTTCAGGCGCGCGCGGCGGAAGGCGACGCCCACGGCGATGCGGATGAGGTGGGACGGGTCGACCGCGATGATGTGGTTGTAGGACGTGCGCTCCGCAGGAATCCTCGACTCCGCGCAGAACGCTCCGATCTTGTCGTGGACCTCGTTGTCGAAGACGGCGAGAAGCGTTTCGATGA
>ERZ1034952.1680-NODE-1680-length-17486-cov-8.290804_pt1 | contig 17486 bp, 13 predicted proteins | sample MGYA00520625_ERZ1034952 | MGnify/ENA primary metagenome ERZ1034952 (study PRJEB33766, sample SAMN09781773) | gut metagenome | biome: gut microbiome | host: Homo sapiens | place: Madagascar | study: EMG produced TPA metagenomics assembly of the PRJNA485056 data... | reverse complement strand
TTATTATTCCGTTAATCATAAAAATCGGCATTAGGTATTTACAAATTTTTTTTATTATGCTAAAATTTAATAAAAGGAGATTTGATATGATTTTTAAAAATATAACTTTAATCGATGAAAATATGGTACCGTGTGAAAACATGTTTCTCGCAACACGGGACAATAAAATTGAATATATCGGCAGGGAAGAGCCGAAAAAAGATTACGGAAGAGTTATAGACGGCAAAAACCGTCTTCTCATACCGGCTTTTTATAATGCGCATACGCACAGCCCCATGCAGCTTTTGCGCGGTTACGGGGAAAATCTCAGCCTGATGGACTGGCTTTTCAAACGAATTTTCCCGTTTGAAGCACAGCTTAATTCAAATGATATATACTTCGGTGCGCTTATGCACACAGCGGAGATGGCAAGGTTTGGCATAGTGGGAGCCACGGATATGTATAAAGACGGCATGTCGCTTTGCCGTGCTTTTGCCGACGGAGGTGTAAAAGGCAATATTTCGACAGGCTGCACATGCTTTGACGACAGAGAGTTTTCCGAAATGCACGACTATGAAGAAACACTTTCCATGATTTCGGAATATAAAGGGTATGACAATGGCAGAATAATGCCTGAGTTTTCGCTTCATGCAGAATATACTTCAACCCCAAAAATTGTTGAGACTCTGGCAAATACGGCAAAACGTGTCGGCACAAGAATGAATGTTCACGTTTCAGAAACGGAAAATGAGGTCAGAGAGTGCAAAGAACGCCGTGACGGGAAAAGCCCGGTTAAGTATTTTGCCGATCTCGGGCTTTTTGACGTGCCTTCGACAGCGGCACACTGCGTGCATATAGATGATGAGGATATAGAAATTCTTAAAAGTCACAGAGTGAGTGTTGCCACCTGTCCGAAGAGTAATTTGAAACTTGCAAGCGGTGTGTGCCCGGCTGACAAGCTTTTGAAAAAAGGCGTAAATCTTGCTTTGGGAACAGACGGCACGGCAAGCAATAACAATCTGAATATGCTGGAAGAGATAAAGTTTTTTGCATTGATTCACAAAGGAATAAGCGCAGACCCAAAAATAATTACCCCCGCAGAGGCTCTTTATGCCGCAACGCGCGCCGGAGCACTTTCTCAGGGGAGAGAGGACTGCGGTATTCTTAAAGAAGGTTTCAGGGCAGATATTGCAATGCTCGATATAAGCGATGTATATATGAAACCCGTGCACAATATTCTTAATAACCTTATTTATTCTGCGGCAGGTACGGACGTGTGCATGACAATATGTGACGGAAAAATTTTGTATGAAAACGGAGAATATAAAGCGGTTGATATTGAAAGAGCGGAATATGAGGTTGAAAAATCGAGGAAGAGAATATTAAATGAGCTTTCGTAAATTTTGGCTGCATCGGATTGAGCGGCAGACAGGAGGGGCTTATGACACTTGCGGCAACATCGTTTATTGTATATGTTATTTTTGCGGTTTTGGTTTGCTCTTTGGCAAAAAAAGACAGGCTTAACCTTTCCGGAAAATCATTTGTGTTTTTATCTGCCGCAGCGCTTTTGATGAGAATTTTGATAAGCGCTGTATTTGACGGATACGAAACCGATATGAATTGCTTTAAGGCATGGAGCGGCTATGCGGCATCGGTTTTACCGTGGGATTTTTATGACAGCGTATGGTGCGATTATCCGCCGGGATATCTTTATATACTTTCTTTGGTAGGATTTTTGAAAAACATTTTCGGCGATATATCACCAATGTTTTACAGGGCCCTTATAAAACTGCCTGCTTGTCTGTGCGACGTTTTTACGGCATGGTTTATATTTAAAATACCAAACAAAAAAAGAGTATATCCGGGATGTGCCTCAGTTTTGTATTTGTTTTGCCCGGCTCTGATTGCAAACTCCGCGGTTTGGGGTCAGGTTGACTCTGTTTTTACGCTTTTTATATGTCTTTTTGCTTTTGCTCTTTGTGAGAGGAAATATTACAGAGCTGCCCTGTACTTTGCGGCGGCTGTATTGCTTAAAGTCCAGGCATTGATGTTTGCGCCGCTGTGTATTTATGTTTTAATAAAAAGAACGGGTGAGGAAAAAGGAATTTTAAAAAAATTCTGTGTTTGCGTGTGTATTTTTGCGGCTGTGGCCGCACTGGGAGTTTTGCCTTATGCGGCAAAACAGCCGCCGGGCTTTTTGTTTAAGCTGTATTTCGCAACGGCGGGGCAGTATCCGTATGCTTCGCTTAATGCCTTTAACTTTTTTTCAATGATAGGAAAAAACCTTGCGCCGTCTTCGGGTTTGTATTTAGGGATATCATATAGATGTCTCGGGTTTGTTAATATAGGAATATCGGTTTTTCTCTGCGGAATTCTATATATAAAAAACTGCAAAAAAGGTTCCGAATTTTATTGCGCGGCACTTTTGATTATGCTGATATTTACATTTGCGTCTGACATGCATGAAAGGTATTTGTTCTCTGCCATAGCGCTTTTTGCGGCTTCATATGCGCAAAGCGGAGACGGACGTTCTTTGGCGGCTGCGGGGCTTGCGGCATTTTCGCAATTTGTCAATGTTTCGTATCTTTATTATCTCAATACGCTGGGAACGGTTCATATTCCTCCTTCGGATGCGGTTTTGCGCATATTTTCGGCTTTTACGGTAGCTGCGGCATTGGCGGCTTTAATATTTTTTATACCGAGAAAGGAAACGGATAAATGAAAAAGAAATTAAACAGAAAAGATTTTATAATTATCTGTGCGGTAACGGTTTTGTATGCTGTTTTGGCTTTTATAAATCTTGGAGATATGCATGCGCCGCAGACAAAACCTGCGGCAGCTGACAGGCTGGCGCTTATGAGGTTTGCCGATACCGAGTCAATAGATGAAATAATATATTACAAAGGGCTCGGAGACGGTGAAATTGCCGTCTACACTTCGGAAGACGGTGAGGAGTGGGAACTTTGCGATTCGTTTGAAACCGGCAATGTTTTTGCATGGAATAAACTCGATTGCGCACCCGTGACGCAGTATCTCGGGATAAGCGTAAGCGGAGAAGCGGATATATATGAATTCGGAATCAGAAACATCAGCGGAGAAAATGTAACCGTGCCGAACAATTCGCACGAGTGGTTTGATGAGCAGGATATGCTGCCCGATAAAATATCATATAAAAACAGTACGTACTTTGACGAAATATATCACGTTCGCACCGCTTATGAGCATTTGCACGGAGCGGAACCGTACGAGATAACACATCCGCCGCTCGGAAAAATTCTTATAGCGATAGGAATAAAAATTTTCGGCATGACGCCCTTCGGATGGCGCTTTATGGGCACTCTTTTCGGTATAATGATGCTGCCGCTTATGTATGCCTTTGCCAAAAGAATATTCGGAAATTCTTTTATCGCTGCTGCTGCAATGCTTTTAATGACATTTGATTTTATGCATTTCACTCAAACAAGGATAGCTACCATAGACTCATTTGCCGTCTTTTTTATAATGCTAATGTATTATTTCATGTATATTTATTACGACAGCACCTCGGAAGAACTGCCTATGGGGCGCGCACTCGGTGTTTTGGCTCTTTGCGGATTTTCGTTCGCTTTGGGGGTTGCCACAAAATGGATTTGTATATATGCCGGTGCGGGGCTTGCCGTTCTTTTTACTTTGGCAACTGTAAGACGTGAAAAAGAGAAAAATGGTCAGTGGCTCAAAATATGTCTTTGCTGCATTGGATTTTTCATCGCCGTACCGCTTTTGGTGTACTTTTTGTCGTATATACCGTATTATATTGCCGATAAAAGTCAAAGTCCTTTGAGTATTTTGATTGTAAATCAAAAATATATGATATCTTATCACGGGCATCTTGTAGATGAGCATCCTTTTAAATCGCCGTGGTACGAATGGCCGATTGTAAAAAGACCAATATGGTTTTACGGTGCAACGGACAGAGTGGCAGACGGTATGGTTTCAAGTATAGTAAGCTTTGGCAATCCGCTTATTTGGTGGTGCTGCTCGGCAGCCATGGTGTATCTTATTGTGACAAAAATGAAGAACAGAAAAATGCGCTTTTTGGTGATTGCATTCCTGTCGCAGTTTTTGCCGTGGGTATTGGTTCCTCGCTCTATGTTTATATACCATTTCTTTGCGAGTGTACCGTTTATTATGCTTGCGCTCTCAGCCGTGTTTGATGAGATTTGCATGAAATTTAAATGGGGCAGAAAAGCGGTAGTAAGTTTTCTCTCCGTATCCGCATTACTTTTTATTATATTTTACCCCATACTTTCAGGTATGACCGTAAGCCGCGGATATGTGAACAACTTTTTAAAATGGTTTAATTCGTGGGATATTTCATATTAAAAAGAAGGAATTTAAGATTAAATAACGAATATTTGAAGTAGAAGATGAAAATCTTCAATTGTATTTATTATCGAAGGGATGTGTACTTATGAAGGTAAGGATTTCGGGAAGAAAAATGGAGGTTCAGGACAAACTGATTAAGATTGCGGAAAAGAAAATCGATAAGCTTTCAAAATTCTTCGGCGATGACGCCGAGGCGGTTATGACATTTTCAGAACAGAAAGACAGCAAAACCGTGGAGATGACTATTTTCAGCGCCGGCATGATTTACCGCGCTGAGGAAACTTGCCTTGATGAATATGCGGCAATCGATAAGGTTGTCGATGTTATTGAAAGACAGATAAGAAAGAATAAAACAAGACTTGAAAAACGTTTGAGAGATACGGCTTTTTCCGTTCCGGATGAAAAACCCGAGGAAGAAGAAAAAGAATTTAAAATAGTGAAAACCAAAAAACACGCTCTTAAACCCATGAGCGCCGAAGAAGCAATTTTGCAGATGAACCTTTTGGGACATCAGTTTTTTGTATTTTTAAATGCCGAAACGGATGAAGACAATATCGTATATAAACGCCGCGACGGAAATTACGGACTTATAGAAATCGGCTGATTTACGGCAGGACAAGGAATAAAATGAGGATAAAACAGGCGGTTGTTGTTGAAGGAACATATGACAAAATCAAGCTTTCCGAAGCTTTAAACGCTATGGTTATAACAACAGACGGATTTGACATTATGCATAACACCGAAAAGCTTGACTATATCAGAAAGCTTGCAAAAACATGCGGCATTGTTGTACTTACGGATTCCGACAGAGCGGGATTTATGATACGCAATTTCATTAAAGGCGCGGTTCCCGAAGGGGAGGTTTTGCACGCGTTTGTTCCCGATTTAAAGGGAAAGGAAAAACGCAAAAAAAAGCCGTCACGCGAAGGACTTCTGGGAGTTGAAGGCATGAGCGCGGATATAATAAGAGAAGCACTGATAAAAGCAGGCTGCCGCGAAGATTCCGGAAAGAATAAAGAAAAAATTACAAAGACCGATTTTTTTGAGGATGGGCTCATAGGCGGGGAATACAGCCGCGAAAAAAGAGATTGTCTTGCAAAAATGCTCGGACTGCCGAAAAGAATTTCCGCGAACGGACTGCTTGAAGCCGTAAACCGTTTTTTGAGCCGTGAAGAGTATAAAAAGACGGTAACGGAGCTAAATACGTAAATTTTTATCGGAGTACGGAAAATACTTGCCGTACTCCGATAAATAATTTTGAGAAAATTTATGATAATCGGAAAAAATAAGTTGACTTTTATATTATTTTGTGTTACAATACATAGGTAACCGCTTGAGATATGGTTTTAAAGCTTTGCGCTGCCATGATCAGCGAGTCCTAATATTATGGGGGGTGTAAAGAATGTACGCAATTATCGAGACAGGCGGAAAGCAGTATAAGGTTTCCGAAGGTGATGTAATTTTTGTTGAAAAGCTCGAGGCGGAAGAGGGCGCAAGCGTTTCTTTTGACAAGGTTTTGGCTGTAGGTGCCGAAGACGGATTTAAAGTCGGCGATGCTGCAAGCAGCGCAAGCGTTTCGGCAAAGGTTCTTAAAAACGGTAAGAATAAAAAGATTATCGTATTTAAGTACAAGCCCAAAAAAGGCTATCGCAGAAAACAGGGTCACCGTCAGCCTTTCACAAAAGTTCAGATTGAAAAAATCAACGGCTGAGTAAAATGACGGAATTGATTTTAAAAAAAGAAAGCGGCAGTATTGTTTTCTTTGAAGGGAAAGGTCACACAGGATATGCGGAAGAAGGAAGCGACATTGTGTGCGCATCCGTTTCATCCGTTTTGTGGTGCACGGTAAACGGACTTATAAATGTCTTGAACATTCCCGTTTCGTATGAGGAAAAAGACGGTTTTTTATCATGTGAGATCCGATGTGCCGGTAGAAAACGAACAGAAGCTGATATTTTGCTTCGTTCAATGGAACTCTTTATTGATGAACTTCATAAACAGTATCCCGCATTTGTCAAAAAATCGGAGGTGTAAAACCATGTATATGCTTAACATTCAGTTATTCGCACATAAAAAGGGTGTTGGTAGCACAAAAAACGGACGTGACAGCGAAAGCAAACGTCTCGGTGTTAAGAAGGCCGACGGTCAGTCTGTTTTGGCAGGAAATATTCTTGTAAGACAGAGAGGAACCAAGATTCATCCCGGAATCAACGTAGGCCGCGGCAGTGACGACACGCTTTTTGCTCTTGAATCGGGCAAAGTTAAATTTGAGCGCGTAGGAAAAGACAAAAAAAGAGTTAGCGTTTATGCTGCACAGTAATCTTTTATCCTGCGGCGTGTGAATTAAATTTTATGATTTAAAAGAAGCTGTAGCAACATTTATTCGGTTGTCTGCAGCTTTTTGTTTTCAGTCGGCTGTGACGGGATGAACATAATCATTTCTTTGAACTTCCCGTGCACGGAGGAAAGGTATGAATAAATTATGTTTGTAGATACAGCGAGAATTACTCTTTGCGCCGGAAAGGGCGGAAACGGTCTTGTTTCGTTCAGACGCGAAAAGTATGTCCCCGCAGGCGGACCCGACGGTGGAGACGGAGGAAACGGCGGAAGTATTATATTCGAAGTTGATAAAACGCTCACCACCTTAATGGATTTCCGCTATAAAAAGATATATAAAGCACAAAACGGACAGGAGGGCAAGGCACTCAATTCCAGCGGTAAAAGCGGAGAAGACCTTGTTATAAAGGTTCCCGAAGGTACGCTCATACGTGATGGCGCAACAAATAGAATTATTGCCGACATGACAGGTGAGAATATGCGCTTTGTTGCCGCAAAAGGCGGCAGCGGCGGCTGGGGAAACCGTCATTTTGCAACGCCTACGCGTCAGGCGCCGAAGTATGCAAAGCCCGGTTTGCCGGGACAGGAACGTGAAGTGGTTCTTGAGCTTAAGCTTTTGGCGGATGTAGGTCTTTTGGGTTTCCCGAATGTCGGAAAATCAACACTTTTGTCTGTTGTGAGTCAGGCAAGACCAAAAATCGCCAATTACCATTTCACAACTTTGCAGCCGAATCTCGGAGTTGTGACGCATAACGATATGTCTTTTGTTATGGCGGATGTTCCGGGTCTTATAGAGGGTGCCTCAGACGGTGCGGGAAGAGGTTCGGATTTTCTTCGCCATCTTGACAGAACAAGGCTTTTAATACATGTTGTGGATATTTCGGGCATAGAGGGCAGAGATCCCATTGAAGATTTTACGGTAATTAACCGCGAACTTGAAAATTACAGTCCCGAGCTTCTTCTGAGAAAACAGATTGTGGCAGGAAATAAGAGTGATATAATTTGTAATGAGGGAGCTGCACAACGTTTCAGAGAATTTGTTTTGTCATGCGGATATTCATATTTTGAAATCAGTGCGGCTTCGAGAAAAGGTGTAAAAGAACTTTTAGACGCCGTAACCGAGACGCTTTCAAAGATACCTCCGGTACCTGTGTATGAACCAGAGATGTCTTTTGACGAGCTGCCTGAAATTGATTATGATTCATATGAAATTAACGTGGTGGACGGAGTGTACGAAATAAGCGGACCGTATACACAAAAACTCATCAGTGCCGTAAACTTCGGTGATGACGAATCCGTTGCTTATTTTCAGCGCTGCATCAGAAACCGCGGTATAATAGATGAACTTGAAAAAATGGGTATAGAAGAGGGCGATACCGTGCGCTTTGATGATATTGAGTTTGATTTTATACACTGATTTTTTTGAGACGGGCGGAGAATTGAATTATGAAAAAAATCGGAATTTACGGCGGAACTTTTGATCCGATTCATTTTGGACATATTAAAGCTGCTGAAAATGTACTGAAAACATTGCGGCTTGACCTTATTATTTTTGTTCCGGCAGGAATGCCGCCGCATAAAGAAGGCAAATACAATATAACGGCAGGGGACAGGCTTTTGATGTGTAAGCTTGCCACGGAAAATAATCCCCGTTTTATTGTGTCAGACTATGAAGTGCGTCACGGGGGCAAAAGTTATACGTATAAAACTCTTGAGTTTTTTAAACGTGAATTTCCGGGGGACGAGCTGTTTTTTATTATGGGTGACGAAGCTTACGCCGGTTTTAGCACATGGAAGAAACCGGAAACTATTCGTTCTTTGGCGAAGCTTATAGTTGTGAAAAGAACGGGCGAGAATTTAAAAGACAGCGATACGGTTATACTTGTGGAAGAAGAGCCTTTTATTGTTTCTTCAAGTGAAGTAAGAAATATAGCTGTATGCGGAGGTTCGCTCATAGGACTTGTTCCGCAGGCAGTTTGTGAATACATAGAGAAAAATAATTTATATCGGAGTGAAAAAACTAAATGAGCGCAGACGAAATGATAAGTATACTCAAAGATACCTTAAAACCTTCACGCTTTGAGCACACACTCGGTGTTGCTGACACTGCAAAAAAGCTGGCGGAGTTTTACGGCTGCGACACGGAAAAAGCTTATGTTGCCGGATTACTTCATGACTGCGCTAAAAATATTCCGCATGATGAAGCAATAAAAAAGTGCCGTGAAAATTCGGTTTTTCTTAAAGAAATATGCATTCAGGAACCGAGCCTTATTCATGCGGTTCTGGGAGCTTTTTTGGCAGAGACAAAATTCGGCGTAAGTGACAGAGATATTTTAAATGCAATATATTATCACACCACAGGACATGAAAATATGCCTCTGCTGACGAAAATCATCTATATATCCGATGCTATAGAGCCGACAAGAACACATGCGGGTGTGGAACTTTTAAGAAAAACCGTTTATGAAAATCTTGACGAAGCTCTTATAAGGTCTATAGACGCTACCATCAGGCATATTATAAACAAAGGCGGACTTTTGGATTGCGACACCGTTGCTGCGAGAAACTATCTTTTAAAAAAAGCTCCGTGCACGGTGTGTGCTGAATAATAACGAAAGGCGGAACCGAAAATGAATACTGATAAATTGAACAAAATTATAAAAGCTTTTTGTCTGCCAGGAGTAATTACGGATATAAAGCCTATAGTGACAGGGCATATTAATACAACATACAGGGTTACGGTTGAGGAAAACGGTATTAAAAAACCGTATACTTTCCAGACAATTAACAAATATGTTTTCAAAAACCCGGAACTTGTAATGGATAATATCCTGAAGGTTACAACGCATCTGAAAAAGAAAATTTCCGAGGCCGGAGGAGATCCTGAGAGAGAATGTCTTACGGTTATAATGTCTCACGACAATCTCCCGTATTATATAGATGAAAACGGAGAATACTGGCGCGTTTACAGTTTTGTTGACGATTCTTATACGGTTGATGTTGTTGAAACGCCGGCACAGCTTGAGAGCGCGGGTCGCGGCTTCGGCAGATTTCAGCAAATGCTTGCCGATTTTCCCATGTCGGAGCTTGCGGAGACAATACCGTCATTTCATGATACGGAGTTAAGGCTTTCTCAGCTTGAAGAAGCCGTCGCGGAAGACAGATGCGGCAGAGCATCATCGGTTGCGGATGAAATAGATTTTTTCAGAAAAAGAAAAGAAGTTATGTGCTCGCTTGTTAAAATGCAGAAAGAAGGAAAGCTTCCTCTTAGAGTTACGCATAATGATACAAAATTTAATAATATTCTCATTGATAACAAAACAAACGAAGCTTTGTGCGTTATAGATCTTGATACGGTTATGCCGGGGCTTTCCGTACACGATTTCGGTGATGCAATAAGATTTGCGGCAAACAGTGCGGAAGAAGATGAAACTAATCTTGAAAAAGTATATCTTGACAAGGAACTTTATAAGGCTTTTACAAAGGGATTTATCTCAGAACTGGCGGGTTTTGTGACGGACGAGGAAATACGTCTCATGCCGCTGGGCGCCTTAGTAATTACCTTAGAGCTTGCGTCAAGATTTCTTGCGGATTATATAAACGGTGACGTTTATTTTAAAATTCACAGAGACGGGCAGAATCTTGACAGAGCAAGATGTCAGATGAAGCTTGCAAGCTCTATGGAAGAGAATATGGACTTTATGAAAAAAATTACCGAAGAATATCTGTAAAATAAAGGAATCAGACAGTGAGTTTAAGTGACATGTGAAAAAAATCTTGTCACTTAAACTCGTTGTTTTTTTATAAGAATTATGCTATAATCATAAAAAAAAGGGGGGTTAAAATATGAAAAACATTAAAATTATTAAAATCATTTCCCTGATACTGGCTGCAGGACTTATTTTATCCTGTACCTTCAGTTTGGGAGCGTTTGCAGAAAGCGATAACCATCAGGGCCTTTTGCAAAAGCTTGAAATAATCGGAGAAGATTTTGACGCCGAAAAAGATATAACCTTCGGTAAGTTTGTTGAGGCGGCAATGGGGCTTACGGGCGTTTCGTATCAAAGCGCGCAAAAGCAGTCGCCTTTTACGGACGTGAGTATTCACGACAGCTATTTCGGAGCGGTTAATGCTGCATACGATATGGGTATTATTTCCGGTCTCGGCGACGGAACAGCAGGCGCGAAAAAAACACTTACCGCAGACAGGGCAGCGAAAATTCTTGTATGTATTTTGGGGTATGAGCCTTATGCAAAGGCTTACGGCGGCTGGCCGGCTGGATATCTTGCGACAGCTTCGACGCTCGGTGTTTTCAAGGGCGTAGTAACGGACAATGTTTTTTCAATCAATGGTGCGACGGCTGCAAAGCTTATATACAATTGTCTTGATATTGACATATTGAGCCGTGTCGGATTCCCGGAGGAAAAATATGAAACTATAGAGGGCGAAAATCCTCTTAACAAGTGGCTTCACTGTAAAAAAATCACAGGTATTGTGACCTCGAGTGCGCGTATGGCAATGAAAGGCTTTGCTCCCGCCGAGGAGGGCAAGGTGACAATAGACGGCGCATTATTTGAAGATGCAATGGGCACCGCAGCGGAGCTTGTCGGCTGCAAGGTCTCGGCATACAGCAGAGAAAATGACGGAATCAACAGCCTTGTAGACGCAAAGCTTTTAAAAAACGCTAAAGAATATTCGGTTTATTCCGACGAGGTTGACAGTAAAACAGATGATACAAGGCTTTGCTGCTATTTGGATGATAATACATTTAAAACCATTAAGCTTAAAAGCGATGCCGTAATATTTAAAAACTATGAGCTTCGTACGGACGGCTTAAAAGCAAACCTTCCTTTGAAAGGGTCGCTGCGTCTTATTGATTATGACGCAGACGGCTTTGCGGATGTTGTGTATATAAGTGAAAGCAGAACATATGTTGTTAAAGAGGTAAATGAGTTTAACAAAATAATCTATGATAAATTCGACGAAGACCCGCTTTCGCTCGGTAAAAACGAAGGCATCTTTAAAATCCGTAAAGACGGCGCAGAGATAGACCTTTCCGAGATTAAGCCAAATGACGTTTTAACCGTTACAAGAGTATCGGACGGAAGCTATACCGACATTGTTGTTTCATCAAAAAAGATAAGAGGTGTGATTGATGAGGTGTCTGAAAAATCAATCACGATAAACGGAAAAACATTTGAAATACTGCCTCAGAACAAGAGCAGGCTTGCCGCTCTTTCATCGGGTAAAAACGTTGTGCTGCTGCTCGATTCCGAATTAAAGGCTGCCGGCTATACCGAAAATCTTTCCGGCTCCGACAGCGCATACGGCTACATAATTACATTTGCCGATGAAGCGAAGGGCCTTCAAAAGGGCAAAAAAATTTCTTTCAGAATGTTTACGGCAAAGGGGAACGTCGAAACGATAAAGGGCGTTGAAAGCCTTGCCGTTAACGGAAGCACGAGAGATGCTTACGGAAATACATATACGCCGGAAAATCTTGCGTCTGAGCTCGGAGCAACTCATGGCTTTGTAAAGTACTCGCTCAATGAAAATGGTGAAATTTCCGAAATCACGCTGCCTAAGGATAACAGAGTAAGAAGCGGCGGCACGGGACGCGGTGATCAGGAGTTTACGTATGACTATTCATATCGTGAAGGAGACACAAGAGCAAACTACGCGATGTATAAAAACTCAGGTGTCATAGGAAACGCTTACAAGGTTTCCGGAGCGCTCGGAATAACAGTTCCTGCCGAGGAGGTTTGGACGAAAAATTCACTATCCGATATTGAAAAAATGTTTGCCGTATTCAAGCCCGATACTGCGTGGGAAAACGACAGAAGAGTAAAATGCGTTGATATTTTCGATGCCGACGACAATTTTAACGCCACCGTGGTTTTGGAATACGGCGAAGCGGGTTCATCTCTCTGCGGACCGGAGTATTTTCTCGTTGAAAAGGTTGTAAATGCCGTAGATGATGACGGTGTGGCGGTTCGCAAGATTGTCGGTATGTACAAGGGCGAATATACAGGCTTTGCGTTTGACGAAAGCGCGGCGGCGTTTGAAAAAGATAAGTCTCTTTTAAATATTAACTCCGGCGATGTTATCAGAATTGCGCTTGACGCCACACAAAAGATAGTAAATCTTATTAAGGTATTTACGCTTGACAAAAATACCGCTGTCGGCGAATATGCTTTGTGCGGAAACGAGTTTTGCGACAAGAGAGATAAAAGAGGCGAGCTTTCCGACAGTAATACATATGAGCTTTTCGACTTCTGCGCATGGGATATTAACGGTTTGATTTCAATTCATGCCAAGGCATACGCTAACGCAAACGATACGCTTACAGTTGAACTCGGAAAGCGTGAGGGCAGCTCTGCGCCGCTTCCCGACAAGATTTTGACTGTTTCGAAAAAATCAAATATTTATTTGTACGACCAGAAAAACAAAAAGGTCCGCATTGCAACCCGTGATGATCTTTATAAGGACGAGAATAAAACCGTTGTACTCAGAAGCAGATACGGAGAGACGGGAGATGCTGTAATAATCGATTGGGAAAAGACCCCCGAGGGCTTGTATTGGGTAGGAATGTACGATAATTAATTAAAAAGGAGTGTTTTGATTTGTTTAAGAAAACTTCAGCTTTTTTACTCGCTTTAATGCTTGTTTTAACACTTATGCCTTTTGCGCCGAATGTAATGGCGGCCGAAAAACCGATTACCGTGATGCTGCTCGGAAATAAACTGAGCTTTGACACCGATCCTGTTATAATAAACGACAGAACAATGGTTCCGATGCGTGCCGTTTTTGAGGGACTCGGAATGACGGTTTCGTGGGACGATATTACGCGCCGCGTGACGGCAACGGGCGGCGGTAAAGAGATTGTTCTCACTGTCGGAAGCGAAAACGCTCTTGTAAACGGTGAAGGCGTTGATTTGGACAGCCCGCCCATAATAATCGAAGGCAGAACGCTTGTGCCTCTCAGATTTATAGGCGAGGCTTCGGGACTGCGTGTTTTCTGGAGCACTTCTCCGGAAAGAAGAGTTACGATTATGTCGCCGCTTTCCGATGAATTGAAAACCGCACTTCAAAGATTTGACAGCGCTCTTTATTCAAAGGATATGATAGACTGGATTGTGGGACTTTACGATCCTGAAACGACCGGTTTTTACTTCAAGAAAAACGCAAAGGACACCGAGGGCTTTTTGCCTGACAGAGAAAGCACGGCAAAGTGCATCGGAACGGTTGCAAAACTTTTAAACGCCTCATCGGCCGATGTAATAAATGAGTATACGCCCGAAATGAAGGAAAAGCTCTTAAGGTTTGCGCAGATGTATCAAAGCGATGAGGACGGCTACTGGTATGAAGCGCCGTGGGGGAAATATATAAACGATTCGAAGAGGCTTTATCAATCAAGTGCGGCAAAGCAGCTTATATCATTTGCGGGAGGAAAGCCGCTTTACAAAACAGCCGAGGAGAGAATAGGTGAATCTGCAAAAAAAACCGCCGACAAGGCAGAGCTTCAGAAAAACAGATTTGCCTCCGAGGAGGACTTTAAAAACTGGTTTGAAAACTATTTTGATTGGGATAAATCACTTTATGTTGCCGGCTCGCTGTTGCTTTCAAGCATGAGTGAGATTCTGAAAGCGGGATATTTTGATTTGGCAAAGGAGCTTATAGAAAACAAAATAGATCCCGAAACAGGCTTGCTCGGTTTTGAGGTTGACGGAGAGTTCCCCGAGCATACGGTAAATCTTGATGCCATGAGCGGAACCTACAAAATAGCCGGATACTACAACGAAAGCTATTACCCGAGCAAGGAAGGCAGAGATTTTACAATGCCGTATTATGACAAGCTCATGGATAGCACAATGCGCATAATACTTGACGAATCGCTGGCGGAAAAAAGGCGTCACGTCTGCGACATTTCAAACGCATGGTCCCTTATGAAAACCGCAACATATACGCAGAAAACCATTTCGTCTGAAACTTGGAATTCATTTGTTTCAAATCTTCCGGCAATGATAAACACAACAGTTGAATACGCTCTTAAACACAAAACGGCAGACGGCGGCTACACTTACTATGCCGGTATCGGAGCCGGAGGAAACCAGGGCATGATTCACGCTTATTCCTTGAGCGACGGCGAAATGAGCGGCGCTTCAATGATACTGGCGCTTCGCGATAATGTTTACAATACGGTGTGCCTGAACAAGCCCATTCTTTTTGATGATATTACGGTGACTGATTTTGTAGATATGCTTAAAGAGGTTAAGCCAACCCCCAAAATCGTGCCTGCGTCAAATATGAATTACACATTTGACGATATGGAGACCGGACCGCTGCCGCAGAATAACGGCTTCAGAAGCACGGGGAATATAACCATTGAGGAAGACCCCGATTATATAGGAGAAAGAGCTTTGAAAATAGAGTCGGACGGAAACGGAAGACCTGTGCTTATAATCGACGCCGGCACACGGAACGGCAAAGGCTTTACGTGTGAGTTTGATATAAAATTCTACTCGGCAAACCCCGAAACCTCGTTTTTGGTGTTTGAATTCGGTTCTTACGATTATGCAACGGTTTTGGGCTTTCGCAAAAACAACGGCGGCTATATAATGTCAAGAACGGCAGATAAAGGCAAAAACGTAAAGACCTTGCCCGATTGGACAGATTACAAAAAGGTTAAGGTTGAATATAATCCGAGCGGCGGAGCGGAGGCTGTAAAGATTTATCTTGACGGCGTTCTTCTCGATACCTGCTGTGACTATAAGGGCAGCTATCCCGATAAGCCTGTAATGAAGGATATTCCGGCCATATCCGTAAGAGCAGACCATGACGGTCCGTTTACGGCTTATATAGACAACTTTAAATTTGCCGAAAACAAGTAATGTAAAGTTTTTCATAATAGTTGACATTAAGATACCGCAGCGTAATTTTTGAAACCATTATATAGGGGATAGAAAGAAACTCAGCTTACAAAGCTTTTTCTATCCCCCGAGAAAATACCATGCATAAAAGACAGGGGATGTTTAAAAGTTAATTTACTTTTAAACATCCCCGTTTTTCAATTGTTATTAATTTAAACGCTTATTTTAAAGCCGTAATTATTTCTGAGGACCTGCAGATACAAGCGCTTTGCCTGCTGCATTTCCTTCATATTTAGCAAAGTTCTTGATGAATCTGTCAGCCAGATCCTTTGCTTTTTCTTCCCATTCGGCAGGATTTGCGTAAGTGTCGCGCGGGTCAAGTATAGCAGGATCAACGCCGGGAAGCTCTGTGGGAACCTCAAAGTTAAAGAACGGAATTTTCTTTGTGGGAGCATTCAAAATATCTCCGTTTAAGATAGCATCAATGATTCCGCGTGTATCACGAATGGAAATACGTTTGCCTGTTCCGTTCCAGCCTGTGTTTACAAGGTAAGCCTTTGCACCGCTCTTCTGCATTTTCTTAACAAGCTCTTCTGCGTATTTTGTCGGATGAAGCTCTAAGAATGCCTGACCGAAGCAAGCTGAGAATGTGGGAGTGGGTTCAGTAATACCGCGCTCTGTTCCTGCAAGCTTTGCTGTGAAGCCGGAGAGAAAGTAGTACTGTGTCTGTTCGGGTGTGAGTACCGAAACCGGAGGAAGTACGCCGAATGCGTCTGCCGAAAGGAAGATAACATTCTTAGCATCCGGAGCTGCCGATACGGGGCGAACAATATTTTCGATATGATCGATGGGGTAGGAAACACGTGTGTTTTCCGTTACGCTCTTGTCGGCAAAATCAATTTTACCGTCTTTGTCAAGTGTTACGTTTTCCAAAAGTGCATCGCGTCTGATTGCGTTGTAGATATCGGGTTCAGACTCTTTATCAAGATTTATAACCTTAGCATAGCAACCGCCTTCAAAATTGAATACGCCGTTGTCATCCCAGCCGTGTTCGTCATCACCTATGAGGAGACGTTTGGGGTCTGTGGAAAGAGTTGTTTTACCTGTTCCGGAAAGACCGAAGAATATAGCTGTGTTTTTGCCGTCTTTATCAGTGTTTGCCGAGCAATGCATTGAAGCTATGCCGCGGAGGGGAAGGTAGTAGTTCATCATTGAGAACATACCTTTCTTCATCTCGCCGCCGTACCATGTGTTAACAATAACCTGCTCACGGCTTGTGATATTAAAGAGAACGGCTGTTTCGGAATTTAATCCGAGTTCTTTGTAATTTGCAACTTTAGCCTTGGATGCGTTGTATACAACGAAATCAGGCTCAAAGTTTTCAAGCTCTTCTGCTGTAGGCTTAATAAACATATTTGTTACAAAGTGAGCCTGCCATGCAACTTCAACGATGAAGCGGATAGCCATGCGTGTGTCTTTGTTTGTTCCGCAGAAAGCGTCAACAACAAAGAGTCTCTTGTTTGAAAGCTCTTTTATAGCGATGTCTTTAACTGCATCCCAAGCTTCTTTTGAAGCGGGGTGGTTATCGTTTTTGTATTCATCCGATGTCCACCAAACAGTGTCTTTTGAATTCTCATCCATTACGATGAATTTGTCTTTAGGCGAACGGCCGGTGTATACGCCGGTCATAACGTTTACCGCACCAAGTTCACTTACCTGACCTTTTTCAAAACCTTCAAGACCGGGTTTTGTTTCTTCCGCAAACAGCATTTCGTACGAGGGATTGTGAACAATTTCCGTTGTACCGGTAATGCCATACTTGCTCAAATTAATTTCTGCCATGTTATCGTACCTCTTTTCTTTTTGTGTAATTGCCAATACATTTTTTTGTTTCTCAAAAATGCATTTTTGCAAAAATTCACTATTGCATATTAT
>ERZ1034952.1666-NODE-1666-length-17577-cov-7.540692_pt1 | contig 17577 bp, 20 predicted proteins | sample MGYA00520625_ERZ1034952 | MGnify/ENA primary metagenome ERZ1034952 (study PRJEB33766, sample SAMN09781773) | gut metagenome | biome: gut microbiome | host: Homo sapiens | place: Madagascar | study: EMG produced TPA metagenomics assembly of the PRJNA485056 data... | reverse complement strand
CAAATCATTGATTCCCAGTTTCTCCTTCAGCCACGCGATCAGCTGTGACACTTTTGTTTTTTTCACAGCATTTCCCGTAGCTCCTAAAAAATAATCTGTATCTGCCGGTGCTGTGTTTTCCGGAAGATCTGTTACCGTCTTACCAGTCACAGTACCATCTACAGTATCTGCCATGAGTGACTGCTGCACTGCTTTTTTGATCTCTGCCACATGTTTCTCGTCAATTAGGTTCCTGCAGTCCTCTGCGGCTTTAGATGCAGTCTCAGCCGCCTCGGATGCAGTCTCAGCTGCAGTACTCGCACTCGATGCCGCAGTATTCGCACCGGAAACTGCCTTGTCTGCATTCGTCTTTGCGTCCTGTGCCGCTTTTGTGGCATTCTCACAGGCTTTCAGGGCTGTGCCGACCTTTTCCTCGATATGATTGTCGATGGCTTCCCCTCCGGCCTTGTCAATCTGATCTACCATATCTTCATAGGTTGCCATACGTTTTACATCACCCGGAGAAAAGCACTGGTAGATTGCTTTTCCGTCCGATGCATGAGGATCTCCTTCCGTCACCACAGCAGTCTCAGCCGTGCGGAGTTTCTGAGGATCAAATTTGTTGTACGGACCATGTCTCATTGTTATTGCCATGTTGTTCCATCTCCTTTTAACTTAATTTCGAAACCAATACACCATCTATGAATCTTAAAGTAGTAAATGTTGCTGTGGATCCGTTGATATCCGTTACTATATTAATATTTGCAGTTCTTCCCTCATAATACGTATCGCCCCTGTGAGGAGCAAAGGAAAATTTTTGCGCTGATAATTCGTTAGTTAATACAGCATCCCGGTATATATGGGTATAATCATTACTCTTGTCATCGAAAGGATTATCCGGATCGTAATCGTCATTAATAGACTTGTTACTGTAGATTTTCATCTTGTCAGTAGACAATCCTTCTTTTGTGATGTTCCATCCGGCTATATTTCCTGTTTTTGAGTTCAGTCCACCAGAGAACGTACCACTTGCACCACTGATATCTCCTGCGAATTTTCCTGTAGCACCAGTGATATCACCAGAGAATTTTCCTGTTTTGGCAATTATTCCATCTTTGTCCCATAATCCGACCACATTTCCATTAGTGTCAAATACTTTCAGAACACCATTCCCATTACCCGCACCGCCCAGGCTCAATGTTCCACCATAAGCCCAATCCCAGTGGATGCCGATCACGGAAAGGATGTTGAGGGCTGCATTGCCGTTACTGTCGAATCCTGCTTTCCAGACTGTAGTGGAATCTTTGCCGGTGTAGCTTCTCGTTACGAAGAAACCGTCAATACCGGATTTATATACTATCTTTGATTCGGATAATTTCGGTTTGTCATGCCGGTACACGATCACAGAGCCGTCATCCTGGATGATTTTTGTCTCGTGGAAACCTAATGTGTTGGCAGCGAGTTGACTCATCTGCTGAACGATGAGATCATAATTGGATAACGTATTCTCTGTCTCCTTGCGCATCTTTGCAAGCGTCTGTTCTAGTTCTGTCGGCCGTTGTGATTCTGTCTTTTTCGGAGATTCCGCATCGCATGAAATCGACATATTATCATCAGGATCAAAACTGAGATTGGTGACAAGTGCTGAATAACTCTTCGATGGTCCATCTGAAATATATGCTATATCTCCTGCCTCCACAGTTGGATTCGGCAAAGCCGACGCATCAAGCGGCCGGAATATCAGCCCGATAAGTTTTTTGCCAAGGTATTCTGCAAAATTCGCGGCATTTTCCTTTATGATAAACGGATTTCCTGATATTTTCAGGACGTACCCTTCTTCACCATAAAATAATGTGTCTGCATTTTCAGTATTTTCTGTTTCGGCAGTCACCTGCACTCCACTGATGATCACATCTTCCACAGCAACATCCAGCGTGTCCAGCGTGTATATATGATGGAATGCATCCATATCTTCAAATGTTCCTGAGTTGTGTTCATAGCCTGTATTCCACGGCGAAAATGTTCCACCATCAGCCTCATCACCTGATGAATAAGGACTGTCATCATCGAAAATACCCCCATCCAGCAAAGTATTCTGTTCAAATACCTGCTGGTCAAACCAGTCAACGATAAGTTTTCCGTTGGCATCACATTTTGCAAACTTGCATATCATCTGCATTGCATACGAAAGTACCTGTCTGCATGTGATTCCGCTGTTGATCGGCCGTTTTGTAAGTTTCACATTATAGCCATCAAATCTTGCCGACTGCAGTACCACACCACAATACCTGCACAGATCATTCACTATCGTTTGAATCGTTGCTGGATATGTAGTTGTTACTCCTGCATATTCTTTATCGAGCTTATGCATGTTATCGAGGCATTCCAATGTGATCAAGTCACCATCATACGATGTACTGTCAACCTCATAGACACCTTTTTGTATTTTTTCTATGCTTCCATCATCAAGTTTCATACCGATATAAGGTATGACCTGAGCTCTATCAAATACCCGTCTGGATAATTTTTCATCCTCATCGTACAGAACGACTGTCATTTTGTTAATAATGCAGCTCCCGATGGTAAACGCTCCACTCTCGGTGACTCCCTCATCAATCTTGAATCCGCCTTCCCATATGTTGGAATCGTCCAGATTCAACACCGTTCCATCAGCAAGGGTAATTGTCAGGTATAGCAGGAATCTTCCATATTTTATTTTTTCTTTAAATTCTTTCGAAACATTGATCATGTGTTACACCTCAACTATGTCAAAACTCAAGGTACCGTAACGTTCTCTGCCTTTTTTCCACCATTTAACTTCTGTTTCCATATCTCCGGTATAAAACTCTTTGGTTACGTTTTTCCCCTCCATAGGATCCCAGTATTTCACCCACACATATTCAGGCTTAAAAGCTGATAATATTTCGTAGACCATTGCTTTTGATAACTGTTTCCAACCCAGGCTCAGGGTTCTTTTTTCTGCGCCTTTATTTTTATGCATTCGATGATCTCTGGTTCTTCCGGCATTGCTTTTGCTTATGTCACTTTTCTTCCATTTAAACTGAGATGGGTATTTGAAGTTCCCATCTCCCGTAAGATCGATCACGTTCATCTACCCACCTCCTATATCGTTGCTACCACGTGATACCTGTTATCGTATTTTTTCTGTCCTTTTCGAACCACTTTATATAATGTTTCCGAATCTGCCTTGATCGTAAGGTTAACGATAACGTCTTTATCCTTATCGTTGTTCATAGGGCCACTCATGTCAAAAGCTTCCACTACAGCTTCAAAGACACCTTTTTTGATTCCATCAATGATCTGGTTATTGTTGGCTACAGTGTTCCTGTTTCCCATCCGGCCGACCATTTCAGGACCGTTCTCTCTTGCAATGAACATTTCTCCATTTTCTGGAAAACCGCCTTTTGCATACCAGTTTAGACCAAAAGAAGGTGTGGAAAAGCTTACCGGTCCCACGCTGTGCCTGTTCCACGATACTGAAACATGTGGAAGTGGAATATGGACAGAACCGAAGCCATTCGCAAATCCCTGAATTGCATCCTTTCCTATCGAGAACAGGTTAGGAATTGCTTTTGAAATCATACTCGGAATATTTCCTAATGTTTCTGTAAAGGAGCTCCAATGACTGGAGAATCCATTTTTCAGTCCACTGACAATATCATTACCTTTAGAGGTGACTTTTCCCTTGATGTTTCCAATCTTTGTGAATACTTCATTCTTCATATTGGCAACACGCTTCAGGAAACGACTATCTTTCACAGCTTCCCAGCCATTTTTCAGACCTTGAATTGCATCGGAACCTTTGGATTTAATCCATGCTTTCGCATTGCCAAGTTTGGTTTTGACTTTTCCCGGAAGCTGTCCAATCCAGCTCAGCAGATCTGGTAACTTGTTTTTTGTGCCTTCAAATAATCCCTCTATGATGTATACACCCTGCTGCCTCATTACTGTGGACGGGGAATGGATTCCGAACGCATTCTTAAATCCATCAATGAAAGGTTTAAATATATTGTCTTTAATCCATGCTGCGATACCTTTTATTGCATCTGTGATTCCTTTGAAAATACCCAGTACAACGTTGCCGCCACACTCTTTAATCTTACCCTCAAAGTATTTTTTTGCATTGGTAAAGGCATCCCCAATCAGTCCGCCTATGAATGCTGCGAAGCCGCCAAATGCTGCTCCTATGGCTTCTGAGAGCCTGCTTACTATACCCTTCCAGTCAATGTTGACCAGGACTTCCCGGACTTTCTCTCCAACCTGCTGCCAGTCGGTATTCTCGATTGCTACGATAATCGTATCAAGAATGCCTTTGACTGTATTGCTTATAGTCTGTCCTGCCAATGATGCATCAAATGACTTAACTGCGCCATTTATGCCATCGGATATTGCCCTGCCAAGACTTTTCCAGTGGAAATTCTTCGCGAAAGTATTTACAAAACCTAATGCCGTATTGAGGCCTTGGGCTATGGTACTTCCAACAAGTTTCCAGTTGGTTGTTTCCAGAAATCCATTGAGGAAAGTAGCAATGCTCTTTGCAATCTTATTGCAAGTATTTTGGATTTTCTTCCATGGAATCTTCTGCAGCGCAGCATTTAACTTCTCACCGACCATAGAACCAAGTTCGGTGAAATCTGCATTTTTCCATGCGTCCTTGATAAGCTTTGCAAGATCTTTGAACTGGTTCGTGACCGTTGTGGTCTGGAACATGTTGCTTGCATCACTGAGTCCGCCAATATTTCCCGCTGAGGAGCCTCCACCAGAAGAATCTGAGGATGAATCATCGTCCATCTTATTGATCTGGTCGAACCCCATTATGGTCCGCTTGTATTTCTCTGTAGCTTTCGAAGCCTTATCCGCATTGCTGGCATTATCCGCTAAGCCGCTGGACGTACCGCTCAGGCTCTTTGCATAGTCCTGATTGAGCTTCTTTGCAGTGACAATGGTTGTTTTGCCGCTAAGTGCTCCAATGAGCTGTCCTACCGCATTTACTGCCCGGATAATCATCTGAACAAAACTGTTCAGGATTGGTGCCACCACTTCCAGTATCGGCGCAAATGCAGCTGCAAGTGAATTTTTGAGCTGCGTCAGTGAAGACATCAACATGGATATACTGCTGTTGGTTGATCCGCTGTACTGTGCCAGATTCTGGAATCCCTGTTTTGCTCCGTTAATTGCTCCGCGAATTACAAAACTTGCAAACATGAATTTTGCAGTCATACCAACTGTTTTCAGTATTCCTGCCAGGCCTTTTCCGGATGTTCCAAGACCATTGAAAGAAGACCTCGCTCTTTTCAAAGTTGGGATCCCGGATGAAAATTTTTGAATCAGGGCACTGAACGCACCAGAAGACTTCTGGATTACACCGGATGCCAGAGATTTCACACCGGAGCCGACACCAGAAATCAATTTCTTCAAACCGCCCCAGCCTTTTGAGCCAATATACGCAGCATTGCTCAAGACTCTACCCAACACCGGAATTCGTTTAAGTGTCTCTGCGGTTACTTCTTTCACTTCTCGTATGCGTTCTGCTGTCTGCTTTATAACAGCTCTTGCTGTCTCAAAACTGTTTCCGTCAGAAAGCTTTCCTGTGTATGCGCGTTCGCTGTCTGTATTGCTAAATTGCATATACTGTCTGTGTGCCTGATATTTTTCAAGCTGCTGTTCTGCTGCCGCAATCTGCTCTTTCACATTCGCTATTGCTTCACTTCTCTCAGTTCCGCCACTGCTGTTCATCAGATCACGTTTTTTCTGTTTTAAGCGATCCAAAGACCAGGAAACACGTTCAATGTCTCTTTCTGTCTGTTCGTACTCTTCTGTATGCACTTTTATACCAGCTGCCAGTTGAGCTTCTTTTACATATTGCTTTACATCCTGAGCCATAGCCGAAAACGGGGCGCCTGCTTTTATATTCTGAAAGCTCTGTCGCATAGTTGTGCTTATGTTCTGAGGTACTTTAGGTAGTTTTCCAGACATGCTCTGCTTTATTTTTTCAATTTCATTTTTGAAAATATCTGTGGTCTTCCTGACATCGCCACGTGCTGAACCCAGCTCTTTTTTGAGGGATTTCGCATCACCTTCAATGGTGACTTTCATTTTTTTCAGATCTTCACTCACAACTCCACCTCCTTCCCATTAAAAATCCGCCGTAGCATTATTCATGTCTACGACGGTTAAATTCATTTACATATTCTCTACGTTTCTCACTGTATTCCGCCCACTGCCGTTCTTCTTCCGCTTTTTCGTACATCTCCTGTTCTTTTTCGAACAGTTTTGGGTAGAAGTCCCATGGCTTCAGGAACGGTCTGCTATTTTCATCGAACAAGGCCCCTACATTGGCAGCTATTGCCTCAGCCAGTGTGCAGTTGTCTTCTATTCGCTGCTTTCTTCTTTTCAGCTGTACACGATATGCACTTTCTATCAAATCAATGACCTCTGCAAGTGAAGAGTTCCAAAATGTTTCTATGGAAATTCCCAGGTCAAGTGCTTCCGTGTACAGTTCACTCACAAAATCTGTTAAACGTTCTGCATCTCTTCCACCAGAACGTCCGCCTGCTCCTGCGTAAAAAAACCAGATACCGCAAGTGTAGGAATAATGACCTTCGAATACAGATCTGTCTGGTTGCCGCCCTCTTCATCAGCCCAATAGTCATACAAGTTCTGAACCTTTGTATAACTCATTCCATGCTCCCATGGTTCCATTGCAGCCTGAATGATCGTAAGCATCACAGAAAGCGGTGGAATATCATCCAGCATATTCAGGATATTTTGACGATATTTGTTTTCCAGCTTGCCAATCGTAGATGCTTTCAGTTTCAGGCGGTAATCTCTGCCGTTTACTGTCCAGTAATGGAAAGGCTTGCGCTCCTTTTTCTCTGTCATCTCCACAACTTTTTCTTCTGTTGTTTCTTCTACAGTGTCTAATCCACCGATATCACTCATGTTGTTTTCTCCTCTCTGCCTTTTATGCCGGATCCGTATACTTAAGTTCGGACTGAACCATCATGGTCAGTTCAAATTCAATAACACCATTGAGACTTCCGCCCGTACGTTTTACCGATACCTGCGCATCATATTCCGTAACGCTGCCATCTTTTAATTTATCCTGGAATGATAATACTTCTCCGCTTTCCGCTGCCGCCCTCATAACTCGATATGGACTGTCCGCTTTTGTGTTGTCATACTTAAATTTGTAAACCATATCCGGAAGATCACCCACACCCAGCTCATACATCTTATGTCCATCTGTAAGGCCGGAGTTTTCTACTTTTTCTGCCTCAATACCCATCTCAGGGATTTCCTTTAATCCCGGAAGATCTGTATATGTACTAGGTGAGCCAGTTTTTTTCTTATATCCCAGTGTTGCACCATTTGCTAACATTCTGTATTCCTCCTATCTCCAATATACTTCATCGGAATCCATGTCAATAATTCCTTCGTATCTCATCTGTTTATGTTTCATTCCTGAAGGATCCGGAACATCCTGACACTCAATCCTTTTCAGTCCCGTTTCCTTCATTGCCTCATCAACAGCCATAGCTGCCGCCGATGTGCTGTTACGATGCCATATATCAATTCTGTACCGAACAAGTGATTTATCCTCTCCAACAAGCTCGCCATGGGAACTGTGTTCATACACACTGTTCTGTTCTTCCGTATACTGAATTGTTACATCTTCCGCCCATGAGCGCGGATAAGCATCTGACACATTATCTGTAACGTTGCACAGAGCTTTGTATACCTGATCTTTTATGTTTTTCATTTCGATTCCTTTCCTATGTCTGCCTGAAAGCTTGCTTTCATATTCTTCAAAATCTTATCTTCGTTATCATGAAGCGCTGGATAAAGAAATGGGTGTGCCGGTTGGCCTGTGCACTGGTAGAATCTTCCCTGTGGAGTATCGATGTAAAACCATCGATATTTTTCTGCAGTTCTGCGGTCAATTTGACTTTCATGAATCCACCACGGGGCCTGTGTATATACCGGTGTGACTTCCGGGGATATTCCAGCATGATCTGCCTGTCCTTTCGGACCGGTACCAAATTCTACATATGGTGCATATGCTCTGTTTGTCCAGCAGGTTCCAACAGCCCTGTTGGTATCCCCCTCAACGTCTGCATATATGCTCTGCCGCAATTCTCTAGTATCTACGGGACAGTTCAAAACAGCCGTCGCGCGGACGGTCTGAATCGCATCGGCTACGGCCTGCTTCATATCCAGTCCTGATAATTTTTCCAATGCCCTGTCAATATCATCTGCACCGCTCACACTCACAGCTTTTCTACCTCCAAACTCAACATCCTGTATGGCTTAATAGAGATGATCCTGTAATCCGGCACTGCATCTTTTCCAACAAAGAGACATATCCCATCTGATTCCTGAATGTCTGTACCATTCTCGAGAATATAATGCATTCTTCCCTTTTCATCTGGTTTCACTTCGTACTTTCCGGATATCCGCACATTACGGATATAATTCAGTCTCTGGCCGTACTGCTCAGCCTGTACTTTTCCGGATGCCGGCCAGCTTTCTCCGGTAACAGAAGAGGCAGCACCATATTCCTCGCTGGTACTGCCTTCCTTATCTTTCTTTACCGTCATTTTCTTATGGAAAAATTCCTCAAGTCTGCTTCTTCTCAGCCTCATAAATCTTTCCTCCTACTCTGGCCAGGCGATACCGGTTCAGTGTGTCGTAGATCTGTTTCGGTGCATCCTCAAAGGTATAGCTCTCTCCACCCTCACTTCTGGACTTTTCCCCCTCTGTTCCCATCCGGTTCAAAGCGATCACAGCAAGATCCCGGACTGCCTTTTCCAGCCCGGTCCTTAACTGTTTGCGGTTGGTGTAGGACAGTACGAAAGCTTCAGCTTCATCCAGAAGGACAGACAGAAGTTCCTCATTCTTTTCTCCGGTCAGGATCTTCAGCTTTTTGATATCTTCTGCTGATGACATCGTATCACCCTTTCAGGATTGCCAGAAGGTCCGCTTTTGCCAGGGAGGAGACACCGGTCAGTCCTTTCTCTTTTGCAAGAGTTTTCAGTTCTTCAACTGTCATATCCTCGATATCCTTACCGATTTTCTCTTCCGGTACTGTGTCTGGTGTGGCTTTTTTCATCGGTGTGAAGCCGTCACTGATCAGCTTTTCTGCTGCAGATCCTTCCGCTTCTCTTTCTACATTTTTACGGATCAGCCTCATGCTTTCGCCTCCTGGATGCTCAGATAGATGGAATCCAGTTTATTATCCAGAATCCACATATCATGGAAACGGCGGTAATCCATCTGCCATGCGTTCAATTTCTGGTTTGTTGTCGGGTCGAAGATACGCATGATATCCTGTTTTGTGACAGCGATCGGTGTGGTTACAGGGCAGATGAAGAAGTTCAGGTTCTTGGCAGATGTTCCTTTTTCATATCCGCCTTTTTCCTGGCCACTATCTTTACCGTTATTGATCTTGATAGCTGTGTACATACGGTTGGAAGGTGTGGAAACCAGCGGTACACCATCTACAGAAGGAACCTGTGTCTGAATTCCGCCTTTAGAGAAGGTCACTGCAGTGATCTTGCCCGCAAGTTCCAGTTCCAGCTCCATAATAAAGTCCGGTGTTGCCTGGCAGATAAGAGCTCCGTTATAGTTTTCTCTTACCGCTTTGATCCCTTCTTTCAGCTTACGCAGAGCAGATGTAGAAGCAGTTCCCGGCACATAAGATTCTCCGATCATTCCTGCTTTATCTGCAGTGAGTGTTTCTGTAGCCAGCTTGCTGATACGGTACGCATCGATCTCCGGAACTACCTGTGTCCTCTGGAACTCTCCCATAACTGCACCGGCAGTCGGGATAAAGTTTGCCTCATTGATATCCATCGGATCCAGCTGGAAGAGACGGCCACGGTCCTGTGTCATTTTTCTGGTCTCGTACTCCAGGGTAACGGAGCCGCGCTGGTATCCAGCCTCACGGTCATAGTCGCCCATTCCCTGAACGCTCATTTTCGGGATCTTTACTTCAGATCCACCGTTATAGATCACCTGACCGGCATTGGCATCCATCCAGCCAGTGGTTGCTTCCTGGACAGCGATCTTATCAAGCTGTGTCATAAATAAGGTTGCTGTTGCTAAAGTATTGATTGCCATTGTTTATTCACTCTCCTTTAAAAAATACCCATCATCGCATTGTATACCTGCTTTTCAAGGGCTTCCTGTGTGTTTGTTTCTGGTGCTTTTTTCGGAGGCTTGCCGCCCTTCAGCTTCTCATCGACTGCTTTCTCAACTGCAGTCTGGAACGCTTTTTTGACGGTTTCCATGGATTTCTTGCAGACATCTGCATCTGTATAATTCAGTACTTCTGCAAGCTCCACCGGAAGTCCTTCGTCTGACAGGTTGTTCTTTGCTTCTGCCATGAGCTCACTTCTGGTTATTGCTGCCTCCCTGTCGGAAAGTTCCTTTTCTTTTTTCTTCTGCATGTACTGCGCTTTTTCTTCCTTGGTCATCTTGGCCAATTTCTCAGCTTCGGAAAGCTTGTCATCCGTCAGTGCCTGCCACTTCTCCTGTGCGTTTGTCACTGCCGTATTGACTGCCTTCTGGACACGTCTGTCAAATTCTGCCTGATTACCGCCTGTTTTCAGGAAGTCATCAAAAGATGGAGGATTATCTCCACCCTCGCCGCCTGTACCTTCGCCAGATCCGCCGCCATTGCCCTCACTGGCCCCAGCACCGTCTCCGCCTTCTGCGAATAACTGCAGGTTCATCGGAACTTTACACATTGCTTTGAACACTTTGTTTCTCATGTCTTTTCCTTTCTGCCCAGCCTATTCGTTCGCACGCCCGGACCATTCAGTTTATGGAATCCGCTTCTTTAACGCCTGGCGGAAAAAGGCATAAAAAATAAGACGCTTCACCCTGCGTCTCATCGGGAGATAATTGGATCACCTACTCCTTCCCTTTGGCTGCTGCCCTTGCTTCTCTTACCATCTCTGCAACACCCTCGCTGATCAGATGTGTCCCTCTGTCTTCTGTTACTTCCAGAACAGTTCCCTTCTCGACGATTTCTTTCAAGCAGATGTCGCTGTATCTTTTGATGCATTTTACTTTCATTCTCTTCACCTCCCCTCCGTTGCGCCGGCGCAATTACTCTGCAAAAATCCAGTCTTCAGCAAGCATATCTGCCTGGGATGCAAGCCAGCCCATCTGCACACCGGAGGTTCCTGTAAAAGCCACCGCCATGTTGCCAATAGCATTGTGCTCACAGTTTACAACTTCGCCATCTGCTGCCTTATAAGAAATCCCAGTTGCAAGCTGGATATACTGTTTCTTACCATTCCATCCTTTACGAGCTACTTTAAACCCTCTTTTCAGGTACTTAACAGCTTCCCCGAAAGAAAATGTTGCTTCTCCGTCAAGCTGCGGACAGTTTACTTCATCTGCAATGATCCACTCATCAGAAAGAATATTCTGAAGCGTATATACAACGCTCTGGGTTTCCCGGATATCCAGTTCCTGTTCATCTTTTGTGTGCATGATGATTGTTTCTTTCTCTGGGCTCCAATACCAATATCCTCCACAGGATGGTAATTTTGCTTTACTTCCTGCTTTCATTGCCTTTAATGCTTCTTCAAACTTCATTTCTGATTCTCTCTTTCTTAAAATGGGTATAAAAATACCACCGGCCATTTCTGACTGGTGGTATCAGTTGGTCTGATAATAAATATCATCCCTTATTGATTCGAGCATATATGTTTTTGCTGATGGCTCATGATGTGGATTCATCCAATATACCGACTCATCTTCCATGTACTCCATAAAATCAATTTTGGTATCCACATCTACTTCAAATACTCCATTGTTTTCATGACTCAGTACTCTCTGAACAAGTTCATTGTCAGGATACATTTCTTTAAGAAATTCAATTTGTTCATTCGTCAGTTCAAATCTTCGCATTTCCATTTCTTATTCTCCTCACATAATCTGAATCTGTTGGATTACATTGAATCAGAACTCCCGTATCTGGATCTACTGAAACTGTTCCGTTTCTGCCCATATATTTCTGACTTTTTTCTCCACTGGGATCTGTTCTCACAGGAAATACTTTCACCGGATTCTCCAGTGCATCCTGTATTCCTTCCACGGTAACCCCTGATCGTGGTCTTCCCATTTTGGGATCTTTCATGGTTCCAATTACTCTCTCCATGAAATGTTTACTCTGTCTGGTTACTGCCGTTCCCTCAGAAATTTTGACTCCAACAACTTTTTCATTGATTTCATCATAGATCTTCTGATAATTCTTAAAACCGGATAGTGGAGATATCATTCCATTCTTCACCGAACGAGCATAAGTCCTGAGCAGTTCCCACTTCTCAGGTTCATTATACTTCATTTCCTGGAAGTCTGCAAAATGTTTCGGCATGTCTTTTCCAAGGAGTTCCCGATACTGATCATACTGTTTTCTGTCCGATGCAGCGTTTTTAACTGCTTTTTCCTGGGCTTCTGCTTTTGGATTTCCTTTGACGTATTTCTCATACCACTCTTTGTATGTCATATTTGCAGGGACTCTCTCAGTACGTCCAGTTTCCGGATTGTATGCAGCACGTGTCATTTTGGACAGTGTTTCATCATCAATCACACTGATTGTGGTAGATCGACACCACGGATGCATCGGCGGATAGTTCTTTCCTGCCTGCCTTTGCGATACCAAAAACGTCTTTCCATCCAGCTCACGACATATCTTACTGGTTCGCAAGTCCAGCGTAGCAACATACCGGTATTTCTGTATGTCACACTCTTCATAAGCCTGAGCTGTCAGTTCTCCAGAAAGGAAACAGCTTTCCGTCCTGATCAGTCGTCTTGCCTTGATTGCTCCACCGCCAAACTTCTCTGTGATGACTGCTGCCGTTTCACGGTCTGTCCTGCCAGTCAGAAGACTCACCAGCAATTCATCTTTGACCGTTTTTGCAAGATCATCCGTATTCTTCCAGATTCTGTTCGAATAATGTTTCCCTGACCAGTTCATCCGCAACGCTCGGTCAACCTGTTTCTGGTCTACATGTGAAAAGCTGAATCCCAAGCCCGTTCTGCATTGTGTATTGTATATCGTTTTGTAATAAGCATTTTCCGCAAGCTGTTCAAAAAAACTTGTATCAAACTGCTGTTCCTGCTGATATACATTTTTCATAACTGCATCTACCTGCTGCAGAAGATCCTGAAGGCGTTCAATCCGAACTCTGTATGCCGGAGCTTCCAGTTCTTTTATCAGTTCCTGCTTATTCTCTCCTGAATTCTTATTTTTCAGTTCCAGAAACAGCTTCTCAATAGAATCATTATCCTGCATACGGTTCAGCAGATTCCATGCTTCTGTCTGGGACAGTTTGTGCTTTGTCATATACTTTTCGAATATGTCCTGTGCGGCAAATACAATCTGAGAAGATGCTGATCTGTATACTCTTGCAACCAGATCTGCAGTTGCTTCTGCATCCTCCATCTGCTCATACATGTCCCATGCCGCACGATTTTCCCAGTAATCACTCATCTACATCTTTCTCTTCTGTATTCTTTGAGTTGTCTTCTGGATTCGATATTTTATCCGGTGGGGTATTGCTCTGCATTCCAAACATTTCCTGCTGACGTTTGATATTTTCTTCTGCTTCTTTCTCGACTGCTGCCAGTTCATCATCAACATTCTGAACAAATGGTACCTGAGAAAGTAGTGTTTTCTTGCTGACCTTTCCCCATAGATTCGATACAATTTGCGAGATTTCAAGCAGATTCTTCGGAAGTGCTCTGGTAAATGTCATGGTAATTCCTGTTGGATCTACCTGTTTTCCCTGCAGTGAAAGAAAGTTGCAAAAGATCTTAATTCTCTTTCTGAGCCCTTTGCGATAATATCTGGTTTTGATCTTTGTAATATTTTCCATACCAAGGAGTTTGAACTCCATGGCCACACCAGATACATTACCTCCGAAGCTTTCATCTGTCATACATGGGATATGCGAAAACTTGTGAATATCCTGCTCAATGGCCTTTTTCAGGATCTCTACTCCAGATTCGTCAAATGTCCTTGTCAGGTACTCCGCTTTTGCACCATCCGGAACTTCCAGAACTTTTCTCTTTTTCAGCTGTTTTATAGCCGCCTCCATGCCATCTTTCTTTTCACCATTTTCATCTTCGACCTCATCATCTGCGAGCAATGTGCCGTAAATGGCAAGAATTGCATCAATGAACTGCTCCTTATCTGTAACTCGGTCGCTCATCAATGCATTGTATGCATCAATCAGTGGAATCTGCAGTTCAAAATCGCCGATGGCAAGCTTATTATTCAAATATTCAATAATGGGAATTTCTCCCATGTAGTGAGGTACAGGCTTTTCCGTAGTCTCTTGCAAAATGGTTTTGTCATTCTGAATATCCAATTCGTATTTATAATTCGGAGTCAGTACCGTAGCCATATAACGATCTGGTTTTGTATTCGCATCATCTTTTTTGACATAATAATAGACAGCAAAAAGTTCATTTTCCTCGATGCTGTCATCTTTTACCATGAAGGTATTTTCTGCTGATACATTCTTTATACTCAAACAGGTTTCATTTTCTTTTACATAAATATATTCATAAGCAAGTCCATAAATAGAAAGCTCCAATCCGTTATCACCATCTACTTCATCAGCTCCGGCTATTTCCAGTGCATCCGTCAGTGCTGTAATGTCACTCTCTGACTTATACGACACAGGATTGCCAATAAAATAGCTACTTGCTGTATCCGAAATGTCCCTCGCATGATTACATACAATTTTATTCTCTCTGTTCTTGTCATTCAGAATATCGTGTTTTCCTTCGTAATAAGCCATGTTCTTTTTTAGCCTGTCGACCATGCTGATATGCTTGCTGATCAGCTGACGTATCATCTGTTTGTCCGGGTTATTCTCATCAAATTTCTCTCTAGGTATCGTAAAATTGTACATGTATTATCACCTCCTGACCTCACGGAATCTTGCTGTATTAGAACCAATCACAGTACTGCAGAAGTACCTGACAGCATCCATGCTGTGATCATGTTGTTTTATTGGTTTGTCTTCCCCTCTGTCCGCAGCCTTCTCATCCCAGATGTAGGAAGCAAATTCTTTGATCGTTTCTACACAGGAAGAAGCAAAAACAAGCTTTTCCAGATTCAGAAGCATCCCAACCAGTCTGATTCCATCCAGTACATCATTATTTGCTTTTAACACTTTGATACCTCGCTTGCGTAATTCTGCAATAAAAGAAGCGGCCGATGGATCCACGATCATTGCTCTGATCTTCGTCCCATCAAGCCACTCTTTCAAGTCATCTGCATATTCTGAATCTGTCTTTTGTTTGCCGTTATCTCTTCCGGAATAGTAGTACTCACGAATGCAGTACCACTTACCATCTTTTCCTTTGTTCCAGAGTAAAAACACTGTAGCGTTCTGCGTACCATAGTCACAGGATACATATCTATTTCCATTTATGAGTATCTGAAAGAAATCTTTGATATCTCGAACATGCCTGGCATCATCGAACATATCATAGATAATCCCCTCAGCGGCTGCCCATAATCCCATGATGTAACGTTTAAAGAACACTCCTACGTACATGCTTCGGTATCTGGCCTTGATCTCCTCATCCAGAGACAGATTGTCATCCATTGTGAAATGCAGATACAGAATGTTCTTCTCTGCACATTTATCTATCCAATTAACCTTGAACCAATGATATGGTCCATCAGGGTTGCAGTTAAACCAAAATTTAGAACCTTTTACAGAGCATCGTCCAGTAGCCTGGTTAACGAACGACTCTGGCATCAGTGCAACTTCATCGAAGAACACACCGGCAAGAGTAATACCCTGGATAAGGTCCTGTGATCTCTCATCCTTGCCGCCAAAGATGTAGAAGTAGTTTTCCTTTCCATCTTTTCGGATCGTTAACAGGTTATCAGCTCTGTGATCAGTTACGGAATACCCTCTGGAACGGAGCATCAGTTTTAGCCAGAACAGAACATTTCGTCTGAAGGAACCGATGGTCTTTCCACACATTGCAAAGTTGTTGCCAGAAAACGAATTCATAGCCCACATTACAAATGACAGTGACATGCTGATTGTCTTTCCTGATCGGATAGCTCCATCAGCTATAATTCCATCTTTGCTGTGTACCGGTGATTCTTTGCACCACCATGTCAGCACCTGTTTCTGTTTCTTTGAGAATGGAGAAAAATGAAACATCTGACCAGTCTGTCTGTTCCCCCGGTTAACCTTCATCTTCTGCAGTTTCTCTTTCAGGGTTTTGATCTTGTCATTCATTTTCATTACCCCAAACCTCCGCTGCAGTCGCATTTATCGCATCCAGGAATCCATCATCTGTGGTATTCTCATCAAAGTTATCCTGTTTCAGCATTGCAAATTCAAGCTGCATAGTTGCAAGTTCCAGTTTCGCATCATCATATCCGAATTTATGAAGCGTCTCAATTGCTTTCTGTTTCCTTGCCTGTACTCTGGTCAGTGCATCCTCAATAGACTGAATCTGCCCCAAAATACCTTCGTACTTTCTCAGCTCAGTAAGTTTGCCCTTTTCTATGCCGGAACTATACTCTGTTACCGACATTCCCGGAGGAACCGTTTCACTATCAGAATCTGACGTAGGATCTTGTCTTTCTAACATCCTCAACTGATCAATCCTTTTCAACATTCGTCTTTCACGGACTGTCAGAAGCTGTATCTCTTGTAAAAGGAGCTGTTCTTTGTCCGGCTGCACTACCTGGATTAACTTCTGTTCATCTGAATCCAAGGTATCAAAAAAGAGAGCTTCAAACTCTCCTGTCTTAACTGCATTCTTATTTCCTGGTGGTCCATTGCCACCATGACCCTCCGCATTTTTATTTCCCGGCTGACCACCTTTTCTTCTTTTGGAACGTTCCATATTTTTACGGAGCGTTCCATTTAATTGTATATCCCAGGAATCCTTTGATTTCCATCCTCGGATTGTCCCCGGCGAGATATTCAGTTGACTTGCAATCTCAACCAAATCAATCTTTCCGCCATGTTTTTCATATATTTCAAAAGCTTTATTCCGATTCGGATCTCTTGCTCTCGCCAAGTCTCACCACCTCTCATTCGTTTCGTTTTTGATATTTGTTAAAGTACAGCGTGCATTAGAAAAGCACCCCGAAGGGTGCCATCATATACTATATTCCACATTAGATTATCTAATAAAATCAAAATTCAAAATCTGACATCTCCACACAAGGTTCACCTAACTTTCTTAATTCTGGTAAACATCTGGCTATATCTCCCATTCTACCTGGCTCAATTTTGACAAATAAATTTTTTCCTATCATACGCCACTCTATATTATAAGAGTATCTACTTTGAATTTTATTTATTACAAATTTTATTTCTTTATTGGTTACTCCTGGTTTCAAATCAATTTTAAACCATTCCACTTCCATTGGTTCTTGATAATGACTAGCATATACATGACCTGCGCTAGTATATATATCTCGATTTATATTTTTTTCCATTTTTAAATCTTGTATATCACTCATCATTCTATGAAGCATTATTTCTACTTTATCTTCTTTTGACATTG
>ERZ1034952.1661-NODE-1661-length-17614-cov-6.125406_pt1 | contig 17614 bp, 20 predicted proteins | sample MGYA00520625_ERZ1034952 | MGnify/ENA primary metagenome ERZ1034952 (study PRJEB33766, sample SAMN09781773) | gut metagenome | biome: gut microbiome | host: Homo sapiens | place: Madagascar | study: EMG produced TPA metagenomics assembly of the PRJNA485056 data... | reverse complement strand
GTTCCGGGCGGTGGTGTCCTCGCTGGTGCTATCTGTCGGGGCTTGCTGTGGCTGATTTTGCTGGTGTACGCTGTGCCGCCTGTGCGCCGCTGCTGGTGCTGGTTCTGTTGTATGCTGGTGGAGAGCTTGCAAACGAACCGCAAGACCTCGCCCGGGCGGTGTTCTGTCTCGGATTTCTTGAAAAAATTGGTCAAAAATCCTTTTTAGGTAGGAAGGTAGGACGGCGGCGCAACGTGTACGCCCTCACAGGCTCACAAGACCCCATACAGCCGTTTTAATGCTGTTGCTGTGTCTCTGTATCACCCACAGCCAAAACGCCCACAGAGAGCCACACAGAGCCACCACAACGACACACGCCAACCGCCCGGAGAGCAAAAGAAAACCCCGGCGGGGTGTTATCCCTCCGGGGCTGTATGCTTGCGTTACTCCATATTTACAACGGCACAATATAGCTTTTCTGCAAGTTCGGCGGCTGGTTTTAATGCGTGGGGCATTTCTGCAAGTGCTGTTTTGTTGTCCGGGTCAACGGCTGTAAGTACGGTTAAAAGTGCCTTGAGCTGTAAAGCGGTGTTTTCAATTTCGTATTTGTTCATGGTGTTATCCTCCTGTTATGCGTGTTTCTGATTTTTATAAACTGCTTCGGCGAAAATTTCGGTTGTTCTCCGTTGTGCTTCTTCGTTGGCGTGACTGTATATGTTAAGTGTTACAGAGGGGTTACAATGTCCCAACCGTTGAGAAACGCTCACAACGTCCGCACCGTTTGCAATGCTTATTGTTGCCATTGTGTGCCGCAATGCGTGCGGGTGCATACCGGGCAAATTATACTTTTTTCCGAACTGCCGTATATATGCGGTTATGGTATTCGGGTTTAATATTTCGCCCTCGTTCTGTGTGAAGCAATAGCCCCCGGTTGTTTGTCCCTTGCTGAAATATAACAACGCCTGTTGTTTTCTCCATTCCTTGAGAACCTGTAAAACAGGGGCGTTTATAATGATTTCCCGGCTTTTGTGGTTCTTTGGGGTGCTGATATACACGCCTTTTTCTTTGGTGTATTGAGCGTTTCGGGAAATGGTAACTTTCCCGGTTTGAAAATTGATTTCTTCCCATTTCAACCCGGCAACCTCACCCCGGCGGCAACCGCTATCAATCATAAATAGAACCATCGCCCGCCATTTTAGCGGCTCACTGTTCAAGCACTCCATAATATAAGCAAGTTCGCTTTCGGAATATACGAGAGCTTCCCGGGGTATATCGTCCTTGCGTGGTTTGGGCTTTTTCATTCGTTGCATAGGGTTTTGAACTATCACGCCATTTTCAACGGCACTTTCAAAAAGTGTGTGTAACGTGGTGTAGTATGTAACAATCGTACCATGTGCAAGCGGCTTTTTGCCGCTTTCCGCTTTGGTGGTCTGTAAATCGGTTATAAATTGCTTCACCATTAGAAAATCTATGTCTTCTAATTTCATTTCACCGAATACAGCCGCCGGACGTTTCAACGCCTGTTTATAACTCTGTATTGTAGTAGCTGAAAGCGTGGCGGCTTTTTCTTTTATGAACAGCTCCGCATATTTATTAAATGTCGGCTTTTTCTGTTCCTCTGTCTTTTGGTGTTCTGCTTTTTCGGCTTTCTCCTGTGCGTGGGCTTTTTGCTCCTCTTTGGTGAGGATTTCGCCACGATTACAAGCCGCTTCAAATTCGCCCATGACTTTTTGAAGCTCTCTTGTAATTGCTCTTTTGCTCCACCCCTCCGGGGGTGTGTATGTCATTGTGTAGGGTGTAAGCTGTTTCCCGGTGAGCTTGTCACGCCCTCGAGATACTTTTATTTGATAGCTTACAATTTGCCCCGCTTTATTTTTCCGGGCTGTGTAGCTTGCCATCGTCTCAACCTCCTTTATTTGCTCATTTTCAGAAGCTCCGCAAGAACAACAAGCGGCAGTATTAAAACGCAAAGAATAAACATTTTTTTCTTTCTCCCTCCCTTGAAATTTGGGAGCGGGTGAAATACAATATTTATTGCACCCGCTCCGGGTGTATAGCTCTTTTCTTTCATGCTGTGGCGGCGGTTAGATAAAGGGCTATTTTTTATTGAACCGTAAAACGGCGGTACGTTGTCGGGGTGCTGTACTCGTCGAACAAATCCGGGTACACTTTACGGAATCCCGAGGAATCGAACCGGGAGGAAGTAACGGGCTTGTATGTCGCTTTTGCCGCTCCCTCTGTGACTGTCTCCCGGTCTCCCATGATTGCGAGAATGTCCGTTTTTATGCTGTCGTTCATCGCTTCCAATTCCTCAATCAATCGCTTGTTTTCTCTGTACTCATTGCACAGCTTTTCAAATGCTCCCATGCTGTCAACCTCCTATATATCTATAATCGTAATGTGTGACCGTTCCCAGCGTTGCCGCCGTTGGTGCTTCCCCTGTGAATCTGTCAACCTCTCGAACCGGGATATAAAACGCCGTATAACGCCCGGTTTCCTTCCCTCGTAGGTTGTAGAACTCGAAAGCGTTCAACGCTTCCTCAAATGTTGCGGCGGCTTTGCCGCTTATGCTGGTTTCCGGGTGGTAAGGGTAGCCCGGGCGTAAATTCACCGGGCAAAGCATGACCCGAAGACCGTTGTTATAAGCTCGCCGGGCGGCTTTCTTGTCTATCCGCTGGAAGGTATAGCCGCCATCTGTAAACGTGTATTTTCTCATAGATTGCACCCCCTTAAAAAATCCTTGCAAGCATGGTATTTCTTGCAGTAATAGCGTATAACGTCCCGGTGTCAGTGTCTCGAATCAAACCGCCGTTAATGCCATAAATGCCGGAACTGTACCCGATTTTGTCATATCGTGCCGGGATTCTTTCGGCTGGTTCGTTGGTGAGATTCACCGCCGCACCAATAGAAACAAGATTTTTCAATTCTTTCTGTGTGTATTTTCTCATTTTCAAAACCTCCGTTAATTGATTTCTTGCAATTCTTCCATTTGTTCAGCGGTGAAAAGCCTTGCAAGCTGTGTATATTCTTTTTGTACTGCAAAATAGATTCTTTCAGCGGTGCGGCTGTCTTCGTCATAGCCAAATTCACAACAAAAATCTTCAAACGTGCCGGGGTCGTACTTCGTCATACACGCTAAAACATCGTAGGCGCTCGGGGTGGCTTCGGCTTTCTTTGCTTCAAGCTCTTTTTTCGCTGTGAGCTTTTCGGCATATCTCAAAGAATCGAACCGGGTTTTATAACGCTTTTCGGCGTATTCTGCAAGGGTCATTCTTTTAATCTCTGTATTATGGATAGAATCCCAAAAATCAAAGACCATAGAACCCCGGGGGCTTGTCAATGTGATTTCGTATAAATTGCGTTTTTCTCGTTCCTTCCAGTCCTTATTAACTGCAAGCCCCACGAAATCAATTTTAATTGTGGCGTTGGCTTTCTTCAAAAAATCGCTTGCTTGTTTGGTGTACTCGTTCATCATGGTTAAAACCTCCTATATGCTGTGTTTGTTGTTTTTGTGTATTTACATTTCGTTTCTGATTATGTTATACACTATCCGGATTATGATGTCAATAGCAAAAATAACTTTTTTGATTATTTTTCTAACGCTATGCTTGACTTACATAATCATAAACGATATAATTCTATTATTCAGAATTGCAAATTCCGCTTTGCAGAATTTCAGAAAACATACTTTATAAAGGAGGAAAACAAAAAATGATTGCTACAAAAATCAAGGCTCTTTTAGCTCTGACAGGAAAAGACCACGCCGGACTTGCTGGGTATTTGGGTATCACTAAACAAGCATTGAGCAACAAATTTTATAGGGATAGTTTTTCAGCGGCAGACCTTATAAAAATCAGTGAGTTTACAGGTGCGCCCTTGTGCTTTGCTCTTGATAACGGTACGAAAGTCGTTTTAGAGTTGGATAAGGAGGACACCGTATGATAGTCGCAAAGTCGAAAGTCGCTCTGATAGTCGCTTGCTTCGTGTCACTTGCTGTATCGTTGACAGGCTGTGGCGGCGAAAAGGAGCTAACCAATAGCGCAGAGTACGAGGGCAGTTCCATTGAACTGACAGGCAGTGAGGTTGAAACCACCGATACCGGGAAAGAGGTCTTGAGAGTATCAGCCACTTACACCAACAGCAATTCCGAACCGCAATATGCGTTATCTGCATTTGCTGTAAAGGCATTTCAGCATGGTACTGAAATCAATGACCTGTCGGACATAAACGGCAGTGAAGCAACACTCATTCAAGAGGTCAAAAACGGAAAGTCGCTATCTGTCAGCTATGTTTTTGAGCTTACCGATGAATCCCCGGTGGAAGTCTTTGTATGTACCCCGACAGCCAGCGAAGAACATATTGCAAAAGCTGTGTACCTTGATACAGAGCAATCCTCGAACGAGGAAACCAACTGATAGACAGAAAGCCCCACCCTATACCGGGTAGGGCTTTTGCCATATCTGAACGCTTATTCTGTCGGTTTGTCTTTGACAGGGGGCTTTTCATCACCCAGCAAGTCTTTATACTCGGACAGTTTGAACAAATTCACCATGTCCGGGTGTTCCTTCACCACATCGTTGATTTTCTCAATGATAGTGATACAGTCTGCCGGGTTGGAAATGTCCAGCCCTTTAACATCTCTCATGTACCAGTTGATTCTTGCAAGTTCGCCTTTGGAGAGACGCTGTTTTTCAGCCGTCACTTCCTGTAACTGGGGAGTGTTATCGAACAGGTCAATATAACGCTGGTATACAGGGTCGTACTGCTTGTCCTTTTCGTCCTCGTTTACGGTGTAGAAAGCATGGAATCGAATGTCCATGTTGTCCCACTTCTTGGAAAACTCATTGCAAGCCGCCAACAGGTAGTTGCTTGCTTCATTCAACGTATTGAACATTTCTCGGCAATCGAGCTGTACAGGCAGATGAAGCTTGATACCGTTCTGCTCACTGATAGCCTGTAAAACCCTCATGGACTGATAGTTCTCGAAGAAAATCGGGAGAATGTGGTGTACCTCAACGGAATCCACATCGCCACGCATTTGCAATGCCTTGAGAAGACGAAGCTGTTCATCAGTAGGTGCGGTACACAACATATCGCCGATTTTCTCAAACTTGGAGCTTGTCAGAATGGCAATATCCTGTTTGGTAGCTTCAATGATGGTTTTCACCATGTCATTGAACTGCTGTACGAGCTTTTCCCGGCGTTCAGCAATCACCTTGCCGCTCCACACATCTTTGAGCTTGTCAATATTCGCATACAAATCAGTACGCTCATTGGTGATAAACACATAGAGTGACTGCATTTGTTTCTGAATACCTGTGAACGTCAGATTCTTGTCAGCATTTGCGCTGGTTTCTTTCCATTTTTCGTTCAGCTCTTTAATGCCCTCGGACAACTGCTCGAACGATTTATAATCTTTAATATCAACCTTCATTGGGTGTTCCTCCTATTTTCAAATTGTTATTGTGTGATAATTACCGGGTATCAGCCAGTCAGTAGGGGGAGTGTTCCCCCTACCGAAGCCCAGCTTCCTCCCAGCACCGAGCATGAGTGTTATCATGCTGAATCTCCTTTCCCGGGTAGTTACCCGGTGAAGCTGAAACCGTTCGCTTCCTTCTGCGTGGTAACAGCGTCATTGATTGTACGGTTGCCGACCTTTACGATGGTCTGTTCCTTCTTGTCTGCCTGTCTCTCGGTTGCAACAACCATACGGTTGATAGAGGTCTCCATGAACTCACGATAGAAGTCCCTCATATCCTCATACATGGAGCTTTCCGCTGTGCGATAGGATTTCTGATTCTCCTCATAGACGGACTGTGCCAGTCTGTAAGAAGGGTCGTAGCCACTTGCGGAAGCGAGGGCAAGACCATCGTTTATACCAGCCGTTCCCACCATAACAGCATTGATAACGCCATTCGCACAGGTAACAAGGTCGTGAGACATAGACTGCCAATATCTCGCAAACTGCGCCATGCCGCTCACAATGGAGCTGTGCATAACCTCGGCAAGCTGGAATCGGTTCAGAACCTCGGTTGTACCGTTGATATGTCCTACCAATTCCGCACCGCTTTCACCAGCAACGAACATAGAGCCATGAGCCTTATTCGTACCGCCAGCATATTTCGGCATTGCTTTCCACATATTCGGAGTGATGATACCGCCGGAAGCGAACATTTTGATACCGCCACCAGCGCTGACAACACCGCCGCCGGATAAGCCGAAGAACTCTTTAATTTTGCCCTTCCACTTGCTAATCAGATTGACAGTTACATCAACAGCACCACCGATTTGTGTGCGTACCCACGAAGCAACGGTACTCCAACCGTTTCTCGCAAGACTGATACCTTGGCTGATAACACCACTTCCGAAACTCCAAACCCACGAACTAACTTTAGACCAACCGCTCTTGAGCAAGCTGATTCCTTGCGAGAGAACTGGAATATTGCCAATCCAATTCTTTACAGAAGTCCACAGGTGCTTTGCGAGGGCAATTCCTTGAGAAAGAACAGGAATATTACCAATCCAACCTTTGACAGTAGACCACGCCTGTTTTGCAAGAGCAATGTACTGTGAAAGGGTAGGAATGTTGCCGACCCAGTTTTTAACGGTAGTCCATGTTCTCTTAGCGAGGGCGATTCCTTGGTCGAGAGTAGGAATATTACCAATCCAACCCTTTACGGTAGTCCATAAGTTCTTTGCCAGCTTGATACCCTGTTCAAGAACCGGGATATTTCCAATCCAGCCCTTCACAGATTCCCACTTTTCCTTCGCAAGAGCGATGAACTGCGAGAGGGTAGGGATTTTACCAACCCAGTCTTTTACGGAAGTCCACAGGTGCTTTGCAAGAGTGATAAACTGCTTCACAACAGGAATCTTGCCAATCCAGCCGGAAACTGTGTCCCAGCCGTCTTTTGCAAGCTGGACTGCTGTTTCAACCGAAACACCGTCCTTTGTTTCCGAAGACCACCAATTCGTGACCTTATTCCACAAATCAGCGGTGTTGTTCTTGATTGCGAGAACAACAGGGTTCTTTGTAAAAGCATTTTTTACAGGGGTGATGATATTTTTCTTCACCCATTTGCCAATGCCTTTGACTGTTTCACCCAGTCCATTGAATAGTCCCTCAATACAGAACTTTCCAATTTCAGCGAATACCGTAGACGGAGAGTGAATACCGAGAGCTTCCTTCACGCCATCGACAAAGCCCTTGATAAAATCACCAATAGCCTTGATTCCAGCGTTCCAGCCCTCAACTATGCCGTCCCATACCGCCTTGCCAACATCGTGAAACCATGTTCCAATGTCAGACAGCTTCTCGGGCAGTGTCTCGGTGAAAAAGGTAACAAACGCTTCCGAAATGGTGTTCCACAATTCGGGAATGGTCTGCGTAAAGAACTTAGGCAATGTCTGTGTGAAGAAAGTGGAAAATGCCTTTTTAACTGCTTCCCATGTGGAGGAAAACCAGTTTGGAATTTTCACCGTCACCAGCTCAATTCCGCTCTTTACTGCATTACCGAACCATGTTCCGATATTCTTTCCCAATCCGTACCAATCATAATTCTCGATAGGTTTCCACAGGTTAGAGAAAAACTCGGAGACCTTGGACGGCAATTTCTGTACCCACGCTTTGAATTTGTTCCACATACCCGGAACGGTTACAGTGAAGAACTTGTTTAAAAATGTGGTGATTTCGCTCCAATGCTCTTTAATAGCAATGATTCCGTCAGTCACCAAACCGACAGCAAGACCAATCAGCGCACCAATTCCAGCACCTATCGGACCTCCACAGGCACCGATGATAGCACCGATACCAGCCGCCGCCGCAGTAGAGCCAGCCGGGATAAGCAGACCATTCAGCCAGTTCAGACCATTTTTCAATGCGTCATAAATACCAGTGAAATATGCCGGAATACCAGCGATGATTCCACCAATACCAGCACCGATAGCCGCACCAGCCGCCGTTGCAGTCCCGAGACCGAGATTGCTCGCCGCCGTAGTCAATGCCGCCGCAATGGAGCTATCTGCAAACGAGGACATAATCCAGCCAGCAATTCCTTTACCCAAAATCGAACTTCCACCAATGGTGAGCAACCCTCCGGCAATGATTTGAGCAAAGTTCATTTTGTTCAGCTCGTACTTGATTGCATCAATGATTCCAGCCCATTCAAGGGCAACACCTGTGACAAGCAAGCTGATACCAACTGTGATAGTGAACGCATTATCCAATCCCAAATTCTTGAGATTCTGCATATATTTCAATGCGGAAAGCACACCCTTTGAGATTTTCCATGCCGCCAGCCCCAATGCAATAGCACCGACTGTGGTTAAGATTCGTCCCAACCGTGTATGTAACAGGTCAGACAACGAATTGATTTCCTCATTGAGACCGAGCCATTCTTTCAGCTTATCGACAATAGCGTCAATCTTGGAAGAAACAGCGTTGCCGAGAAAATCGTATGTTGGAAGGTCGATACCCAAATCGTTACCGCCGATACCAGCACCCGAGCCGCTACCACTTCCGCTGGAATCATCGTTCGGGGAGATAATGTTCAATTCGTCAATGCCGAGCATTGCATTTTTCAGTTTCTTCGCCGCCTTGGTAGCGTCACCCAGTCCGTTAGATACATCTTCCAAACCGCTTGCGGTGCTACCAACCGAAGAAAATACATCGGAGAACATATCCCCGAATCGGTCAGCATTGATACCGAACAATCCGGCAATCGTAACGATAAGAGAGCGCAAAACCTTTACCACTGCAATTACGGGCGGTAGAATGGCATTGAGCATAGGAATGAACAGGTTGCCGATTGCTCTTGCACACTGCGTAACCTGTGCCTGTAAAACACGAAGCTGGTTAGCCGGAGCGTTCAGAGTACGAGCCATATCGCCCTGCGCAGTCGTAACCTGCGTCATAATGGCATAGTACCGCAACTGGGATTTCTCTGCTTGTGTCATGGCAGAAACCTTTTTAGTAATGCCCAGCGCCAGTGCTTCTTCCTGTAACCGCGCCACAGACAGGTCGTAACCCAGTCTACGAAGCGGCTCAAGCTCACCAGCAATGCCGGACTGGACTTTCTGCATTGCATCGTCAACTGTAATGTTGAAGAACGAAGACAAGTCATAGCCGAGCTGTGTGAGGTTCTTGGACATAAGATAGGCTTTGTCGCTTGCCACGCCGAAACCGCTGATAATGGTATTGAAAGTACCTTGGTTACGCATGAACTCGCCCGGGTCGATACCCAGTACCTCACCGACTTGCTCTGCATATTTCTGCGCTTCGGAAGCGTACTCGCCCAATGCCACATTGAACAGGTTCATATCTTCAATGTACTGGTTAGAGGTATGAAGCCATGAAGCAATCGTATTTCCAATGCTCTGAACCGCTACACGAGCCATTCGCAGTTTCGCCCACAGATTGATATAGCTGGTGCCTGCCCGGCTATTTGTCTGTGTCAAAGAGTTCGTAGCCGCAACCACTCGCCGGATATTCGTAGGCAATCGGGTAAACGCCGTAGCCACAGTATTGAGCTGGTTTGCCAGCGGAGCGAGTGCATTGGACAACTGCTGAATCTGACTGGTGAAACTGTTCAAATCAAGACCAGCCAGCGATTTTGCCACTTCGGGTAGCTTCTTTAAGGCATTAAAGGTTGAGTTCAACCCGGTTGCCTTACCAATATTCCCCAGCGGCGTGAGTGCTGTCGAGAGCTTTCCGATACTGGAAAAGTCCACGCCATTCAGAGAAGTAGCGGCACTGCCGATATTCTTGAGCTGATTTGCAACAGAGGAGGAGAGCTTAATGCTCCCCAGTCCATTGAGCTTAGACAAACTGGTTGCTAACTTGTCAATTTTATCAGCGGAAGAACCATCGACAGATTTCAATGCTGAATCGAGGTTTCGGATTTGGTTCACAACACCTGTCAGTCCGATACCCTTCGTAGCACTTTTCAGTTTCCCCAGCGTGGAGGTAAGAGTGTCAATACTTCTTGCCGCTCCATCAGCAGAGGACTGTACTTCGAGTTGTAGACTTTCCACAGTGACATCACTCATAAAAACCCCTCCTTTCTATGGGATAGAATCGAATGATTAGATACGCTTCCACGTCACATCACTGTTATTCTTTTCAAGCTCGTCCACGAACTCGTCAATAACAAGGCTGTACATTTCAGCGAGAGAGTTTACCAGCCCCGCCTTATCATCAATTTTCGAGAAAATCTCGTTAATGAGCTTTCTCTTGGTAAAACGATGGTTGGTGATAAATGCACCAGCAAAAAGCTCGGGCAGAACAGTCAGCGGCTTTGTAAGTACATCTTCTGCAACAAAGCCCCGGCGTTCCATTTCCTCAACGGATTTGCGGGTGTATTCGAGGACATATACCTTGCCCCCATAGGTGAAAGTGATTTTGTTTGCCATTTTGATTTCCTCCTTTAATTTTCCGGGTGGTATGCCCGGTTTATCTCCACAGACAGCGATTAAATCAATCCACTGTCCATAGCAAACTGCTTTTCGAGACCCGCCAAACGGATTCTCTTTTCCGGCATAGCGTCAGCACATCTGAAACCGTACAGACCTGTATTCGTGTCTCGGAATTGATACGCAAACACAAATTGGATAAATTTCTTATCTTCTTCGGACTGCCTATCAATCCAATTCCGTGTGAACTTGAACCATTCAAAAGGTGTCTTTTCGGTCACTTCAATGTGTCGTACTGCCATGCGGAAGAAATGCTCCACCAACTCGGTGTAATGTTCTCTGAACCTCATACGCACATTCCTCCTACTTGCTGGACTTCGGATTTTCGTCAATCAAGCCACCAGCGACAGCAAAGCGGCGTTCAAGCTCGTATAATCGCTTCCGCTTAATTCCGTAATCTTCACTGGGGTTGTAACAAGACAGCCCTTCGGCAGTGCTATAAAAATCCGAACCAAACACAAAATAGATAAAGGCTCTATCTTCTTCGGACAAACCAGCAATCCAATTTGTGCTAAATTCGTACCATTTTCTCGGCAACCCTGTGTGCGCCCATTTGCGAACGACCACATGGAAACACTGTTCAACAAAGGTTGTGTAGAACTGCTTAAAAAGGATTCTTCCCATACCTCACACCTCCTTCCTTAGTCCTCTGCCGGAACATCAGCCATATAGCGTTTTCTAATGTCCTCGGCACTGTAAGCGGCTTCTTCCTCATATCCCGGTTTATTCGGGGTAAGAATCAGTTCGTTTGTTTCTCTGAAACCGTACATAGCTTTATTGAGGAAAATGGAAACAATACTGTTGGCATTGTTCTTCAATGCGGACTGATTGAGAACATCGGCACACAGGTCATTGAACATTTCGAGCCACTGTGCGGTTTCGGTATCAGACTTATAATTGCGCCAATTCCGCAATGCTCTGTCAGAATAGCCCAGCGAGCGAGCAAGCCCGAGAGAACTCGGGAATGTACCTGTTTCTTCACAAGCTCGAAGATAAACAATCGTTCGAGCCTTGACACTCTCAATATCTTCGAGAGAGACCTTTTCTTTTGTGGCGGTCTCTACCAATTCAGAGGTTTTTGCCGCCACCAGTTCCCGGAGCTTATCCTCTTGATATTCGCCGGATTTTTCCTTATAAATGCTGTGTCCTTTTTCCAGCGCAAGCCCTTTTTCCTTGCTTGCAGTCATGCTCTCGGTCATTTCGGAATAACTTTGAGCGGGGTTCTTTCCTGTCGTAGACATTATTCGTTTTCCTCCTTGTCTTCTAATGCGTCTTTTCTCAACCACAAAAGGCGAGAACGCTTTTTGCCGCTTGAATTAGTAATCCATTTGGCTTTAGTGGTCTGATTCTTGTCGGTTTCAATCAGCTTGTCGATTGCCAACTGCTGAAATAGTGCTGTCTTTCCGAGTGGAAAATTCAAATCCTGTGCGGCATAGAATTTTCGCACCTCACTGTAAATAGTGTCTGGGTAGCAGTAGTAGAAATACTCGTCAACATAGCCCACAGGTTTGTACGAAGGACATTCTGCTGTTAAATCCGAGAAACGGATTTCGTCCCGGTCTAAAAGCTCCTTAACCGCATTGAGAAACAGCTTCACAGGCTTTTCCTCGTAGATACGGCGGTTCTGCTCTGCGGACAGCGCAAGGAAAATATCCCACGACTGCGCCTTGAGTGCGTCACCCTGTTCGGAAGTAAGCACATTGATGGATTCCAGCCAATCACACATAACAGTCATGCCTATTTGTAAATGCGCCACGGCAACAGCCAAACGTCCGTGACCGCCTGTTTGGGCTTTATCACGCAACTCAAGAAACAGCGGCTTGAGCTTTTCGGCAATGGTGTCCCAGTTCACAATCACATACTGAATGTACTCGGACATACACTCGTTCAGCTCGCTTGCTTTCTGCTGTACTGCTGTCAGTTCGGGGAGCTTCACATCGCCCGGTCTCAACTCACAGGAGATAGAACGAGCAATGGCACTTTCGCCCACATTGCTGTATGCTTCCTCCGCTGTGATAATCAGATTGCAAACCGGGCGGTAAACCGATTTAAGAGAACCGTTGGCGTTCATTCTTGCTTTTCCAGCTCTGTCACCGATAGCTCGTGCCACGCTCTGTTCCATGCGCTCCATTTGGTCTTTGACCCCCTTCGTAGTAGAAGGGATTCTATCATCGAGCAGTGTCAATGTAGAATTGAGCAGACCCATCGCTTTTTCAGCGGCGTTGGGCGTGTCCTTGAAGCTGATAGGAGCGGATTCCGTTTCCCGGAATGTACCGAAAAACGAAAGAAACAGGTTAGCCACGGTGGATTTTCGAGAACCTGTTTTACCGACAAAGTACAGAATGAATCGTGGTTCAAAGCCGATTTCCTGTAACAGCGCATTGAGCGGTGTCAGAAAGCTATATGCGAGAGCAGTATAGATAAGCGGCTTCGGTGCAACCTTGGGTAAATCCACCAACAGTGTTTTATAGCGGCTGTCATGCCGTTCTGCCGTGAAACCGTAACGGTCTAATTTCCCCTCCATCTGAACACTGTACCCATCGGTAAGCCCCTCGGCGGTCACACTGTTATTTCCGTTGAGAAATACTCGCTGACCGTCAATCATTGCATACCCGGTATGCTGGTAAACCGTTGTGTGCAGAGCGTTTTCACACTGAATCTGCATAGCTTCGCTGTAACGGTTCTTTGCACCTCGCTCGAGGAAGATACGGCAAGCCGCTCCAAACTTAATGTTGGGAGTTTGGCTCAACACATCTTTCAGTGTGACCGGGACAACGCCCCACATTCGACCAGCTCTGCGAACATCGAAAAGCAGTTCTTCGGTTTGCTCCACACCGTTATCAACAATCCGCTGTTCCTTGAGAATCGGTGTGTGGTTCGCAATAGCAGTTTCTTCTATTCCAACCACTTCCCGGGTGTCCTTACTCAAAATCGGTGACTTATAAACCAGTGTCCCATCGGGCTTTGATTCATAATTCTCTCCGATTTTCAGAAGCTCTTGTTCTTTCCCCATCAGCTCACTCCCTCGCTTTCAAGACGTTCCAAAAGGCGAGGTACATTCACGAAGATTTTTGCTCCATTCTTAATATGAGGGAGCTTCCCGGCTTTCAACAGCTTGCGTAAGTAATACTCGGACAAGCCAGTGGTCTTCACAGCGTCCTTCATCGGCTGGTAGACTGGAATAATGTTGCTATTCATTTGACTTGCCCTCCTTCCTCTTGGCTTTCAACTTTTCACGGTGTCTTTTCTGAATGGCTCGTTCTTTTTCGGGATTCCGTTTTCTCCATTCACGCATATAAGCGGCGTGTTCTGCCCTCATCTGCTTGCGAGCCGTTTCTAACGCTTCTCGCTCTGTCATTTGTTCGACCTCCTTGCAAAAGGGCAATAAAAAAAGCGCATTACCCCATAATGTCGCAAAAGCGACCAATGAAGTAATACGCAAATCGTATCTTAACTGAACCTCGATGAAAACAGAGGAGTGTCCGAAACACTTTTAACATATTCTGTTGTAACCATTATAGCAGATAGGGCATGAATTACAACTATCTGATACGGACAAGAAGTTATCTGAATAGCGTAATTTTATCTGATTCAGATAGCAAATTAACACCGATAGTATTGAAAATAACACGAAAATTCTTTTTAGATTTTTCGGGAATTTTTGAGAAGTGACATTTTATGTTGTTGGAATGGTACTGTTGGTACTTCACTGGTACTACTGCCGTGTGCCATTCAAAAGATTGTATCTTATCTTGATTGTGTTGCTCGGTAACAGATAGAAGGATAGATATAATATTATTTGTTTTTGGTACTAATGGTACTGTAAATTGAACTATACCCTCTCTCTAAAAGCCTTTTATTGCTTGAGGATATTCGGACTACTCCCTCGGCACTGTGAGCGGGGTTTATATCCCCCTCCGGGGGTGTACTTGTTGCCGCTGGTGTGCGCTGTTCCCGGCTGGTGTTGGTGTGATGGGAAAATCAACAGGAAATCAACACGCCCCAATATAAACCCATTCGCACCCGGACGAGCCGAAACAACAAGCTACAACAGGCGATTTACAGCCCGATATATAGAAAAGCCTTGTATTTGCTGCGTTTTCTCGCAACGGTACGAGCCGGAACAGCCCCGAACACCCCGGAACGAAAAAATACTATTGATAATTTGTAAAAAAACACTTGCATTCTCCGCCAGAGTGTGCTATCATACCTTAGCACTCAGCGATGAATGCGTATGCGCCAGTAGCTCAGTTGGATAGAGTGACTGACTACGAATCAGTAGGTCGGGGGTTCGAGTCCCTTCTGGCGTACCAAAGAGGAGCTATTTCCGGTAGGAGATAGCTCTTTTTTGTATATTCGGGAGCGGACTCGAACCATTTCAATAAAACAGTCCGGTGGACTGTTTTCAACCCCCGGCTCGACAGGGATTGCTCCTTTTTGAATGTGAGTCCCTTCTGGCGTGCCAAAAAACGGGTTGTCCCTTGCGGGATGACCCGTTTTTTGAATCTGTCCAGTGAAAAGAATAATCCGAACCTTCTCGCAGCTAGAAAAGGGTTCAGATTATTTTTGTTTATAGAATCGTATATTGCAGGCCGAGGTCAACGCTTTTGGCACTGCAATCAGGTCAATTCAAATTGGCCGGTTTGTTTTTCACAGGAATATTGAAATTTTTACAGAAATACGTTAAGTTTCCCGTTGAGAATCCCTCTGTTAAAGTGAAGAGCAAAACACAGGAGGCGAAGTCAATGAATGACAATCAAATAATCGAGCTGTTCTTCACCCGGAACGAAGATGCCATCCAGCAGACAGCTTACAAGTACGGAACCCGTCTGACAGGTCTGGCAGCGAATATCCTTCGGAACAACGAGGATGCGCAGGAGTGCGTGAATGACACATATCTGAAGGCATGGGATACAATCCCGCCAACGAAACCGAACCATTTCTATGCCTACCTGGCAAAAATCTGCCGTTTTTTTGCTTTTGGAAAGCTGGACTGGAAGAATGCCGCCAAGCGGAACGCGGAGGTTGTTGCCCTGACACAGGAAATGGAGGAATGCATCCCCGGTTCCTGGCATGATACAACTGTGGACAGTGCTGAAATCAGCAGTCTTGTCAGCAGCTTTCTGCACAGGCAGACACAGGAAAACCGAATGATTTTTGTTAGACGGTACTGGTACGGGGACAGCATCAGCGAGATTGCGCTGCGGTATAAGCTCAGCCAGAGCAACGTTGCAATGCGGCTGTCCCGGGCAAGAAGCAAATTGGCAGCTTACTTAAAAAAGGAGGGTGTTCACGTATGACAGGGAAAGATATGCTCAAGGGAATCCAGAATATGGATGCGGACTTGATTGAAGAAGCGGAGTTCGGCACATTTCAGAAAAAGCAAACCGGGTTTTCCGGGAGAAAAAAACTGCTGTTTGTTTTGGCGGCAACGCTGATTATGGGCACTATGACCGCCGCAGCAGTCTATACTCGGTGGTCAACGACTGCCCAAACCCGCTACAATCCCTCTCAGGATGTAAAGGAGCAAGCAGAAAAGAGCGGTCTGTCTGTGATGCTGGAGGAAACCAAGGGAGCTGCAAATCCCAACGAGGTTCTGTCCGTCACCGATCAGGGCGTTACCATCACTGCGGTGCAGTCCATTGTGGATAACTATCGGGCAGAGATCACCTTCCGAATCGAGGGCTTTGAACTTCCGGAAGGTGAAGAACCCTTTGCCTGGCCCAGGGTTACCATTGACGGAAAGCGGGATTATTCCGTAAGCCAAACCGGAGGTTTCTATGACGGCACTACCCGGAATGACAAGGGAGAATGGGTCTACGCCTCCGATGGAAGTCCGGTGAAATACGATGACACCAAGCCTTTCAGCCCCGCGATTCTGGATTATGTAGCCGAGGATGGAAGTCTGGAATATACCCACTACATCAACTTCCATGAAACGGATGGACGCTATATGGGCAAAGAGATCGTGTTCACTTTTAGCAGCATTGATTTCCAGCCCCATACAAAGACGGGTGAGTTCGTACCTCAGGTAAAGGGCAACTGGGAACTGAAGTGGACTCTGACCGGCACCAGTGACAGCATCTCCATCACACCTAATGCAAAAATCGGTGACAGCGACGTGATCCTGTTGGATGCGGAAATCGGCCAGAAAACCATCCGTGCCCGTTATCAGGTGGATGACTACTGGGAGGGCTGGGATGAACTGGTGGAGCTTCCTCAGGCAATCTGCGGTGTCCGCATGAAGGACGGCAGTGAGCACATCTGCGGAGCCAGCACCTCCGGCTTTGAGGATCAGGAGAACATGATCTACTTTACAGAGTCCGATATATATGATGCCATTCTGGATATCAGCCAGGTGGAATCCCTGATGTTCCACAAGGGCTGGGAACTGGATGCCAATGGCAAACCCACCATCCAGACATTCTATTATATCCCTGTTAATTAGAGTTTGGGATAAAATTGAGCGGCAGCGCAAACACAGCCCCCATCCGTTCCACAGAAAGCGGAGCGGATGGGGGTGTGCATTTGCATATCCATGCGGACATCTTTATACCCATAAAGCATCCGGTAAAGCATCCGGAATTTGCCATATCAGTGTTTACTTTATACGCAAAATAAGATATACTCATGGCATAAGGTAAAAAATTTGATTCATCCGTACAGAAAGAAAGGAACCTCCCCATGGATAAACGCACCTCCCCCGTTGAACTGACAAACATCTGCGTGATATGTGACGGCGACCGGATTCTGGTGGAAAACAAGACCGGCCACGGCATCTGCTTCCCCGGCGGACATGTGGAGCCGGGCGAATCCATGGAGGCGGCGGTCATTCGGGAAATGCAGGAGGAAACCGGCCTGACCGTCACTCGCCCCAGGCTTCGGGGCATCAAGGACTGGATGAGCGCGGACGGCAGCCGCTTCCTGGTGGCGCTCTACTGCGCCACGGACTTCACGGGGACGCTGAAATCCTCAGAGGAAGGCCGGGTCTTTTGGGTCACAAGGGCGGAATTTGCGGAAATGGATGTTATCTGGAACATGAAGGATGTCCTGCGCATCTGCGACGATGAGACACTCAGCGAAATGTTCTGGGATGACGCAAAGGACGGCTGGGTTTTGCTGTAACATCGGTATTTGTGGAATATCATCCCGGCAGGGCGTTCCC
>ERZ1034952.1655-NODE-1655-length-17653-cov-8.159223_pt1 | contig 17653 bp, 13 predicted proteins | sample MGYA00520625_ERZ1034952 | MGnify/ENA primary metagenome ERZ1034952 (study PRJEB33766, sample SAMN09781773) | gut metagenome | biome: gut microbiome | host: Homo sapiens | place: Madagascar | study: EMG produced TPA metagenomics assembly of the PRJNA485056 data... | reverse complement strand
CGTATTATGCCATATACTATATATAATGTATATATCCCCCTTTACTGGTTTCTATACGCGGGCAAAATTTCCTTTTCTCTGCCGCAGGAATTGGCAATATCTTCAGAAAATCTTAAAAAAGCGAAAATCCTTCAAAAAATCTTTGCATTTTGCCATGAATGTGATATACTATTATGGCGTAAAAATCGATTGTAATAGCAAAAGAGGAAAACAAATGACAGATTTATCAAACGTTTCCGTCATTCTCCCCTCTCTTGACCCGGACGAAAAGCTGAACGCCGTGATTGACGGTCTGCTCAGCCAGGGCTTTACCGACATCATCCTGGTCAACGACGGAAGCAAACCGGAAAACCTTCATTACTTCACCGATGCCGCCGCAGCCCATCCCGAAATCCAGCTGCTTCACCACGAAGTCAACCGGGGTAAGGGCGCTGCCCTCAAAACGGCATTCACCTGGTTCCTGGAGAACCGCCCCCAGGGGCAAGCCGTGGTCACCGTGGACGGCGACAATCAGCACCACCCCGAAGACACCCGCGCCTGCTGTGAGCATACCCTGGAAACCGGGCGCATCACCCTGGGCTGCCGGGATTTTTCCCTGCCCCATGTGCCCCCTCGCAGCCGCTTTGGCAACAAAACCACCTCTGCGGTGTTTAAGCTGTTCTGCGGCATTACCCTTTCCGATACCCAAACCGGTCTGCGGGCTTTCCCCCGGGACACTCTGGAATTTCTCACCCAGGTTTCCGGCGACCGCTTTGAGTACGAAACCAATATGCTGCTGGAAATGAAGACAAACGGCATCCCCTTTGACGAGGTAAAAATCCGCACCGTTTACATTGAGGAGAACAAAAGCTCCCACTTCCACTGGCTCAAGGATTCCTGGCGCATTTACAAGCTGATTCTGCGCCATTTCTTCCGCTACACCCTCAGCAGCCTCATTTGCGCAGGGGTGGACACCGGAATGTTCGCGCTGTTCGACCATCTGCTGCTGTCCTCCGGCACCGTGGTGCATGACACCGTCCCCTATGTGCTGGCCCGCGCCGTCTCCTCCCTGCTGAACTTTTTCCTGAATCAGAAGATGGTCTTCCAGTCCAAGGAGAAAACCGGCAAGGCGCTGCTGCGCTATTATCTGCTGGCAGTTCCTCAGCTGCTGGTGCAGATGGCGCTGACCAACGGTCTGTTTACCCTGCTCCATGTGGGTGCCAACGCCAGCGGGCTACGGACACTGTGGTACGTGATTGTCATGGTCGTCCTGTATTTCATCAGCTATACGATCCAGCAGCGCTGGGTCTTTGCATCACAAAATAAAACCACGAGGTAACCGAAATGAGTAAGAAAAAGCAAAGTAAATCCGGCGGCCTTTTGGGTCGCATCATCCGCCGCTTCTTCCTGCTGCTGTTCACCATCATCATTCTGCTGGTGGTCGGTCTGGCGCTGGTGATGAACCTGGTGTTCAACGGCCCCTCTCCCGCTGCCCGTGACGTGCTGACCATGTCCCTGCTGGAGCCAAGCGCCACCAAGTGGATTCCCGGCCTGTTCATGAGCCAGGAGCTGGTGGATCAGATTAAGAACAAGGGCGAAAACGAAGCCCCTGTGGAGGATGTCAACCTGGATGACATTGTCATCATGGACTCCGCCTCCATGGCTGCCTCCGACGAGTGGGCCGCCTACCCTGACGGCATCCGCATTGAGAGCTACGCCGGCAAGACCTTCAACGCCCACATCATGCTGATTCAGGACCCCAGCCGGGTTTACCTGGGTCTGTCCTCCTATGACGGCTTCTCCACCAGCAAGCCCGGCAAACGTCTGAACCAAGCCATTGAGGACGAGGGCGCTTCCGCTGCCGTCAACGCCGGTGCATTCAACGACGACGGCACCGCCGGCAGCCAGGTGGGCAGCGTCCCCTCCGGAATGACCATCCACGATGGCAAGGTAGCTTCCAACGTGAAAAACGCAGCCTTCCCCGGCGGTTTTGCCGGCTTCAACTACGAAAACAAGCTGGTGGTTGCTGAAAGCATGACCGAATCTCAGGCCATGGAGCTGGGCATCCGGGACGGCTGTGAATTTGGCCCCGTGCTTATCGTCAACGGCGTGCCCAACCAGCAGGTTTATTCCGGAAACTCCGGCTATAACCCCCGTACCGTCATCGGTCAGCGGGCGGATGGCGTTGTCATTCTCATCTGTGCCGATGGCCGTCAGGCCGGTTCCCTGGGCGCTACCTACAAGGATATGATTGACCTGCTCACCGCTTACGGCGCGGTGAATGCCTGCAACATGGACGGCGGCTCCTCTTCCGTTATGCTCTACCGGGACTACACCACAGGCGAGGTCAGCATGATCAACAGCTACTCCGTGCTCCAGTCCGAGCCCAGAAGAATGCCCAACTTCTGGATGGTCAGCCCCAAGCAGTAAGGGAGGTAGAAAAGAATGTATCAAGGTAAATTTGACGCAAAATCCCGGGGACAGCAAGCCCCCGAGCAAGCGCTGGACGAAATCATCCGGGAGCGGGACGAAGCCAATGCCGCTGCTGCCGCCAAGCGCGCCCAGCGGGATGCCGCCCGCAGAGCTGCCCATCCCGGCAGCGCCCCCCGTCCCGCTGCTCCTGCCCGCCCCGCTGCTCCTGCTCGCTCTGCCGCTCCCGGTCGTGCCCCCCAGGCAAGACCCCAGCAGCAGCGTCCGGCACAGCCCAAAGCCCCCCAACCCCGCCGCCAGGTGGAAAACGAGGCGGTGCTGCAAAAGCGCGGCCCTCGCACCGGCAGCATGGTATTCTACGGCTTCTATTTTGGCCTGATTCTTGTGTTCTTCGTGGGCATTTTCATCACCCTGAACTGGCTCAACGGCTGGCTTGGCAAATACGAAGCCGCACAGCCCACCATCAAGTGCCAGCAGGTGTTTGACCAGCTGTTTGCGAACCCCGATTGGGCGCAGCTGTATCGCCTGGCAGGTGACCCCACCGGCACCGGAACCAACAAATATGACACTCAGTTTGAGGGACAGGATGCTTTCGTCCGGTATATGACCGAGAAGGTCGGCTCTCAGCAGCTGAGCTATGTAGAGACCTCCGGCGGCCTCACCGGCAAGAAGTATCTTGTGCGCCTGGGCACCGAAAAACTTGCCTCCTTCACCCTGCTGGGTCAGCAGGAGAATATCATCGATATTCCCGACTGGCAGCTGGGCGAGGTGGAGCTGTTCCTCAACCGCAATCAGTCCATCAAGATTCGCAAGATGGAAAACCATGTGGCTTATATCAATAATAACCCTCTGAGCGATGATTACACCATTCAGATTGCCTCCACCAAGGCCGATGAGCGTCAGGCCGCCGAGAACCGCATCCGCACCAGCATTCAGGAGGTGGACGGTCTGCTGACTACCCCCGAGCTGCTGGTTTATGACCAGACCGGTGCCCCCATTGAAGTGCGCTATAACGCCGACTCCGGGATGTTCGAGGAGCAGATTTCCGCCATCGCCATCACCGATGAGGAGCGCAGTGCCGTGTTCGGTGCGCTGGAAGCCTATGCCGGCTTTATGATTAACGCCAGCGGCAGCCGTGCAGCCGTTGCCAAGTATTTCGACGGCGGCAGCCAGACCTACAACGACATTGTGAAGATGAACGGCGAGCTGTGGATGAACGCCGACCGGGGTCATGACTTCCTGAACGAGGAAATCCTGGGCTACACCAAACACTCCGACACCCTGTTCTCCGTCCGTGCCTCCATGGTGATGCACGTCAAGAACAAGGACAACACCGAGAAGGACTACAACGTGACCCAGTCCATGTACTTCCAGTACAAGAACAACAAGTGGGTCTGCACCGAGATGACCAATGAAGACATCACCGCCCCCGTGGGCGAGGTTCGCCTGAGCTTCTATGATAACGCAGGCAATCTGCTGTCCTCCGACTTCTACTCCACCGGCATCAAGAGCATGACCACCCCTGTGGTGACTGCACCGGCGGGCAAGGTGTTCAAGGGCTGGGCAACGGTGGAAACCAACGACCAGGGCCAGAAGACCTGGAACGTGGTGTTCCAGCCCGACGAAATGGGCAACGTGACCTTCCCCGATGGCTATAACCTGGTTCCCATGAAGCTGTATCCCCTGTTCCAAACTGCGTAAAGGAGGCAACCGAATATGATTGAGCAGGCAAAAGCGCTGCTGGATTCCCTGGCAATCACCTTTGACTTCCCCATCCTTGAGTTCATCCGCAATTATCTGACCAATCCCTTCTTCGACAAGGTGATGCCCTATATCACCCTGTTCGGAGAATGGGGCGCCTTCTGGATTGCGGTGGCACTGATTCTGGTGCTGATTCCCAAAACCCGGAAAACCGGCTGGTCCATGGGTGCGGCCATGCTGCTGGGTCTTATCATCTGCAACGGCATTCTCAAAACCCTGATTGCCCGTGACCGTCCCTTCTTCTTCTACACTGTGGAGCGAATGCAGCAATATACCGCTCAGCTGCCCCAACTGAAAGGCTGGGTTCCCGTGACCCAGGACGACATCAAGTGGCTGGTTTCCAGTGACCTGCACCGTTCCTTCCCCTCCGGCCACACCATCTGCTGCTTCGAGGCCGCCACGGTGCTGATGATTAAGAACAAGTGGGCTGGCATCCCCGCCACCATCATTGCGTTCCTGGTGGCCTATTCCCGGCTGTACCTGTACGTCCACTACCCCACCGATGTCATCTTCTCCATGTTCGCCGGTATTCTGCTGGGTCTGCTGGGCTGCGCCATTGTTTCCATCGTGTACCACTTCCTTCCCCAGAAGCGGGGCAAATACCAGCGCCTTTAAACACAGTCGATTTTCCTCCCCGGGCAGCCGGGGAGGAAAAATTTTTTAAAAAACCATTGACAAACAGGGGATTCTATTATATAATGTCAAAGCTGTCAAGAAACAGCGGGTTTTAAATGCTGCTATAGCTCAGTCGGTAGAGCGCATCCTTGGTAAGGATGAGGTCGCCAGTTCAAATCTGGCTAGCAGCTCCATTACCCCCTATATTTGCTGCTATAGCTCAGCCGGTAGAGCGCATCCTTGGTAAGGATGAGGTCGCCAGTTCAAATCTGGCTAGCAGCTCCAAAAATCGGCAAGCTTCGATAGAAGATTGCCGATTTTTACTTGTTACTTACTCACTATTCACTCTTCACTATAATTTGGTGGCCGATTTTTGGGAAGTAATAGGTAACAGTGAACAGTGAAGAAGTAGGATACGAAGGGGAAGGTTAATATGGGCAGCCCTTTGCAAGAGAAATCGAAGGCATTTGCGTTGCAGATTATCAAGGTATGCAATGAAGTAAAGCGGGAAAAACGAGAATCGGTTTTGACGAATCAACTCGTTCGCTCTGGAACCAGCGTTGGAGCAAATATCCGAGAAGCGTTTTATGCCCATGGTAGGGCTGATTTTATAGCGAAGCTTCAGATCGCATTAAAAGAGTGCTCCGAAAGCGAGTATTGGCTGGAATTACTGATTGAGAGTGGGTATTACGAGGATAAAAGAATTCTTGAACAGTGTGTTGAGATCAAAAAGCTTTTGATTTCTTCCATTAACACGGCGAAAAACAACTTGAGATAATGTGCATCTAAAGTGTTGGCAAGACACAAAGTCTCTGAAATCTTCGGGTTTCAGAGGTTTTCTTTTTATCCGCCGCAAGAACTGGTGACCTCATCCGCTGAATTGCCAATGGCAATTCTAATTTTCAAAAAGAGGTCGTAAGGCTTCCAGCGGGTTCTGACCCGCTGGAAACCGGGTAATTATTTTGGACTTTTTTACAAAGCCGAAAGGATGGTGATTTTGATGGATAAAGAACTGCTGAATGAAATAAACACAGCCTATTATCGTTTGGAAATGAAACAGGCTGAAATCATCCATGCTTTGTTCCACAGAATTTTTGAACTGGAATCCGGTTGGTACAACGGACACTATCACAAGGGTGATAACGATAATTGGATTAGAGAATCGTACCCCATTCCAGTGATCGGTGTAAAAGGCTTTTGTGACATTGAGATACAGTTTGATAAAATCTCCATATCTACAAAACTGAAACGAAATACGGCGCTGACATATTCTTTTGAGAAATTTGCCAGGCATGAATTTGAAGCATACGGCGTAGAGGATTATCTTGCGGACTTCTATCACGCAGGACAGACGGTGCAAGAAATGAAAGACAACATCCGTGATTGTGATGAAAAGGAAATCGGGTTTTCCTTCATGTTTCCGTTTGAGGTTGACGGTAAGCAGATTTTTGAATTTGTAAAACTACTTCGCCGTGAAGGTTTTTACTATTGATTGGAGGAACGATCCCCTCTCTAACATTCTTGGACGAAACAGCGGCAGCTCCCCAAAATGAGAGCTGCCGCTATTACACGATTCCGGCAAATTTCTGCCGCTTCAATATTTTCTCCACACCATCTTATTGACCACACCGGTGTAACTTTGGATAATCTTAACCACCTTGTCGGACACGTTCTCGTCCACATAGTCCGGCACGGGGATGCCCAAGTCACGGTTTCTGTTCCACTACTACCCAAACCGGTTTTCCGTATTTGGGCAAACATTGCTGTCGCCGCCGCACCCGCTTATATTATTCAGATGCGGCGGTCTTTGCTTTAGCAAGATATAACAAATCCCCTTGGAACTAGAAGCCTTCGTCGATGAATACACTACATTTGAAAGCCGAGAGATCGATTTGATTGACTAACGATTCTGGGATAATGACCTTTGATACACCATGCTTTAATATTTGTGTAAAAGCATACTCGTTATATACAAAGCTGTATATAAGGGAGTGCGTAGAAGCGGCTTCAATAGATGAATTCGTGTATTTTTTTGCTCGATTTGCATGGAGAATCTGTAGTATATCTTCCAACGAATTGTTGCGGAGCAGTGATATAGCGTATTTATTTCTCAAGAGATATGACTGCACACTAAATGTGTCACGGATATCTGCCTGTGAAAAAACGACAATAATATTGGGAGGTAAGGGTATCTCATGTGTATGCTTTCCTTGACGAACAAGAATAAAATGATCGCAAACTGTAAATCGTTCCATGTGTGGACGCACGATTAATATAGTCCATATAATAGCGAATGCTAAAGGAAAAATGCTGTAAAGGAGGGGAAGACTCAAAGCCAAATTCACAATTGCGAGCAGAGCAAAGCCTCCAATACTTGCCAATGTAAATTTATAATCTTTCCAGTATAGTTTGCCGTAACGATTAAATTCCACTAATTATTGCCCCCATACATATACGTGATATGTACCCCCGATACTGGACACCCAGTATCAACCATGCATTAACATAACTGCCGTGTGAATGATTAGTATTTTCTCCACACCATCTTATTGACCACACCGGTGTAACTTTGGATAATCTTAACCACCTTGTCGGACACGTTCTCGTCCACATAGTCCGGCACAGGGATGCCCAAGTCACGGTTTCTGTTCATCTCCACAGCCACGTCAACCGCCTGTAGCAGATGGTCGCCATCGATACCGGCAAGGATAAAGTCGCCCTTGTCCAGCGCCTCCGGGCGTTCCGTAGAAGTGCGGATGCACACCGCCGGGAATGGGTGCCCCACGCTGGTGAAAAAGCTGCTCTCCTCCGGCAGCGTACCGGAGTCGGACACCACGCAGAAAGCGTTCATCTGCAAGCAGTTATAGTCATGGAAGCCCAGCGGCTCATGCTGAATCACCCGCTTGTCAAGCACGAAGCCGCTCTGCTCCAAGCGCTTGCGACTGCGGGGATGGCAGGAGTACAGGATAGGCATATCGTACTTTTCTGCCATCTTGTTGATAGCGGTGAACAGAGAGGTGAAATTCTTCTCTGTGTCGATGTTTTCCTCCCGGTGGGCAGACAGGAGGATGTACTTTCCCTTCTCCAGTCCCAGACGGGTGTGAATATCGGAAGCTTCAATCTTACTAAGGTTCTGGTGCAGCACCTCTGCCATGGGCGAGCCGGTGACATAGGTGCGCTCCTTGGGCAGTCCGGTGTCCGCCAGATAGCGGCGGGCGTGCTCGGAGTACGCCATGTTCACATCGGAGATGATGTCCACAATGCGGCGGTTGGTTTCTTCCGGCAGGCACTCGTCCTTGCAGCGGTTGCCCGCTTCCATGTGGAAAATGGGGATGTGCAGCCGCTTGGCACCAATGACGCTCAGGCAGCTGTTGGTATCGCCCAGCACCAGCACGGCATCCGGCTGGATTGCCACCATCAGCTTGTAGCTCTCGGAGATGATGTTGCCCATGGTCTCGCCCAAATCCGCACCCACGGCGTTCATATACACCTCCGGGTCAGCCAGCTGCAAATCATGGAAGAACACGCCGTTCAGATTGTAGTCGTAGTTCTGACCGGTATGCGCCAGAATGACATCGAAATACTTGCGGGTTTTATGGATGACAGCCGCCAGACGGATAATCTCCGGGCGAGTGCCTACGATAATCAGCAGTTTCAGCTTGCCGTTATTTTGAAACGATACATTGCGATAATCAGCCATTGTTTTTCTCCTTTACACCGGCTCGAAGAAGGTGTCCGGGTGGTTGGGGTCAAAAATCTCGTTGCAGGTCATCACCGTCACCAGGTTCTCCGTTTCCGACAGGTTGATGATGTTATGAGTCCAGCCGGGAATCATGTGGACAGCCTCAATCTTGTCCCCGGAAACCTCAAACTCCACCGTTTCCCCGGTGTTGATGTTTCGCTCCTGAATCAGTCCGTGACCGGCAACCACGATGAACAGCTCCCACTTGGAGTTGTGCCAGTGCTGCCCCTTGGTGATGCCCGGGCGGCTGATGTTGATGCTCACCTGCCCGCAGTCGGCGGTATGAACCAATTCCGTGAAAGAGCCACGGCTGTCCACGTTCATCTTGAGGGCGTACTTAAACTTGTCCGTGGGCAGATAGGTCAGGTACAGGGAATACAGCTTCTTGGCAAAGCTGCCCTCGGGCATTTTCGGCATCATAAGGGTCGTGGGCTGTGCCTTGAACTCTTGCAGCAAGTCAACGATTTCACCCAGCGTAACCTTGTGGGTCACAGGGACACAGCAGTAACGCCCGTCTGCTTTCAGGACAGTTTCCACACCGTCAAACTCACAGTGCTGCTCCTTGCCTTCCAGCAGGTCGAACATCCCTTCTACCAGGTCATCGATATACAGCAGCTCCAGCTCGGTGCTGCGGTCATTGACGGTGAAGGGCTCGTCATTGGCAACCGCCCAGCAGAAGGTGCTTACAGCACTGTTGTACTTGGGGCGGCTATGACCCATCAGGTTCACGAAGCGATAGACCGCCACCTTTGCACCGGTCTCCTGAGCATACTGGAAGAACAGCTCCTCGCCCGCCTTTTTGCTGCGGCCGTACTCACTGTTACCAAAGCGGCCAGCCAGCGTCGCCTGAATGGAGGAGGACAGCATGATGGTTGCTTTGTTGTTGTGCTTTTTCAGGCAGTTCAGCAAGTCGGATGCAAAGTCGAAGTTTCCCTTCATGAAGTCTTCCGGGTTCTCCGGGCGATTCACGCCAGCCAGATTGAACACGAAGTCCGCTTTCCGGCAGTACTCGTCCAACTCCTCTGGGGTGGAGTTCAGGTCATACTCGTAAATCTCTTTAATATCCAATGCCGGGCGGGTCTTGTTCTTGCCGTCCCGGATGTTTTTCAGGTTGTTGCACAGGGCGGTTCCCACCATGCCCCTGGCACCTGTGACTAGAATGTTCATCTCAATCCCCTTTCCTCAGAAATTGGGAATCCCTGCCAGTGCATTCTGAACATACTCGGTAGTCATAATTTTCTTGACGGTGCCCTCTATGTCCAAACGGTTGGTATTGTGACTGGTATAAGCCTCCTCGCTCATGGTGTGAACCTCGCCCCGCACCACAAACTTGTCATAGTTCAAATCCCGATTGTCCGCAGCCACCCGGAAATACTGCCCCATGTCCTCGCTGCGCAGCCGCTCCTCACAGGTCATCAAGGTTTCATACAGCTTCTCACCGTGACGGGTGCCGATGATGTTGGTGCCGGTGTCACCGAACAGCTGCTGGACAGCCTTGGCAAGATCCCCGATGGTGGAGGCATCCGCCTTCTGGATGAACAGGTCGCCGGGGTTGGCGTGCTGGAAAGCGAACATGACCAGATCCACCGCTTCATCCAGATTCATGAGAAACCGGGTCATGTTGGGGTCGGTGATGGTGATGGGGTTGCCCGCCTTGATCTGGTCAATGAACAGCGGGATGACAGAGCCCCGGCTGCACATCACGTTGCCGTAACGGGTGCAGCAGATGGTCGTGCCGCCACGTTCCGCAGCCACACGGGCGTTGGCATAGATGACGTGCTCCATCATGGCCTTGGAGATGCCCATGGCGTTGATGGGGTAGGCCGCCTTGTCGGTGGACAGGCAGACAACACGCTTGACACCGGAATCAATAGCAGCGTGCAGGACGTTATCCGTGCCGATGATGTTGGTCTGGACAGCCTGCATGGGGAAGAACTCGCAGGAAGGAACCTGCTTCAAAGCGGCAGCGTGGAAGATGTAGTCAACACCGGGCATGGCATCCTTGATGGACTGGGGGTTGCGGACATCACCGATGTAGAACTTCACCTTTTGGGCGGTGTCGGGGTGCTTGGCCTGAAGCTCATGGCGCATATCGTCCTGCTTCTTTTCATCCCGGGAGAAAATACGGATTTCCTTCAAATCGGAATCCAGAAAGTGCTTCAAAACGGTGGAACCAAAAGAACCGGTGCCGCCGGTAATCATCAGGGTTGCGTTATCAAATACAGACATTTTTTCCTCCAAATATATGTCATAAAAATTTATCCAGCAATGCAGCGCCTCACCGTCGTCTGCATTTCTTTTTATTATAGCGTATTCTGACGGGAATTCCTAGTAGAACTTTGCGTCAATCGGAAAGATTGTTTGTATTTTTTCCAAAAAAATCCCCTTGTCCGCCATCTGTCCCCCCCTCGCTCCCTTGAACCTGTGCTTCGCCAAATAAAACACAGGTTCATGTTCTGCATCACCAACTGTAGAGGGCGCCAATTGGGCGACCCAAGACAGCTGCAAAAAAGGAGCGGCGGCTCCTTCGGCACAAGCCGGGGTGGAGCCGCCGCTCAACGGGGTTACGGTAAATTACGTCAGGGCAGCAGAGCGGCCATAGGGCCGTAGAACACCCGCGCGTGGATGGTGAAGCTGCAAGACACCTGGAGCCAGCACAGCAGGATTGCCGCTATAATGCCAGGGATATAGGGGTTACTGCACTTTTTGAACAGGCGGCGAATCAGAATCACCGCAACAGGGAACACAGGGATGGCATTCAGGGTGTATGTATAGGTATAGGTAGAGCCGAAAATCAGCGGCTTCACACCGTTCTTGGCATACAGATAGAAGCCCACAAAGGTGATAATCAGAGAGGGCAGCATATTCATCACAGCAAAGAACAAGTCATTAACCCACTCCGGCTCCTTGCCAATCTTGCAATGGTAGGCGCTGTTCAGTGCGATGGAAACAGCCATACCAAACACCAGATAGAAGGGCAGGTACTCAAAGAAGGTCAGGAGATTGGCCCATGGGATGTTTTTCAGACCCCACAGATAATAATGATAGTCCACCTTGAACAGCCGGTTTGCCACGAAGGTGATGACGAACACTATGCAGCAGGAGCAAACTGCCACCAGAATGCTCTTGCCCAAATCCTTCAGGCTGATTTTCAGACCCCACTGCTCCATACTGGCACCGTCCTTCTTGCCATACAGCCAGTAAGAGCCAAAGGAGGTGAGCAGCATGAATGCACCGTTCAGCAGCGCCCAGAAGGCATAGATGTTGGAGGGCTGCTGGGGCAGGAAAGTGAAGCAGCAGTAGCCAAAGCCACGGGCAAAAATCAGACTAATGGACAGGAATGCAAACACAAAGTTGGCAATGGTCAGCACCCAAAAGCCCACCTTTCCCCGGACAGTGGAGGGAGCAGGACGCAGCTCCACATTGGCACCGGGTGCCACGCTCTGGAACACCTTCAGCTGGGTCAAGGTGCCCAGGGTGAACACACAGCTCATCAGCACGCCCAGCAGACCCAGCATATTCAGCACGGACAGCAGGAAGAAGTGGTTGCTGTCGCTGGCAATGGGGTTGGGAGCGGTAAACACGTCCTGGAAGAAATCAATCACATAGGTCAAGCCCGCAGTGTCACCCTGGGGCTTGGGATGGATTTCGTTCACCTGATTCAGACGGCGAGTAACGATCCTGCCATCGATTTCGGAGGTGTAAATCTTGTCCGCTTCCACCTCGGTGCCCTCAAAGGCATCCGGCTCCTGACCGAAGGCAAACAGCGACTTGACCTCCTGGCTGGTGCGGTATTCCTGCACGCCCAGCGTCTCGCCCGCCTCATTGGTGCCTCGATAGTACACATGGTCATACAGGGTGTACAGAAGGCCCATATCACGGGTGCCATAGATATTGGCCCAGTTACCCTCCTCATCCTTATAGGCGGGGTCGGAGGACACCAGATAGATGGCAGCAATCACAGGATTCTCCTCGGCGTTGTCCAGCCGCACCATATTGTTGCTGGCCTGGCCACCAGCGGAGTGACCGGCAACGCCAATCTGGGTCTGATCCACATAATCCAGGGTCTTGACATAGCGGACGCAGGCATAAGCGCCATAGGCATCGCTGACGGTGTAGGGGGCGAAATAGGTTTCGGCACCCACAATCTCAGAATCGCCATGGTTCAGCATATCCGGCATGATGACCACAAAGCCCCGGCGGGACAGCTCCATGCCGTACTGGGCATAGCTTTCCTTGTTGACCGTCAAGCCGTGGGTGAAAATAACGGCGGGGGCAGGATGCTCCGCCGTGGCGCTGTCGGGCTTATAAATGCGGGCAGCCACCTTGCTGCCGGATGCAGTTTCCAGCTTCACATCGGTGATACTCACCTTACCCCAATCCCGCAGCAACCCAGCGGACAGGGCGGTAAACACCAGGGTAAAGACCAGGGCGAATACCAGACAGACTTTTGCAGAGCATTTGCATTTTTTCATTGCGTTCTCTCCTTCTTCGGAATGACTTGCATTCCATTTTTATCGGGGGACTCCTATTGCAAATTTACCAATATCACCGCCTGTTCGTTAATGAATTATGTTCAGTATACCATACTTTGTTGTGCTTATCAATATCTACCCTTCAATTGTTACGATTATTCACAGAATATTAACATATTTTCTCCGCAACATTTCGTTAAAACATATGTTTTTCAAGGAATTACACAACATATCGAACAAAAAAGCAAAAGTTCATGCAATATTTGTGCAAGTCATCCCACCCCCCAGTGCAGGGGATAACCACCGCATTCTTTTCTCGAAATGCTATTCCGATTTAGATGACAGATTTTACACCTGCGCTACAAAAGGTTTCGCACACTTTGGTTCATTTTGGGAAAAAAGAATGGCACCGGAACCGAAGCTCCGATGCCCTTACATTTGCCTTGTTCATTTTGCGCCGTTAATCCTCTGACCCCCCGCCTATGAATTTTGCGGTTCTATGTTTATTCCACAGTAACACTTTTAGCCAAATTTCTCGGTTTATCTACATCTAATCCCTTAGCAACAGACACATAGTAACCCAGCAACTGCAGCGGGATCACTGCCAAACTACCAACGAAGTGCTCATCCACCTTTGGAACATATACCGTGAAGTTTACCTGATCTTCGATTTCATACTTGCCATAAGTAGTGAGCCCCATCAGATAAGCTCCACGGCTCTTGCACTCCAACATATTGCTGATAGTCTTTTCGTAGAGTTCGCTCTGGGTAAGCACACCGATGACCAGCGTTCCCTGCTCAATCAGACTGATGGTTCCGTGCTTCAATTCACCCGCAGCGTATGCTTCGGAATGGATGTAGCTGATTTCTTTCAGTTTCAAACTGCCTTCCAAGCAGACTGCATAATCAATGCCACGGCCAACGAAGAACACATCGTGTGCATTGGCATACTTCGCAGCAAACCACTGGATGCGTTCCTTATCTTCCAGAGCTTTCTGCATCTTTTCCGGGAGAGTCAGAAGTTCAGAAATATAGTAGCTGTACTGCTCCTCCGTGATTTTTCCTCTCACCTTTGCGAACTGAACCGCCAAGCAGTACATGGCCGCAAGCTGTGCGCTGTATGCCTTGGTTGTAGCAACAGAAATTTCAGGGCCAGCAAGTGTGTAAAACACCTTGTCTGCTTCACGGGCAATACTACTACCCACTACATTGACGATTGCCATTGTGGTAATGCCCTTTTCTTTTGCCATACGCAGTGCTGCCAGTGTATCTGCTGTCTCACCAGACTGGCTGACAACGATTACCAGTGCTTTCTGATTGAGTGGCATCTTACGATAGCGGAACTCCGATGCAAATTCCACACGCACCGGAACCTCCGCCATATCTTCCAGCACATACTGAGCAGCCATACCAACATGCCATGCAGAACCGCAGGCAACAATATGAATCTGCTCAAAGTTCTTAATTTCCTCTTCGGTGATTTCCACACCGGACAAGTCGATAGCTCCATCTTTGATCACAGAATTCAGGGTATCCTGAACAGCTTTCGGCTGCTCATGGATTTCTTTCATCATGAAATGCTCAAAGCCACCTTTTTCGGCAGCCTCGGCATCCCACTTGATTTCGGTGGTCTGCTTTTCGATTTCATCACCATCAAGATTATAAAAATGAGCCTCACCCGGAGTTAATTTTGCAAACTCAAGATTGCCGATGTAATATACATTACGAGTATATTTCAGAATCGCCGGGACATCCGAAGCCACATAGGTTTCACCATCCGCAATGCCGATGATCATCGGACTGTCCTTACGAGCCACCCAGATTTCGCCTGGATAATCACGGAACATCAGCTCAAGGGCATAGGAACCACGGACACGAACCATCGTCTTGGCAATAGCATCGATAGGGCCAAGGTTGTACTTTTTATAATAGTAATCAACCAGTTTAACGACCACTTCCGTATCGGTCTGGCTGTAGAATGTATAACCGTGCTTCAGCAGTTTTTCCTTCAGTTCAGTATAGTTCTCGATGATACCGTTATGTACACCGACAACCTCAGATTCGACCGGACCGGAACCAGAACGAGTGCAGTTGCCGGAAACATGCGGATGGGCATTGGTCTGGCTCGGCTCACCGTGGGTTGCCCAACGGGTATGGCCAATACCACAAGTTCCTTTCAGTGCATTACCGTTATCGGTTTTCTCAATCAGATTGGACAGACGGCCTTTTGCTTTCACGACCTGTGCCAGATTTTCTCCGTCACGGACAGCCAATCCAGCCGAGTCATATCCTCTATACTCCAGTTTAGACAGGCCATCCAGCAGGATCGGTGCTGCCTGTCGATTTCCTGTAAATCCAACGATTCCACACATAGGTTTTGCCCCTCCTATTATTCATTTTTCTATGATACTTTTCCACTTATACAAAACGACTCCGGACACTTCCAGAGTCGTCATTGACCTTACGCCTTATATCCCTTTTCGCCGATTACATTGACCACTTCGTCAACATACTTCTGGCAGGTGTCGTGGTCAGGTGCTTCCACCATAACACGAACAACCGGCTCAGTGCCGGACTCACGAACCAGAATACGGCCAGTATTGCCCAGTGCCTCATCAACCTTAGACACGGCTTCCTGCACAGCAGGATCATTCTGTGCAGCCTTCTTATCGGTCACACGAACATTCTCCAACACCTGCGGATAGATCTTCAGCGGTGCCGCCAACTCGCTCATCGGCTTCTTCTTAGCCAGCATGACTTCCATCATCTTCAGACTGGTTAAGATACCATCGCCGGTGCTGGCATATTTGGAGAAGATGATATGACCACTCTGCTCACCACCGATGCGACAGCCGTTCTTCGCCATGTACTCGTATACGTACTTGTCGCCCACAGCAGTCTTGGCGTAATCGATACCTTGCTCATCAAAAGCCTTGTAGAGACCAAAGTTGGACATAACTGTGGTAACGACTGTATTATTTAACAGCTTACCACGTTCTTTCATATAGCAGCCGTAGATGTACAGGATGTGGTCACCGGTGATCACATTGCCCTTTTCATCCACGCACAGGCAGCGGTCTGCGTCACCGTCGAAGGCAAAACCAACATCTAGCCCTTTCTCCACAACAAACTTCTGCAGACCCTCAATATGCGTAGAACCGGCGTTGTTGTTGATGTTCGTGCCATTCGGCTTATTATTGATGACATAGGTATCTGCGCCAAGCGCATCGAACACGGACTTTGCGATATTCCAGGAGCTACCATTGGCGCAATCAAGACCAACCTTGACGCCTCTGAAAGAATAAACGCCTAGAGAAATCAGGTAGCCCATGTAGCGGTTGCGGCCTGCCACATAGTCCACGGTGCAGCCGATGTGCTCACGACGAGCAAAGGGCAGTTCCTGCCAGTCCTTATCGAACACGTGGAGCTTTCCGTCGATATAATCCTCCACCAGCAGCAGGGTCTCCTCCGGCATCTTCTCGCCGTAGCAGTCGATCAGCTTGATGCCGTTATCGTAGTACGGATTGTGGCTGGCAGAGATCATGATGCCGCAGTCAAAGTCATCTACGTGAGCGATGTACGCCACAGACGGAGTGGTAGTAACGTGCAACAAATAGGCATCTGCGCCAGAAGCAGTCAGACCAGCAACCAAACTGTACTCAAACATATAAGAACTGCGGCGAGTATCTTTGCCGATAACGATACGAGCAGGATTGGTATCACTGTTGCGCTCGCGCAGAGCATTGTAATACCATCATAAGAAGCGGCCAACCTTATAGGCATGATCCGCTGTTAATGTAATTCCGGCTTCACCACGGAAGCCGTCTGTTCCAAAGTATTTTGACATTGTTAGTTTCCTCTGTCTATTGCCAATTATAAACAACTGTACCTCTTACTTATCATTTTGCGCTTTATTTTTTTCAGCGATTGCTGTACATTTTTTCATAGTAGTTCTGATACTCGCCACTAATAATGGTCTCCCACCACTCACGGTTATCGAGATACCACTGGATGGTCTTCTTGATGCCATCCTCGAACTTAGTCTCCGGCAGCCAGCCCAGCTCGTTGTGGATCTTGGTCGGGTCAATGGCATACCGCATATCGTGACCCTTACGATCACCTACATGGGTAATCAGGCTTTCCGGCTTGCCCAGTTCCTTGCAGATGATCTTTACAATCTCGATGTTCTGCTTCTCATTGTGACCACCGACATTGTAGACTTCACCAACACGACCTTTGTGAATAATCAGATCGATGGCCTTGCAGTGATCTTCCACATACAGCCAGTCGCGGACATTCAGGCCCTCACCGTAAACAGGCAGCGGCTTGTCAGCCAGAGCATTAGCAATCATCAGCGGAATCAGCTTCTCCGGGAAGTGATACGGACCATAGTTGTTGGAGCAACGGGAAATGGTCACAGGCAGACCATAGGTACGGTGGTAAGCCAGAACCAGCAGGTCAGCGGCAGCCTTAGAGCTACTGTACGGGGAGCTGGTGTGGATCGGAGTTTCCTCGGTGAAGAACAGGTCAGGACGATCCAGAGGCAGGTCACCATAAACTTCATCGGTAGAAACCTGATGATAACGCTGGATGCCATACTTGCGGCAAGCATCCATCAGCACACTGGTACCGATAATATTGGTCTGGAGGA
>ERZ1034952.1652-NODE-1652-length-17676-cov-12.653482_pt1 | contig 17676 bp, 20 predicted proteins | sample MGYA00520625_ERZ1034952 | MGnify/ENA primary metagenome ERZ1034952 (study PRJEB33766, sample SAMN09781773) | gut metagenome | biome: gut microbiome | host: Homo sapiens | place: Madagascar | study: EMG produced TPA metagenomics assembly of the PRJNA485056 data... | reverse complement strand
GCTTAGGAGGCTCGCGCTCTATCCTACTGAGCTACAGACGCATACGGTTTATGTGCGCAGAAACTGCGCACTGGTATTTTATCTCTTGATGTGCGATGCTGTCAAGGGGGCATTCCGTCTGCGGCGGCGCGCCTTTTTCCGTAAAAGGCGTTGCAATCGTATTCATCGTGTGATATTCTTGGCTTACATGGATGAATCTCCCGTAAAATTGAATAGAAACATCCGAATGAAGGAACCGTGTGTGATCCACGGACTGTAACGGCAACTGTAACGCGGAGCGACCCCAATATGCCACTGGGAAACCGGGAAGGCGGGCGAGCGAGGAAACGGAGTCAGGATATTTCACCGGATGGTATGTTTCCGATTAAAACGCTTTGATATTCTGAAAATACCGTCAGAGCAGCCTTTGGGCTGCTCTGCTTTTATTTTTCGGGAGCTGCGTCTCTGGAAGTTCGTTTTGCGAGATTCCCCCATGAATATTTTCAGGAGGGTATGGTTATGCAAAAAACGTTCTTCCGAGCCCGCGCAGCGGCCGGGCTCATCTCTCCGGACGCACACACGGAGGGGCAATCGTCATGAAAACGGGAATAGGAATGTTTTACGCCGTGGGCGTCGGCCCCGGCGACCCGGCGTGGATGACACGCCAGGCGTGTGACGTTCTGGGCTTCTGTCCCGTCATTGCCGCGCCGAGATCCGCTTCCGGGGAAATGCCGGCGCTGGAGGTAGCCCGCGGGGCCGTCGATCTGAGCCGGAAGTCGATCGTGCCGCTGAAATTTACTGCGGCACGGGCACGGTCCGCGCGAAACGCCGAGAATGTCCGCGCAGCGAGCAGCATCGCGCGCGTGCTGGACGCGGGCTTAAGCGTCGCCATGGTGAATCTCGGCGATGTTTCGATCTGCGCCACGGCGTACGACGTGCTTGACGAACTGCGCCGCCGGGGGTACGCCACGCAGATGATCCCCGGCATCACAAGCTTCTGTGCCGTGGCTGCAACGCTCGGCACCAGTCTCACCGGCAGGGACTCGCCGCTGCATATCTATCCGGATGAAACAGGGAATCTGGACATGGCGCTGGAGCTTTCCGGCACAAAGGTACTGATGAAATCCGGCAAGGCCATCGGCGAGACCGCCGCGGCGCTCTCGTGCCGCGGTCTTGCAAAGGAGGCCTCCATGGTCGCCGACTGCGGTCTGCCCTCGCAGCGCATCTTCAGCGAGATGACCGATCTGCCGGAGAACGTCGGCGTCTCTTCCACGGTGATCGTGCCGGAAGGACACAGAGCCGCGCGGAAAAAGTGAATACAAAATGCGCCGGAACAGGCCTTCCTGTTCCGGCGCGTTGGTTTTTATGCTTTTTTTCCGCTGCGGTTCTTTTCCCAGAGCACCGCAAGGCCGATGAGCAGCAGATCCGGCTCGTACCGGATCTCCCGGCGGCAGAACGGCGTGACGCACCCGGCAAGCCCGCCGGTGGCGATGACGGCGGCGGGAGCGCCGAGCTCCGCTTCCATACGCTCGATCATCCCGTCGAGCAGGGCAGCCGAGCCGTAGATCGCGCCGGACTGCATGCAGGCGACGGTGTTCGTCCCGATGCACTTTGCGGGCGCGTCGAGCGAGACACGCGGCAGCTGCGACGTATTGCCGGAGAGCGATTCCATCGACAGGCGAAGCCCCGGCACGATCGCGCCGCCGGCAAAGCGGCCCTGCGCGTCTACGGCGGAGATGGTCGTGGCGGTGCCCATGTCGATGACGATGAGCGGCGGGCGGTGCAGATGCAGCGCCGCGACCGCGCCGACGACGAGGTCCGCCCCGATCTGGCCGGGATCGTCGAGCCGGATGTCCAGCCCGGTTTTGAGACCCTTGCCGACAACGAGCGTATCCAGCCCCGTGAGGAGCTTTACCGCCCGGCACAGCGTGGACGTGAGCGGCCAGACGACGTTTGAGAGGATCGCGCCCTCAAAACTCTCCGGCTGAAAGCCCGCAAACGCGAGGACATTTTTCATGCCGACGGCGTACTCGTAGTCGGTCTTATTCACGTCCGTCGCCATGCGCGCCACGGCGCGGATCTTCCGGTTTTCGATGCAGCCGAGAACGATGTTCGTGTTGCCGGTGTCGATGGCAAGGATCATGGCTTCAGTTTTCCTTTCTCCCGATGCGGATCAGCCGCAGAATGACGGGGCTGAGAACAATGTTGATGCCGAGCTCGGCAAGGAAGTTGACGCCGACGAGACCGATAATCATAAACCGGCCCACGTTATCGCCGAAGCCGAGGTTCTGCGCCATATCAGCGAGCATCGGCAGGAAGAAGATCCGGCAGCCGAGCAGAAATACGCCGGTATTCACGACCGGGCAGACGATGGCCGCCGTGACGGCGGCAAGCGTGCGGTTTTTCTGAGCGAGCCACGCATACACGAGCCCCGCCAGACCGCCGCAGGCAATGCCCTTTACGAGCACCGTGAGCAGCGTTCCCGGCACGCTGAAGGCGAAAAACGCCGCGGCGTCGCCCGAGAGCAGCACCACCATGCCGAAAACAAAGCCGAGCCACAGCCCCGCCGCGCCGCCGTATACCGCCGCGCCTATCACGATGGGCAGCGCGACGAGCGACACCGAGACCGGGCCGAACCGGATGAAGCTGCCGAGCAACTGCAAAATGACGATCAGCGCCGTGAAAAGCGCCAGGCCCGCCAGACGCCGGGTCTTTTCCTGAGAGTTTGCGTTCATATTCAATTCCTCCTGCTGTTGCTCCCTTAGTATGTGCCGTGCGGCACGGGATGCAGCGCATGGCATATTATAAAAGCAAAGCCCCTCTGCGTCAAGCAGAGGGGGATATTTTATAAAGAAAGGTCTCTTATACCAATTGCATAATAATCTTTTTCCGTAAAAGCGGAAATGGGTTTCTCCATTTCTATGGAATACCTTCGCATGGCAGTAAACTCTTTTTCTCCCTGCGGATTCGGCGGCAGCGTCCGCGGAAGCGCAACATACCCACCGGCACGCTCGGCAGCTTCATCAAGCTCCCGCATTTCCTGCCACTTGCGTTCGTCCACTACTAATCCTCCCTAAACATATTGAGAGCAAAGGAACATGCAGCTTAGCCGTTATTCGATCCTTTTTTCTGGATCGCGCCGTCAAAATGATCTCCGGCGCCGCAGTCCCGGCAGCGGAACGTCAGACTGTGTCTGTTGCCGGAAATATGTTCCTGCACAGTCACATTATTCTTTCCGCAGACAGGACACGCACCGGCTGCGTGAGTTTCGGCATACAATACCACATTTTTCTCCCAGCCTTTCACAATCTTCCCTCCTTCTTCAATCTTTCTATAAACTCATTTTCAGCGGTATGGGGAAGTGTTTAGAGAAGGATCCCGGTTCTTTTGTGCTCTTCAAACAGTTTCTTTGCATAATTGTATGATTCGACCGCTTCCGGCGGAGCTTTATCCGTAAGCAGTGGGAATTGCTCGTCATCATCTTCGTCCAGATAGTAATACCAATCCGGATCAGACATGAAGAACATAGATTTTTCAAGTGCTTCACCGCGCATCATGGTATCCGTCCGTCCTCCTTTTCAGGCAAAAAACCATCAAAGTGGCTCGCCGCCTTACACTTCATGCACATGAAGGAAACGCTAAGCCTGTCACCGAAAATGTGCTTTTCCGCCCTTATTTCCCGCGAACCGCACACAGGGCAAAACCCCACGTCGCCGTCATCAATATATGAAATAGCATTTTTCTCCCAGTCTATCATATGTCCCCCTCGGTCATAACTTAAAAGTGCTCCGTGATCTCCATGGTTCCGGCTTTGAGATCAAACAGAAAGACCGTTCTGTGGTTCGGCTTTGAATCTCCGCCCATCCAGATTATTGGCTCTCCGGTCGGGTAGTACTCCAGCGGGCTCGGTGTCCATTCGTCAATTGCGATCTCGTACATATTGTTCGACAAATTACAGAAAGACCCGCCTATGTGGCCCGCATTCTCTCGGACCCATTTTTCTCCCCACAGCTCAATATATTTTTCTTTGGCCTGCTTTTTCGCCTCGGCTCTGGTCATACTGTTTCATCTCCCTTTAAAGTCCGCTTTTTTGAGGCAGAGCACCTCGTAGCGGTCACCATCATACTTTCGGATGCCAAGACGGTCAAGAGCCGCCTTTCATGCTTCCTTCTCCTAAAATCTTTTATTTTAAGATAGATGCTCCATGATATCGTTGCCGGTGTCCGCGCCGACGAGCGAGCGGACAAGACCGAACCGGCGGCAGTCGTAGCGCGGGAATTCCTCGCTTGCAAGCGTCGGACGATGGGCGTACTGCAGCTGGCTCTCGTGGCAGAGCATGGCCTCCGAAGCAACTTCAAACGCCGTTTTGCCGCCGAAGCTCTCCAGCGGCGTTTCCACGTCGAGGAAGATCGGGTTTTCGTCGGCAAAGTGGAGATACAGCTTCGGCGTATCCCATACGCCGTACTGCGCGGTGCTCTCGGCATCGTACGAAGCATCCGCGGCGTACACGACGGCCTGTTCAAGCGCGAGCGCGTTGAGCCGGTGCGCGCCGTGACCGTATTCGCCCTCGCGGTCGTGCCCGACGGCGACGAGCGGCTTGAACCGCCGCAGCAGTCCCACCTGATAGGCGATGACGTTTTCCTCGCCGAAGCTCTGCTGCGCCGCCTCGAGCGAAAGAACGTAATAGTCCGGGAACGGCCCGATGACCGGATAGTTCCGGATGCCCATCGTCCAGAGCGCGTCCAGAAGCTCCTGCGGGCGCGGCTGCCAGTCGTAATGATTCACGAGATACGCCACCTGCACCGCGAGCCCCCGGTTCACGCACTGCGCGGCGAGCGCGCCGAAGAAGATAACGTCATCGTCCGCGTGGCTCGGAAAGAGCAGCACATCCGCCTGTTCGCACGGCGGCTGCCAGACCTGCACGTCCGCCGGGGCCGCGCCGGTCGTAAAGAGGCGCACCTCGCAGAGCGGCGAGAGGCCGGAAAACTCGATATCAAGCTCCGTCACCGCCTCCGGCAGCGCGAGATACTCGTGCAGAAAGCCGTACTCGCCGCCGGGGACGTCCCCCGCGGCGGTATGGACCGTGAATGCTTCGCACGGGGTATACCAGTAAAGATAGAGCGCGGCGATGGGCGTTTCGGAGGAAATGCGCAGCGTGTTCCCGGCGCGGTAGTCGATGCGGGAGGTGCGGTCGCCGTCGCGGAGGATCGGCGTGTAGCCGCCGATACTGTCCGAGAGGGAGACGCCGTCCGTGATCTCCGCCGCGACCGGCTCGGGCGTGGGTTCCGGCGTTGCGGTCGGTTCGGGCGTGGGCGTCGGCTCCGGCGTCGCCGTGGGCGCATCCGTCGGCGCGGGGGTAGCCGTCGGCTCCGGCTGCGCCGGTGCGCCGCAGGCGGCGAGAAGTGCGCAGAGCAGCGCGAATATCAGAAGAAGAGAAATACGTTTTTTCGTGGCGGGTGTCCTTTCTCCCGCGGTCGGCGCGGGGTGGGTTTGGGAGTATTATAGGACGTTTTGAGGCAAAGCGTCAAGGCACGGTTTTCAAAGGCTCCCTTGTGCAAAGGGAGCTGCTGAGCGAAGCGAAGCTGAGGGATTGTAGTCTTCAGAAAGCGACAATCCCTCCGTCTTTTGCCTGCGGCAAAATCCACCTCCCTTTACACAAGGGAGGCATTAAAACGGGAAAGCCCCGAAGCATAGTTTGCTCCGGGGCTCTGTCACTTATGATTTTCAGCCCGCGTTGCCGGACGAGGCGTTGCCGTAGGAGGCGTAGTAGTTCCCGGCGGAGGCATAATAGGCGTTGCCGCCGGAAGCGTTGCCCGCCGAGGCGGTCTTGGGGCCGCAGCCCGCAAGCGTGAGCAGCAGCGCCGCGGCGCTGAGAACGATGGCAAGGATCTTTTTCATGGATGGTACTCCTTTTCTTTCTGTCAATGGTTGTTATTCTTCGATATATCGATGCGCCCGGCGCGGAGCAGGAGGAGAAATGCCGCGCCGGGTTGCGCAGCAGGAAAATTATGCAATGGCCGCTCCTGCGGCAATGGCGGCGAAGAGCGTGTCCACTTCCCCGCTCTCCCACCCGGCGGTGAGAAGCCGCCGGTCGCGCACAAGACCGAGCTCCTGCCCGGAGGTGAGCGCTTCCGCCGCAGTCCGCACCGTTTCAAGGCGGGTTTTCAGCGCCGCGTCGTTTTCACCGTAGCGCGCGGCGTAGGCCGCGCCGGCGGCGCGCGCCGAGGCTGTGTCGCGTCCGTCCGCGAGATACTGGCCGAGGACGGATTCCGCCCAGCGGTACGCGCCGACCGCGCCGGAGGCGGGGTCATAATCCTGCGCGAGCCGCTCAAGAATGCCGCCGATACCGGCGAGCGGTTCCGCCTCTTCCGGCGCAGGCGAAATCTCCGGCAACGATCCCGGCGTAACTGCCGGGGTCTCCGTCGGCTCCGACGTGGCTGCGGCGGCGCGCGATTCAAGCGGCAGGCCCGCCGCCGCCATCGCTCCCGCCAGGAACACCAGTGTCAATATAAGGATGACAACTCTTTTTTTCATTGTCTTCTCCTTTCGGGAAGCATTTATCCGGCGAGGCCGTTCACGTCCGTACTGCCGTTTAATTCCACATTGTTCAGCACATTGTTCAGCTCTCCGAGCGTCTGCACCGTGACGCCGTGAGAGCGCAGCCACGCGTTCGTGCGCGCCGAGACCGCAAGCGGACGGACGGTGTAATAATTGTAGACATATTCGCCGTTGCTGTTGGTGTGGACGCCGGTGGCGGTGATGTAGATCGGTTCGATCGTCCGATAGAAATCCTCGTCCTGAATGATCTTGACGCCGCCGATATTGCCGTCGCGCAGATCGGGGACGATACAGGTGTCGTAAAGCTCCCAGAATTCGTCCGTTGTGAGCGTGAGTCCCTGCTGCGTCGGTGAGCTTGACTCATACCACTGAATGCTCGCAGAAAATACGGCAGTCTCGCTCCGGTCGCACGGGAAGAGCGCACGCTCCTCCATCAGCTCGCGGGAGTTGAGAAGCTCTTCGTACTGCCGGATGTTCCGGCTGATAACGTCGTTCTCCGCGGGGAAGCCGATGGTAGGGTCACCGCCGGTCACATACGAGGGGAACTTATCCGCAGCATAGATATACACGCGGCGCGCGAGGAGCTTTCCGTCCGTGCCGTAATAATCGATCCGCAGCGGGAAGGTGTTGATTCCGTTCTGATTTTCGTAAGCTTTTTTGTTTGCGATAATGTCCTTTTGCAGAGAGAGGAGCGTTTCGATGTTCTCCGGCTGTATGATGCGCGTTTCATTGTATCCGCCCCAGCCGAACACCGTGGCGTACCCGATCTCGTCCACATCGGGCTGATAGCGCTCAACGCCGAACACATCGAGCTCGGTGACGACGACGAGCGCGCAGAGCAGCGCGCAGAAAACGCCGAGACCCTTCCAGTGCCGGTCAAACACGCGCAGCGTTTTGCGCATGAGCGCGTCCGCGCTGAACCAGCCGACCGCCGCGCCGAAGAGCATGGCAAGGAGCAAAAATGCTACGTTCGCCGGAGTGCCGTCGTTCCCGGCGGCATAGGAGCCGACATTGAATACAGTTTTGAGGATCAGCAACGCCATGCCGAGCGCGCCCACCGCGGCAAGCCCCCAGCGGAAAATGGGGCGCAGCACCGGAACGGCGACGACCTCGCCCGCGGCCTCCATCCGCCGGTGGCGGAAGAAGATCACCGCGAGCCCCGCGAGGATCACGCCCGCCGCGGCATAGATGGCCGTGAGGGGGATCGCATACGAATAGGATCCCACATAGTTGTTGGAAAAGTAATAGAGCGGCGAGAGGATCGCAAGCTCCCAGCCGGTGCCTCTCACGCCGAAGAGCAAAAACTCCGCTATATACCGGATCACGACCTCGATCCCGACAAAACCGTAGAGCGCGATAACATAGAGCGCCGGGAGCACCGCCGCGTTTCCGGTGAACACCGTGCAGAACGACGCAAGACCGAAGAACGCTATGTTCATCAGCGCCGCTGCTGCCGCCGAGCACAGAAGGTACGGGGTGCACGGCGAGCCCGCGCCGCCGTAGAGAAGCAAACTCACGAGCATCGCGATAATGCACGGCAGGATGAGAAGCGTCAGCCCGGCGAGCAAACTTGAAATGAGAAGCGCCTCGCGCGTCACGGGCAGCGCCGATATGTATGCTGCGGAGGTCTTGCGGAACATCCAGCCGTAGACAGCGACCGCCATCACCACCGCCGCGGCCGCCGCGGCGAGGATCTCCCGGCGCGTCAGGTTGCTGAGGATGCTGTAGCTCACATACTCGCTCATTTCCTTAAACTCGGAATTGAAATACTGCCCGCACATGAGCGTAAGAAAGCAGAGCACCACGGCATAGGCCGCGCCGATGATCCAGAAGCGGGAGAGAGCCCGTTTGTATATCGCCTTATTAAAGAACGTTCTTTCGGACGGCATCGTCCACACCTCCCAGCTCGTAAATGAAAATTTCCTCCAGCGTCAGCGGCACGGAATCCATGAACAGCGGGTGCAGCTTTTCGAGCCACGCGAGATTGTCCTCTTCCCTGCCGCGCAGTATGAGCGTCTGCAGCTTGCCGGTCGAGGAGCGGTGGAGAATGTCCAGTCCTTCCTCCGGCAGCGCCGCGCCGTCCGGCAGAGCGAGCAGCACCTTGGTCGTCGTCTCCTGCAATTCGGAAACGCTCTTTTCCAGCAGGCAGCGGCCGCGCTGCATGATGCCGACGTGGTCGCACACGTCCTCCAGCTCGCGGAGGTTGTGCGACGATACGAGCACCGTCATGCCCTCCTCCGCCACGTCCTCCATGACAAGAGACCACACCTGCCGCCGCATCACGGGGTCGAGGCCGTCCACCGGCTCATCGAGCACGAGTACTTCGGGCCGCGCCGCAAGCGCGATCCAGAAGGCCGACTGCTTCTGCATGCCGCGCGAAAGGCGGCGGATGGGGCGCGTATCGTCAAGCGCGAAGATCTCGCGCAGCTTTTCATAGCGTTCGGTGTCGAAGCGGGGATAGAGCGCGCGCGTAAATTTCATAAGATCGCGCGTCGTGCTCGTGGAGGTGAAATACGGCTCATCCGGGATGCAGAGCATCCGCGCCTTGACCGCGGGGTTTTCAAATACCGGTTCCCCGTCGAGCAGCACCGAGCCCCCGTCCTGCCGCAGCACGCCCATCATGTGACGGATGGCGGTCGTCTTGCCCGCACCGTTCGGACCGATGAGACCGTAGACCGAGCCGGACGGCACCGTGAGATTCAGCGCGTCGAGCGCTTTGAAGCCTTCGTAGATCTTTGTAACGTTTTTCAGTTCAATGCTCGCCATGGCCGTCGCCTCCGATCTTTTCTATGATCTCTTCCTCGCTCACGCCGAGCCAGCGAAGCTCGCGCACCGTTTCCTCCAGCCGGGCGAGAAGCTCCTCGCGCCGCGGGTCGCTCTGCGGGGAGAACTGGGCGCAGAAGCTGCCTTTGCCGGGGACGGAGACGATGTATCCCTCGCTCTCCAGCTCGTGGTAGGCACGTTGGATCGTGTTCGGGTTGATGGCGAGCGATACCGCAAGCTCGCGCACCGAGGGGAGCTTTTCCCCCGGCTGCATCGCACCGGTGACGACAAGCCGCCGCAGATCGTCCTTGACCTGCTCATAGATCGGGCGCCCGTCCCGGTAATTGATCGTGACCATGCCGCCACCTCCTTCCGTGTATTAACTGTACTACGAAACTTAACACAGTTAATACAGTTTGTCAACCAGCAAAATAGAAAAAACCGCCTCCCCTTACACAGGGGAGGTGCCGCGGCGAAGCCGCGGCAGAGGGGTTGTCTTTTTCCGGCAGCTACAACCCCTCAGTCAGCCTGACGGCTGCCAGCTCCCCTGTTAGGGGAGCGAAGTGGGTTTGCAGAAAACTATCTTGCCTCCCCTAACAGGGGAGGTGGCAAAACCGGAGGTTTTGACGGAAGGGTTTCTCCGCCGGAAGAAGGCAATCCCTCAGTCAGCTTCGCTGACAGCTCCCTTTGCACAAGGGAGCCTTATTCAGCAGGATACTTTATCAAGCTCCCGCTCGCAGTCGGGCATTTTCTTTACCTGCGGATTGCGGAAGAGCTTGCCGCGCATCGTCACCATGGACACATGGCGCAGCGCTTTGAGATCTTCGAGCGGATTTCCCGCCGTGACGATGAGATCGGCGCTCTTGCCGGGCGTGAGCGAGCCGGTGAGACCGTCGATCCCGGCGATCTTCGCGTTGCCGAGCGTCGCGGTGTGCAGCGCGAAGGCGTTGGATACGCCGCAGAACGTGTGGAAATAGCGCACCTCGCGCCACATGTCGTAGTGCGTGATGTACGGGCAGCCCGTATCGGTGCCGAGACCGACGGGGATGCCGGCCGCCAGACACGCCTTGGCGCACTCGATGATGCCCTCGAGCACGACCTCGCCGTTATACTGCTCCATTTCGGTCGCTTTGCTGACGCTGCGGTCAAAGCGGGCATACGGCACCGCGGCAGAGAGCGTTGCCACCTGTGCCGCGCCGCGCTCGCGGAAGAGGCGCAGAATTTCCTCGTCCGGCTTCGCGCCGTGCTCGATCGTATCCACGCCGTTTTCGAGCGCCACGCGCACGCCCTCGGGACTTTCGACATGCGCCGCAACGGGCAGGCCGAGCCTGTGCGCCTCGCCGCACGCCGCGCGGACGTACTCCGGCGGCATTTTCAGCTCGCCCGGCTCGCCCTTTTTCTTTGCATCCAGCACGCCGCCGGTGATCATGAGCTTGATGAGATCGGGTTTTCCCTGCGCGATCTTTCGCACGTCCTCCGCGGCCTGCGCGGCGCTCGTCGCCTCGTAAGCGAGCGAGCCCGCCATATGCCCGCCGGGGACGGAAACGGCCATGTCCGCGGCGAGAATGCGCGGCCCGTCGCACTTACCCGCGGCGATGCGGCCGCGCAGGCGCGTATCGATGTCCGCGATGCCGCCGACGGTGCGGATCGTCGTAACGCCGCTCAAAAGCTGCGTTTTGGCGTAGCCTTCGCACATGGCGAGCGCAATGCGCCGCGTGAGCGCCATGGACGTCATGAATTTTACGAGCTTGCGGGGATTGCCCTGCTTTTTGGGGCTGCCGCTCGCGGGCAGATGAACGTGCAGGTTGATGAGGCCCGGCATGAGATATCCGCCTTTCAAATCGACGATCTCAAAGCCGGTGAGATCCGTCCCCTCAGGGACGATATCGAGGATCTTCTCGCCGTCCGTGCGCAGCACCATGCCGCGCTGCGGCTGCATATCCGCGCTGCCGTCGAGCAGCACGCCGTTCGTGTAAGCGTATTTCATCGGTTCCACCTCGCTGTATTTATACATTATTATAATATCCCTTTTTCCGTGTTCTGCAAGAACAAAAATCGCCGCGGCGTCCGGTCTCGGACGCCGCGGCGGGATCATTAAAGAACTTTCGAGAGGAATGTCTGCGTGCGGGGATTCTGCGGATGGTCGAAAAGCTCGGAGGGCGTGTTTTCCTCAAGGATCGCGCCGCCGTTCATGAAGATGACGCGGCTTGCCACCTCGCGGGCGAAGCCCATCTCGTGCGTCACGACCGCCATGGTCATGCCGTCGGCGGCGAGCTGGCGCATGAGATCGAGCACCTCGCCGACCATTTCGGGGTCGAGCGCGCTCGTCGGCTCATCAAAGAGCATCACGTCCGGCTCCATGCACAGCGCGCGGACGATCGCAATGCGCTGCTTCTGCCCGCCGGAGAGCATGTTCGGGTACTCGTTCGCCTTGTCCGCAAGGCCGATGCGCTCGAGAAGCTCCATGCCTTGCTTTTTCGCCTCGTCCTCGGTTTTGAGCTTGAGCGTGACGGGGGCGAGCGTGATGTTCTGCATCACGGTCTTGTGGGGGAAGAGATTGAAGTGCTGGAACACCATGCCCATTTTCCGCCGGTGGAGGTTGATGTCCACCTTTTTGTCGGTGATGTCCACGCCGCCAAAATAGATATGGCCGGAGGTCGGCGTTTCCAGCAGGTTCAGGCACCGGAGCAGCGTGGATTTGCCGCTGCCGGACGGGCCGATGATCGCCACGACCTCGCCGCGCGCTATGGTGAGCGAGCACTCGTTGAGCGCTGTGACGCCGCCCTTGAATTTCTTTGTTACGTTCTCAACGCGGATGAGTTCAGATCCTGTCGCCACGGCGCATTCTCCTTTCGATCGCTTCGATGGCCTTGCCGGCCGGGTAGTTGATGACAAAGTACACGAGCGCTGCGAGAACGTACGGCGAGAGCGTCTTGTACGTCGTCGTCGCAACGGTCTTGGCGCCCCAGATGAGCTCCGTCATGCCGAGCACCGAGCAGATGGACGATTCCTTCACCATCGTGACGAGCTCGTTGGCGAGCGCGGGGAGAATGTTCTTGATCGCCTGCGGAAGCACGACGAGCTTCATGCTCTGCCACGAGCTGAGACCGAGCGAGCGCGCCGCCTCGTTCTGTCCGCCGTCCACAGCGAGAATGCCCGCGCGGATGATCTCCGCGACATATGCCGAGGAGTTGAGCGCAAGCGCCACCACGCCGGGAATGAAGCGGGAGAGGTCGATGAAGCCCAGGATCACGACCGAGGGGATCTTGATCACGCTGAAAAGGCCGTAGAAAATAATGTAGAGCTGCACCATCATCGGCGTCGAGCGGAACACGGCGATGTATGCGCCGGAGAGATTCCGCACGATCTTGTTGCGGCTCAGACGCATGAGCGCGAGCGCGAGCGCCGGGATGACCGCGAGACCTACCGATATGATCGAGAGCAGCAGCGTATACTCGAGTCCCTGCACGAAGAAGGAAAGATACTTTGGCAGGAAGGAGAAATTGAAGAAGTTCGCCGGGGACATGCCGGCAAACAGGTTGGACCACCACATAATACTATTCCTTGACCTTTTCTGTATTTGAAAGCGGGAGAGATCAACGGCACATATGCGCCCTGCCTGTTTTCACAGACAGGGCGCACACGCTTCAAAGAGAAGGATGTACGGTTTAGCCGATCGCCTGATCGCTGAGAGCTTCGGCGTCAGCGATGTACTGCTCGATCTTGCCGTCGGCAATGAGCTTGGCGATCGTGGCGTTGATGGAGGGCAGCAGGCCCTTCGGGTCGCCCTTCTGCACGGCGACGCAGTAGGGGAAGGCTTCGCCGAGGCTCACGTCCGCCACGACGAGATCGCTGTTGGACTTGGCATACTGCTGCGCAACGGCGCCGTCAACAACGATGGCGTCCACCTTGTCGTACACGAGCTGGTTGACAAGGTCGTTCACGCTCGTGAGACCCACGAGATTCGCGCCGGGCATATCGCTGGTAACAAGGTCGGCCTTGGTCGTGCCGGTCTGCGCGCCGACGCTCTTGCCGGAGAAGGACTCAATGCTGGTGTACTCGCCGGCCTTGTCGGCCTTGACGAGGATCATCGGAGGCAGATCGGTGTAGTAGGGATCGGAGAAATCGGCGGCCTCGAGACGCTCCTCGGTGACCTCGATGGCGGCAAGGACGATGTCGGCGTCGCCCTTCTGCAGGCCGGCCATGAGGCTGTCAAAGTCCATGTTCACGACCTGGAGCTCCTTGCCCATATCCGCGGCGATCGCCTCGGAAACGGAGACGTCGATACCGACGTACTGCTGCTCGTTCTTGTCGTTCAGAACGATGAACTCGTACGGGGGATAGTCGGCAGAGGTCGCCATGACGAGAGTTTTGCTTTCGGACGCAGCGCTGCCGCAGGCAGCGAGGCTCAGCACCATGAGCAGAGCCAGAACGATTGCTGTTACCTTTTTCATTTCTTTTCTTTCCTTTCCATTCAACGGGAATGAATTTGTTTCAGGTTGGGCATAGTATAATCGTATATTTATACAATGTCAATGGTTTTTAATTCGATTTCTTCCGTTTTTCTGCCTCTGTTTTTGGTGATATTGCTAAAAGCCGGAGGTTCCTATTGCATAAATGGCTTTTATGCAATATAATATGCATCGTTTCCGGGCGTTTCCTGCCGCATATGGCAGTTTGGATATGCGCAAGAACGGTGAATATGTGAATAATTCAGAGGCGATATTATGAATTATTATATGAATAGCTTGAATAATTCCTATTTGGCGGTGCATACGGACGCGCTGTGCGCGAACGTTGCCGCCATCGAAAAAACGCTCTCGCCCGGCGCGGAGATCATCCCGGTGCTCAAGTGCGACGCCTATGGACTTGGTCTTTCGCTCACCGCTCCGGCGCTCGCGGCGCTGCCGGGCATCCGCACATTCGCGCTCGCGCATGTGTCCGAGGGTTTGGCGCTGCGCGCGCTCGGCATTGAAAAGGACGCGCTCATTCTCGGAAACCCTCTGCCGCACGCCGTTTCCGACGCCGTGAACGCGCATCTCACGCTCACCGCCGGACGGCTCGGTCTGCTTCCCGCGCTTGCCGCGGCAGCGGAAGCGGCGCAGACGGAAGTGAAAATGCAAATCAAGATCGACACCGGTCTCCACCGCGTCGGCGTAACACCGGGGGACGAGCTTGAGGCGCTTTTAAAAGAGCTCTCCGCCGCCGGAGAGCGTATAAAGCTCGCGGGCGTCTACTCCCATTTTGCCGACACCGCAAAGCCGGAGCTCTGCCGCGCGCAGGCGGAGCTTCTGCTGCGCAGCGCCGAGCAGGTCGAGCGCGCGGGCTTTGCGGTGCCGATGCGCCACATCTGCGACAGCGCCGGGAGCGAGTATTACCCCGAATACCACTTTGACGCCGTGCGTCTCGGGCGGCGGCTCATCATGGACCACCCGACGCAGCCGCGCGGGAATGTGCGCGAATGCGCCTCGTGGCGCAGCTGTATCATGGCCGTCCACCGCCGCCACGCCGGGGAAAAGCTCGGCTACGGCGGGGTGTATACGCTCGATCACGACGCGGATGTCGCCATCGTCGGCGTCGGCTACGGCGACGGGCTCTATCTCCCGCTCGTGGAGATGCACGGCGACATTCTCGTGCGCGGAGAGCGCCGGCCGATGCTCGCGTGCTGCATGGATCAGTGCATGGTGGACGTGACCGGCATGGAGGTTCAGATCGGAGAGGAAGTCACGCTCTTCGGCTTTGACCGCGAGGGTAACGCCCTTCTCTCGCAGGACGTTGCAAACTTCTGCGGCGCGAACGAGGGGTGCGCGCTCACGAGCGCTCTCTCGCCGCGTGTGGAGCGCATTATCGAAAACTAAAGAGCTGACCGCCCGACAGCGTATTGCCGTCGGGCGGATTTTTTGCTATGATGCAGTTGATTATAAAGTGTGGGGAGGGCGCGCATATGAAATACGCCGATCTCATTGCCAAGCTGACGCTGGAGGAAAAGGCGGGGCTCACGTCCGGACGGGATTTCTGGCACACGAAGGCCGTGGAGCGGCTCGGCATTCCGTCCGAGATGATGACGGACGGGCCGCACGGCCTGCGCAAGCAGGAGAGCGATTCGGACGCGCTGGGCCTTGGCCGCTCCGTTCCGGCGACGTGCTTTCCGACGGCGAGCGCGCTTGCGAACAGCTGGGACGAAACGCTGCTCTCTGCCGTTGGACGCGCACTCGGCGAGGAGGCCGTGGCGCAGGGCGTCGGCATGGTGCTCGGACCGGGCGTGAACATCAAGCGCAGCCCGCTCTGCGGGCGGAACTTTGAGTATTTCTCCGAGGACCCGCTGCTCTCCGGCAAGCTCGCCGCGGCGATGATCCGCGGCATACAGAGCACCGGCGTGAGCGCATGTGTGAAGCACTTTGCCGCAAACTCGCAGGAGCTGCGCCGCATGGCGACCGATTCCGTTATGGACGAGCGGACGCTGCGCGAGATCTATCTCCCGGCGTTTGAGACCGCCGTAAAAGAGGGCGGCGTGCGCTCTCTTATGACGGCGTATAACCGGCTGAACGGTACTTACTGCAACGAAAATGAGCACCTGCTGCGCGATATCCTCCGCGGCGAGTGGGGCTTTGACGGGCTCGTCGTCTCCGACTGGGGCGGCAACAACGACCGCGTCGCCGCCGTGCGCGCCGGATCGTCGCTCGAAATGCCGGCCTCCAACGGCGAGACCGACCGGCACATCGTCGAGGCCGTACAGAACGGGACGCTCGACGAGGCCCTTCTGGACGAGCAGGTGGATCACGTGCTGGACTTTATTTTTACCGCGCAGAAAGCGCTCGCGTGCGGCGGCGTTTTCGACGGCACGGCGCACCACGCGCTCGCCGCGAAAGCCGCGGCGGAGTCTGCCGTGCTGCTGAAAAACGAAAAGGAATTTCTCCCGCTGCGGCAGGGCGAGCACGTCGCCGTCATCGGCGATTTTGCCGCCGTGCCGCGCTGCCAGGGCGCGGGCAGCTCGCGTGTCAACCCCACGCAGGTGGACGCGCCGCTCGACGCGCTGCGCACTGCCGGCGTGAACGTCACCGGATACGAAAAGGGCTTTTTCCGCAGCGGAGCCGCTGCGCCGCGGCTGCTGCGCCGGGCAAGGGCGCTCGCCGCGCGAAGCGATAAGGTGCTGCTCTTCCTCGGTCTGGACGAGGGCAGCGAAACGGAAGGATACGACCGCGAGCATATGCGCCTGCGCGAAAACCAGCTCGACCTTCTGCGCGAGATCGCGGAGGTCAATCCGAACGTCGGCGTCGTGCTGCAGTGCGGCAGTCCGGTGGAGATGACGTGGGATGTGTTCGTTCGCGCGGTGCTGCATCTCTATCTCGGCGGGCAGGCCGTCGGCAGCGCGTGCGCCGCGCTGCTCACGGGCGAGGCGAACCCCAGCGGCAAGCTGGCTGAGACGATGCCCGTCCGACTCGAGGACACGCCCTGCGCGCCGTGGTATCCGGGCCGCGAGGCGACGAGCGAATACCGCGAGGGGCTGTTCGTCGGCTACCGGTATTATGAAAGCGCGCATAAGCGCGTCAAATATCCGTTCGGCTACGGCTTGAGCTATACGGAGTTTTCCTACGCGCCCGGCGAATTTTCGCCCGGCGGCGTGAGCTTCACGGTGAAGAATACCGGCAGCCGCGCCGGAGCGGAGGTCGCGCAGCTCTATGTCCGCAGCAAAACCACCGGCATGCTGCGCCCTGCGCTCTCGCTTGCGGGCTTCGCGCGCGTGGAGCTGCTGCCCGGCGAGGAAAAGACGGTCTTTCTCCCGCTCGGGGAGCGGAGCTTCGCCGTTTGGAGCTGCGCGAAAAACCGCTGGGTCGTGGAAGAGGGAGAGTACGAGCTCTGCGTCGGCGCGTCCTGCCGCGATCTGCGGCTCGTACACACGGTGCATGTTGCCGGCGAAGTACCCTTCGATGAATACGCCGCGCCGGAATTTGACGTTTACCGCCGCGCGGATGTACAGCATGTGTCCGACGAGAGCTTTGCCGCGCTCCTCGGGCACGATATCCCACCCGCGCGCTGGGAAGAGCGCGGCGCGGTGGACTTCAACGACGCCATCTCCCGCGGGAAATATCTCCCCGGCGGTCTTGGCAAGGGGCTGTACAACGCGCTGGAAGCCGCGCGGCGCGTGATGACCCTTGTGGGCAGCAAGGAAAACGCCGGGAATCTCATGTACGTGCTCGATATGCCGTGGCGCAACGCCGCGCGCATGGCGAACGTCTTTTCCGACGATCAGATCAAGGCGCTGCTGAAGATCGTCAATAAGGAAAAAAACGGTTGGAAGCATTTTCTTGCCGAAACAAAAAAGAAAAGGGCACATAAGCGCGCTTAAATATATAATATTATTATAAAGAAAAAGGC
>ERZ1034952.1639-NODE-1639-length-17728-cov-4.433826_pt1 | contig 17728 bp, 16 predicted proteins | sample MGYA00520625_ERZ1034952 | MGnify/ENA primary metagenome ERZ1034952 (study PRJEB33766, sample SAMN09781773) | gut metagenome | biome: gut microbiome | host: Homo sapiens | place: Madagascar | study: EMG produced TPA metagenomics assembly of the PRJNA485056 data... | reverse complement strand
ATCATATGGTGAATCCTGAATCTGCATTTGTTCCAGATAAAAATTTCCAGAACATTCTGCTGCTGTTTCCCATATCTGCTTTTTGTTTTTCATATCTATACAATGAACTGTATTTTCTCCGGATATATAAATTCTTCTTTCGTTATAAACAGCATTAAAAGATGTATGTTCCATAATAAAAAGTCGCCCATCATCAGAAATCAACAGTTGACCGATCCGATGATATTTATTCTGCAAAATTGCAACTTTATTTTCCTTCGTATCAAGAAGATAAACGCGGCTCGGATAATCATAATATCCTTCTTCTGATACCCACTGATAAGTATAAAAAGCGATATAGCGATGATCCGGTGATACCGCAACTTCATCTCCTACATCTGGCTTCTGCACCTTCTCTTCATCCAAATAATCTTTGATAGAAGAATCCTGTCCCGGTGCATAGTACCATTTTCCTGTTTTTTTACCTGTTTCTGCATCAAATGTATAAACTTGTCCATAAATGACCGCCGCCAGCACCTTCTGATCTTCCGATAGTGAAAGAGAAACACTCTTTGCCGCTTTCCCCAGTGTTTCTGTATCTGACCACACAACCTTTCCCGTCAGGTAATCCACACAGTACAGCTGATTTGATCCATCACAATAAAGAATCCGATTCTGGTCTATGACAAAAAAGTTATTTTCAAAGTCTTGAATATAGCCCTCATCCTGCACTTTGATTTCACGAACAAGTTCAAAAGTCTCTGCATCTCGCACCCCGATTGTGTATCTGTCTGATGTAAAAAGATATTTTCCGGATGAATCCATAAAGAAAGTATTTTCCATACCTTTGCCAAATTCCAGATACCCGACCGGCGTTACCGTATTTTCCACATCATATTTTGATTTATACAAGTTCAGAATATCCGCCAGCTCAAAAACCGCATCCGAAACGACCGGTCGATCTATTTTTTCATCCGGCAGTGCCAGCAACAGTTTTTCCACCGCTTGGATAGTGTTGTTGCTCTCTTTCAGTTCCTTTGCTTCTTTTACATAATACTTCGACTGACTGATCAGATTCTGCCTGTATTCCTTTGAAATTTCCTGTGCCTGCCTGGAAATAGTCGCTGTCTGCCTGTATGCGTAAACAGAAAAAGCAATCGCCCCTGCCATTACCGCACCGGAAACCACCATGATTTTCTGATAGCGATAGGTTCTCTGTCTCTGTTTCAGGGCATCATAAGAAATCCCCAGCAATGGGGCTGCAATCCGCAAAAATTCCCCTTTCAGTTTCTTGAAAGAATCCCTCTCTGATCCTGCAACAATATTCGCTGCCAGTGGCTCCACCTCTGCTTTTACCGTTACCTTATTCCCCTCAAGATCTGTAACGATTTCCTCCGTCCAGCAGATTTCTTCCGGAAATACCTCCGATGGATCACCGCTTATCAGTACCGTCAGGATTTTTTTCGTTGTATTGTTATGCAGCGATTTAAAATACGCCATCTCCTGCCTGCACCATCTGGATTCTTTCGTTGTCTCTGAACAGATTACAATCAAAAACTCCGATTTTTCCAGTGCCTCCTTAATACCCTGACTTAAATCATCACTTGTCGGAAGCTCCGTCTCATCCCTGAAAACCTTCCACTGCTTTTCCCCCGAAAATTTTTTCGGAATATGAAACGTCTCCAGCATTTTCTGTAATTTCACTGCCACCTTGCGATCAAAAGAATTGTGACGATAACTGATAAATGCCTTATATTCCCATGTACCCTTTTCCATTATCCAGTCCTTTTATCCTTGTGTTTATACAAGTATACTATCATCCCATTCTTTTCACTTCAAGGTATTCTTTATTTTACTTTACTGTTCCAAACTCACATCTTCCGGCAATTCCGTAAGTCTCCTGGCTTCTTTTTCACTGAAACCTTCCTTACACAGATTTTTATATACCAACATTTTTCCTTCCATTTCTCCTTCACTTCTGCCAATTTCTATTCCTTTTGCAATTCCCATCTTCTCCAGTCTTTCTGCTACATCACACATACTTCGGACTCCTTTCCTTTTTTCAAAAATTTCCTCATAACGTTTATCTCCTGTCATGACCTGTAAAAGCTTCAGCACTTCATCTACATGCCTGATCTCTGTTGGATCATCCGGTATATAATCTTTGTTTTTTCTTTTCTGTGCAAAAAAATTCGCTACCACTTTAAAATCACTGTGGAAGTGACTGATCTGCTCTTCCGTCAGCCACGCAACTTCAAATACATGCATCTGATAATCATTTACATAACAATCTAGGCATTTTGGTATTTCCATCAGTTCTTTGATTTTTTTCCTGCTGTTCCAGTGTCTATCCGTCCCAAAATACAATACAATTGTCACTACCGGCAGAATCTTTTTTCTTTCCTGCTGCAGCTGACTTCGGTATGCTACCCCATCGTATCCGATGACACGAAACGGCATGTTCTTCTCCACGGTACTCTGATTTTCAATTCCACAGATTGCAAGTTCTACCTTCCCATCTTTCCAGTATTTTGCAATATCCCGCTCCAGTTCATGAACCTTGTCATCCTCTGCTTTGTACTGTGCATGAACGGTTGTATTTTCCAGATCCTCCGGTTTAATCTCCTGTTCCCCACCAAATAGTAATCCATTTATGATATCTGCAAAAACATCATTATAATCTTCCAATACCTTTTCTGTAATATCTTTTTGTCCCATAGGCTTCGCTCCTTTTTCTGTATTTTTTACCTGTATACGAAGCCATCTGTTTTGTATCTGAGCTGTATTTTTACATTTTCCGCAAATACCTTGAACTGTATCGAGATTTCCTCTCGTACAATCGTATTAGACCAAAAGATGCCATTACATATTTTTTCAGCCGCTTCGTGCAGGCTTTTGATTTGTGGATTTTCCTGCCGAACGGCATAGAATATCGAATAAGATTTGATGTTTGAATTTGTTTGTGTTTATTATACTTGCGTATGTGATGCGTGTCAACCTTTTTGTTTCTTTTCTTGAAAACATCCAAATTAAAATTTACCGTTGGTTTCCCGGCAGGTGTAAAGAATTGAAATGCCGAGTGTTTTAAAATACTGTTTGCAAATGAACAGTATTGCATGTGCAAATGAACGAATTCCCAGAAGGGCACGTAAAAGTGCCTTCTTGGGAATTGTTCATTTTGCACATTGCTGTACTTTCTTGAATAGCCATAGTTTTTAAAATCATAGCGTTCCGCATCAACTTTTTTGTGTGCAAAACAAAAAAGACGGAGGCACAGTGACGGAAATTTACTACCGTTACAGTGCCTCTGTCTTTTGCTGTCCGGCACAATTTACACTTCTATAAGCCTTTTTGCTTTGCACAGAAGAAAGAAATAGCCTCCACACTGCCTGCCCAACCGGTTATACTATGGAAAAAGAAGGTATGTTCAGCAAACACTTGTGGCTTGCGGAAGCCTTTTACTTAAGAGACAGCGGTCAGGCCAGGAGCTTTTGGCGATGTGCAGACGAACCGCATTGCAAAACATGGTGCGTTAAATAATACAGCCATGATGAATTCGAAAACAAATCGCTCTGACGGTAGCAAGGCTTCCGTCGTGAGGTTTGCGATGCTGCCGCCCCAAGGAGCCGCTGTCTGAGCCTCGAAGAGGCGAGTTTAGGCGAAGGGCGGCTAACCGGCGAGCGAACCGAACAGGAAACGCAGCGTGTCAGGAGATTGTTTTCGAATCATCATGGCGTCATATTTTATAAAATCATTTCTATGGCGTTCATTTGCACATTTACACAAACCTCCGCCACAACTTTTTATTTACTTCACCACTTCGATCTTCTCTCCTCCATAATCCCTCAACCCCTGGAACTGAAAGCCTTTCTTCTTATACCCTTTCAGTTTTTTCAGAAGTGTGCCGTCAATCTTCTCACCCGGCACGATCATCGGGATTCCTGGTGGATAAAGATACAGAAATTCCCCGGAAATGCGTCCTTCACTTTCCTGCAGAGGCACGCTTTCTTTTGGTGCTTCAAACGCTTCATTCATTATGCAGCTGATTTCATTTTTTGTGACACCTTCTTCGATCCAGCTGCTCTCTTTTTTGCCTTCTGCGGTCTGGAAACGGTTGATCTGTTCATCAATACCTTTTACGGCATAAAACAGTCTGTGAAAGCCCTGATCCGTGTCACACAGCGAGGTCAGTGCCAGTACATAATTTCCCGCTGCCATTTCCATTTCGATATTGTAAGTACGAAGCAGCATTTTCTGAAGTTCATTTCCGGCGATTCCGCATTTTTTTACAGAAAAAATCAGCTTCGAACGATCGAAATCATAAATACTGTTTTTTCCGACAATGCTCTCATCCACCAAATGAATGGAACGAAATTCTTTTGCCCTTTTATAAATGCGATCCAGCCTCTCAGCAAATTTATCAAAAGCATCTGTTCCCTGCTCTTCCACATAACGAATACATTCATCTATTCCAGCCATCAGAATATAGGACGGGCTGCTGGTCTGGTACATCTGCAGAAACATCCGGACTTTCTGACGGTCAACGAGTTTTCCGTTGATATGGATCAGTGCTGTCTGTGTATAAGAAGGCAGCGTTTTATGAAGACTGTGGATCACGATATCTGCCCCAAGATGCACGGAATTTTCCGGGAAATATTTGGAAAATCCGAAATGTGCTCCATGAGCTTCATCCACGATCAACGGTTTTCCATATGCATGTGCAATTTCTGCAATTCTCTTCACATCCGAAACAATGCCATCATAAGTTGGCGAAGTAATCACGACCGCCTCGATTTCCGGATGCTCCTCAAGAGAACGCTCCACATCTGCTGGATTGATACCGCCATTTAACATAAATTCTTCCTGAATTTCCGGGTAAACATAATATACATCCAGATTTCGAATCAGTGCTGCATGGTAAACTGCTTTGTGGCAGTTACGTGCAATCAGAACGGTCTTTTTCGCACATGCAGAAACAGCACTTAAGATGCCCGCTGTGCTGCCGTTGATCAGAAAATGCGATTCTTCCGAACCATAAAGTTTTTCCGCTTTTTTCTGTGCCTCCAAGAGAACACCCTCGGCATGATGCAGATTGTCAAACCCTTCTATCTCTGTGATGTCAATTTTATATGGATTAAAATCAACCGTTTTCTGTCTTTTATGCCCCGGCATATGAAACGGATAGATACCGGAATTTCCATAGTTTGCCAGTTTGTCAAATAACTCTCCCATCTCGTCTGCCCTCCTTTTCTTTCGTCTTTTTGTTTCAGTTCTTGTATCTCTGTCTGTAATAACTTCATACAGCTCAAACCTTATCGCAACTGTAAAGCTGCCGAATAGTTATCTCTATCTTAATACATTTTTCCACAAAATCAAGCAATTCTTTTTAATGTATATTGTGCTGAAAAACAAAAACCAGAGGCACAGTGACAACAGCAAGTCTCCGTCATAGTACCTCTGGCATTATATAATCTTATATTTTTTTAAAGCCTTCCGCTTCAGCGACCCCCGGCAGGCCAGGAGCTTTGGGTAATGTGCAACTAACGGTATTGTGAAAATAGCTTGCAAACAATACAGCCATAATGAATTCGAAAACAATCGTACTGACGGTAGCGAGGCTTCCGTCGTGAGGTTTGCGATGTTGCCGCCCCAAAGAACCGCTGTCTGAGCCTCGAAGAGGCGAGTTTAGGCGAAGGGCGGCTAACACACGAGCGAACCGAACAGGAAACGATGCGTGTCAGGAGATTGTTTTCGAATCATTATGGCGTCCTATTTCATACACCTATTCTCACAGCGTTCATTTGCACATTCACAAACCTCCGCCGTAACTTTTATTTATCCTGTGTATCCAGATAAGCTTTACGTCCTTCATCGTACAGGTTATTTCCTTCGCAGTCGATAATAACAAATAAAGGCATATCTTCTACATACAGTTTTCTCAGTGCTTCTGCACCCAGATCTTCGTATGCGATCAGCTCTGCTTTCTTGATACATTTTGCCAGAAGTGCACCTGCTCCTCCGATTGCACCAAAGTAAACACCGTGGTATTTCTTCATAGCTTCTACAACTTCCGGAAGTCTTGCACCTTTACCGATCATACCTCTTGCTCCAACAGACATCATAGTCGGAGCATAAGCATCCATACGTCCGCTGGTTGTCGGACCTGCAGACCCGATAACCTGACCTGGTTTTGCCGGTGTAGGACCTACATAGTAGATCGTAGCATCTGTCGGATCAAATGGAATCTTTTCTCCTCTTGCCAGTGCTTCACACATACGTTTATGTCCTGCATCTCGTGATGTATAAATGGTTCCTGTCAGGTAAACTGTATCACCTGCATGGAGTGTTTTTGCCAGTTCTTCTGTAAGAGGCAGTGTAATATGTTTTTCCATTTAAATCACCTCCGTTTTATGGCGTGTTACATGGCAGTTAATATTGATCGCACATGGCATACCTGCGATATGTGTAGCCATGGTTTCGATGTTCAGACCAATTGCTGTTGTCTTTCCGCCAAATCCCTGCGGTCCAATACCCAGTTTGTTTACTTTTTCCAGCATTTCTTTTTCAAGGTCTGCATAGAACGGATCTGGATTTTCAGAATCGATCGGACGCATCAGTGCTTTTTTAGCCAGCAGTGCTGCTTTATCAAAAGTTCCTCCGATACCAACACCTACAACCATAGGAGGGCATGGATTCGGACCTGCTGTTTCTACCGTCTCAAGGATAAAATCTTTGATTCCCTGAAGTCCGGCAGATGGTTTGAACATGCGGATTGCACTCATGTTTTCACTTCCGAAACCTTTTGGTCCTACTGTGATCTTGATCTGCTCGCCCGGAACGATTTCTGTGTAGATCATAGCCGGTGTATTATCACCTGTATTTCCTCTGCGGACAGGATCTTTTACAACGGATTTTCTCAGATAACCTTTGTCATATCCGCGGCGTACACCTTCGTTGATCGCATCTGCAAGATCTCCGCCTGTGATATGTACATCCTGACCAATCTCCAGGAATACACATGCCATACCGGTATCCTGACAGATCGGTACGCACTGTGTATCAGCGATTTCATAATTTTCAATGATCTTGTCCAGTACTCCCTGGGCAATTTCCCAGTCTTCGCACGCTCTGCAGTTTTTGATCGCACATTTCACATCTTCCGGAAGATGCTCATTTGCTTCGATACAGAGCTTTTCGACTACATCTGTAATCTGGCTTGCCTGAATTTCACGCATGTTATTTCTCCTCTCATTATCTACAGGAGCTGCTCATGACAGCTCCCGTAAATGAAAATATAATGATGCTAGGATCAAAAGCCTGAAACCACGATGTGCTTGCACAAGAGTGGTTTTATAGCATCTTTTTACTTAATTATGCACTTACCACTTCACCTGTGATTTTTCTTTCATGTCTTGCATAATGAGGAAGCAGCATCGGAGATACTTCGTTTGTTTCTACTCCTGCTTCTTTCAGTTCTTCATCGTATGCTCTACCTCTTTGCATTTGGCAGCTGCTTTTTTACCTGCATTTCGTCCGAATACAATTACATCAAGAAGAGAGTTGCCCATCAGTCGGTTTCTTCCGTGGATTCCGCCTGCTGCCTCTCCTGCAACCAGAAGGTTCGGGATTTCTTTTGTAAATCCGTCTCCTGTGATCTCCAGTCCACCGTTCTGATAATGAAGAGTCGGGTAGATCACGATCGGTACTTTTCTCATATCAATGCCATAGTTCATGTACATACGGAACATAGCCGGGATTCTCTTTTCGATGGTTCCCTCACCGCCGAGGATCTCGATCATCGGAGTATCCAGCCATACACCTTTTGCTCCGCCCGGAACTTCTACGCCACGTCCTTCGCTGCACTCACGGATAACACCAGAAGCGTTGACATCACGAGTTTCCAGCGGATGGATGTAAGCTTCTCCGTTTGCATTAACCAACTGTGCACCTACGGAACGAACTTTTTCTGTTACCAGAGCACCCAGGATCTGTGACGGATAAATAGCTCCTGTCGGATGATACTGAATAGAATCCTGATATAACAGGGAAGCACCTGCACGGTATCCCAGGATCAGACCATCGGCTGTTGCACCGTAATGGTTGGATGTCGGGAATCCCTGATAATGCATTCTTCCTGCACCACCTGTTGCGATAACAACTGTTTTTGCTCTTGCAACAGAGTAATCTCCTGTCTCCATGTTCAGAAGAACAGCACCTGCAACCTGTCCTTTGTCATCTTTGATCAGTTCTACAGCAGAAGTAAATTCTACAACCGGAATTCCGCGGTTGATCACTTCGTCACGCAGCGTACGCATGATCTCTGCCCCGGAATAGTCCTTTGCAGCATGCATTCTCTTTCTGGAAGTTCCGCCGCCGTGTGTAGTTACCATTCTTCCGTCTGCATCTTTATCGAATTCAACACCCAGCTCGTTCAGCCATTTAATTGCATCCGGAGCTTCCATTACCAGTCTCTTTACAAGTTCTGGTTTTGCAGCAAAATGTCCGCCGCCAAAGCAGTCCAGATAATGCTGTACCGGTGAGTCATTTTCTTTATCTGCTGCCTGAATACCACCCTCAGCCATCATGGTGTTGGCATCACCGATACGCAGTTTTGTAACGATCATTACGTTGGCACCTGCTTTGTTTGCTTCGATAGCACAGGAAGAACCTGCACCGCCTCCGCCGATAACCAGTACATCTACGTCATAATCTACTTTTGTAATATCCACTTTATCTTTTATCAGACGGCTTGTAGAATGAAGCATTTCTGCCAGCTGCAGAGGAGCTTTCTGGCCTTTGTTTGCTCCTACCTTGATTTCAGCAAACGCATCTGGGTTATAATCTGGATGGAATTTTTTCAAAAGAGCGTCTTTTTCGTCTGCTGTCAGACGTCTCGGCTCTGTAGCCATACGCTCCGCTCTTGTAGCCTCTACCTTTTTGATAGACTCCATCATATTTTCCGGATATGGTGCATACATATTTTACGCCCTCCTATTTCTCAATTTCTCTGTTGTTGTAAAGTTCCTGCATCTCTGTCATCGGTTTCTGCATGATCTGTTCGATCAGTTCATCATAAGCACCTTTGTGGATCTCTTCCACTCTCTCGGTAAGATGTTTTGCTTCCGGTGCAATATATTTTCCTGTCAGACGTCTTGCCAGAAGACCTACCATCGGATGAGAAATACCAGCCGGGCATCTTACAGAACAACATCCGCAGCTTACACAGTCGAAGGATTCTTCTGCACATTTTTCAAATTCGCCTCTCTGAGCGTATGCAATATACTGCATAACATTCAGGTTCTGTGTACATGCTTTTGTACATGCATTACATCCGATACAGCTGTAGATTTCCGGATACAGTTCCATCATGATCTGCTCGGTCGGTCTGATCTCTTCGATGTCGTAAGTTCTCTTGTCTGTCGGGAAGAATGGAATGCTTGCTACATACATACCTTCCTGAACCTGTGTCTGACAGGCAAGACATGTTTTCAGTTCGTTCTGTCCTTTGATTCTATAAATAGTTGCACATGCTCCACAGAATCCATGACGGCAGCCACATCCTCTTTTCAGGGTGTAGCCTGCATATTCCATAGCTGTCATGATTGTTAAATCTGCCGGAACACTGTATTTTTTACCGAAAAAATATACATTTACCATTTCCTGCATTTTGTCGTACCATTCCTTTCTGTACTTTGTCTAGTGATCCTTTTCTTAGTACTCGTTCGGCAACTCGTCTACTTCATCGCAGCGGAATACCGGACCGTCTTTGCAGACATATTTGGAACCGATGTTGCAGCGTCCGCATTTACCGATACCACATTTCATACGAAGTTCCAGTGTTGTATAGCACTGAGAACGGTTGAAGCCCAGCTCTTCCAGTCCTGCAAGTACAAACTTGATCATGATTGGCGGTCCGCAGACCAGAGCGGTCTTGTCTGTTGAAAAACCGATTTCTTTCAGGTAAGTCGGAACAAATCCCACATGGCCGTCCCAGCCTTCCTGCGGACGGTCGATCGTCAGATGTACATTGACACCCGGAGTCTTTGCCCATACTTCCTGGATCTCTTTCAGTTTTACGAGGTCATCTGCGGAACGTGATCCGTACAGGATGTCAACCGTTCCGTAGTCATCACGATTATCCAGTACATAGTTGATAACGGAACGCAGTGGTGCAAGTCCGATACCACCGGCGATAAACAGCAGATTTTTGCCTTTCAGCTCTGTATCTACCGGGAAATTATTTCCGTAAGGTCCACGGACAGTAATCTCATCGCCAACTTCCAGGCTGTGCAGACAGTCTGTCAGTACACCACATTTTTTAATACTGAATTCCTGATATTCTTTATTTGTAGGGGATGAAGTAATGGAGAACATTGCCTCTCCGACACCCGGTACACATACCATTGCACACTGTCCCGGCATATGTTCGAACAGTTTTCCGCCGCCCGGAGCAGTTACACAGAATGTTTTTACATCCGGTGTTTCCTGCGTGATCTTTGTGATCACACCAACCTTCGGAATCAGTGTATCCAGTGTATAATTTTTATGACAGGTACATTCGCTCATTACTGTTCACCTCCCATGCTTTTGATAACTTTAACGATATTTAAAGAGGACGGGCATTTCTCCACACAACGTCCACATCCAACGCAGGAATACATGCCATCATTGTTTGCCGGGAAATAAACCAGCTTGTGCATGAATCTCTGACGGAAACGCTGCATCTGGCTTGTACGGTTGTTTCCGTGAGCCATCATTGTGAAATCAGAGTACATGCAGGAATCCCAGCAACGGTATCTCTGAACACCGTGTCCTGTATCATAATCCTTGATATCGTAGCACTGGCAGGTCGGGCATACAAAAGTACAGGTTCCACATGCAAGACATGGTTTGTACAGCTCTTCCCATTTCGGAGAATTGAATTTCTCTTCCAGTTTGTCTCCGCCCCATCCTTCCAGGGAAAGATTGCTATACGGAAGTTTTTCTACGATCGCACGGATGTTGTTCTTTTCTTCTTCCAGCTTGTCGCTGTCGGCATCTGCATTTTCAAGCAGGCTTTCCACTGCTTTTGTCAGTGCCTCGCCTTTTTCTGTGATTGCTTTCCAGATCAGGTCATCGCCCAGCATCCATACAGCAACGTCTGCCGCTGATTTTTCCGGATCTGCACAGTCTACGCCAAATACCTTACAGAAACAGCTTTCTTCCGGTTCATGACATGCCATGGCAACGATGATTCCGTGATCTCTTCTTGCAGCATAAAATGTATCGATCGGATCAGCTAAAAATACTTTATCCAGTACTTCTACACCTTTGATGTCGCAGGCTTTCATGCCAAATACAACAAACTCCTGATCCTGTAATGCCTGAGGCTCGATCTTGATGTCTTTGCCTTCTCTCTCACAGCTATACAGATTTTCGCTCTGTGGAAAGAATACATCTTTTGGAGATTTTACGGTCTTTAAAGTTTCAACGTCAACTTCTGCGTCTTCGCTCCAAGGTCCGAAATTTACCTGTCCTGCTCTTCTGATTGGCAGATACAGTTCTTTTGTTTCTGCGATTGCACGGAATAATGCCGGCAAATTACTTTTCGCTATCTTGTACATACATTATCCCCTTTCTCCAACAATGCTTGGCTCTACATCGTCAAATGTAAAGTTTGTCAGTGGTGCTTTCGAATCTGTATCCTCTCCTGCCTGATATTCTCCGTAGAATTTGTCAATATCTTTGATAAATTTACGGTTGAACAGATGCAGCGGAATACCCTGCGGACATACACGGCTGCACTCGCCACAGTCCGTACAACGTCCTGCTACGTGGAATGCACGGATAATGTGGAACATCTTCTCTTCGAAATCATCCACATTTGCCTTCTGTGCACTGTCGAATTTTGTGCTGTCAAACACACATTTACGGCAGCTGCATGCCGGACATACGTTACGGCAGGCATTACAGCGGATACATTTTGATAATTCGTTCTGGAAGAATGCAAATCTCTCTTCCGGAGACATTGCTTCAATCTTCTCTACTTCTGCAAAACGATCTGCATCTTTGGTATCTTTGGATTCGCCGATCAGCTCATCGTATACCTGATGCTCTTTTCCTTTGCAGACATGGCAGCGTCCCAGCATTGCAGATGCATAAGTGCAGGTCTTTTCGCCATAAATTGTCTGGATCGTCAGAGTTTCTGCATCATCTGTCATCTCGGCACCTGTAATGCTTTCGATACCTTTGATGCCCTGCTCTCTGATCTTTTCGATGGACAGTTTACCTTTACATCCAACACCGATGATAAAAGCTTTTTCTCTGTCTACACGATGTTCTTTGATCAGCTGGTTAAAGCTGTATGTATCACATGGTTTTAAGAATACCAGTGTTTTTCCTTCCAGCTTGGAAGCTTCGATCATATATTTGCTAAGGTTTGCACCGCAAAATCCATTGTATACAAAATTCTTCAGCTGGTCTTCGTTTTCAAAATAAGATGGTTCCGGATTATAAGGCAGATCGCCGGCTTTCCAGCCAAGCACGCGTGCCACGGTACCGTCTGCTAACAGTTCTTTCGCACGTTTGATCAATTCTTCCTGCATCTCAAATCCTCCAATCTTACGTTTTTACCAAGAGAATGAATCTTCTCTGCAAACTCGTTCATAGTCTGAGAGAATTTCACACCTTCAGCCGCAGACACCCACTCTACTCGTGTACGTCCATTTTCCACACCGATAAAGTCCAGCATGGAGAACAGCAGTGTCATACGTCTTCTTGCATAATAATTACCTGTACTGTAATGGCAGTCTCCCGGATGGCATCCACACATGATAACGCCGTCCGCACCTTTTTCAAATGCTCTTAAGATAAACATCGGGTTTACTCTGCAGGAGCAAGGTACGCGGATGATCTTTACATCGGCCGGATAAACCAGACGGCTGCTGCCGGCAAGGTCAGCACCTGCATAACTACACCAGTTACAGCAGAATGCTACAATTTTCGGTCTGAATTCAGTATTTTCTATCGACATATTGCATCTACCTCCGCTAAGATCTGTCTGTTAGAGAAGCCCTGCAGATCCATAGAACCGGATGGGCAGGCAACGGTACAAGCACCACAGCCCTGACACAGAGCACTGTTTACCTGGGCAATACGGCGTACTTCACGGATACCGTGGTCGTTTACTTCTTTGTCAATATAGCTGATTGCACCGTAAGGGCAAACATTTGCACATGTAGAACATCCATTACACAGCAGTTCATCTGGTTTTGCAGTACATGGATTGGTCATCAGTTTGTCTTTTGCAAGCAGACCAATTGCTTTTACTGCTGCGGCACCAGCCTGAGATACTGTCTCTGGAATATCTTTTGGTCCCTGACATACACCGGACAGGAAGATACCTGCTGTCGGAGATTCTACCGGACGCAGTTTTGCGTGTGCTTCTGTCAGGAAATTGTTTGTATCGATACTTGCTGTCAGCATGGTAGCGATCTTTCTTACATCCGGGTTCGGCTCGATTGCTGCTGCCAGAACAACCATGTCAGCTTCCATCAGGATCTGTTTGTTGTCCAGAAGGTCAGAAGCCTGTACAAGCAGCTGTCCGTTTTCCTGCGGAACAACCTTTCCTACCTGGCCTTTGATGTAGTGAACGCCATATTCTTCTACCGCACGGCGATAGAACTCGTCAAAGTTCTTACCTGGTGTACGAACATCAATATAGAATACGGTAACATCTACATCCGGATATTTATCACGGATCAGCATTGCATGTTTTGCAGTATACATACAGCAGATTTTAGAGCAGTAGCTCTTTCCTCTTTCATCAGAACATCTTGATCCGACACACTGTACAAATACCATTTTCTTTGGTGCTTTATGGTCTGACATACGCTCCAGATGTCCCTTTGTCGGACCTGCTGCATTCATGATACGCTCCAGTTCCAGAGATGTAATAACATCCGGGCTCTGATTGTATGCATATTCATCATATTTATCCAGTTTGATCATATCAAAACCGGTTGCTACAACAATTGCACCATATTTCTGTGTGATGATCTCGTCTTTCTGATCGTAATCAATCGCACCTGCTTGACATACCTTTGAGCAGACACCACATTTTCCGGTCTTGAATTTGATACAATGTTCTCTGTCAATAACCGGTACATTCGGGATTGCCTGTGCAAACGGTGTGTAGATCGCACTTCTGTTGCTCAGTCCACGGTTAAATTCACTTGGAGTCTTTTTGGAAGGACATTTTTCCTGGCAAACACCACAGCCTGTACATTTATCCATGTCTACGCTTCTTGCTTTTTTACGGATATCAACCGTAAAATCACCTACGAATCCGCTTACTTTTTCTACTTCACTATATGTATACAGCGTGATCTTTTCATGTGCGGAAGCTTCCACCATTTTCGGTGTCAGGATACATGCAGAACAGTCCAGTGTCGGGAATGTCTTATCGATCTGGGACATTCTTCCTCCGATACTCGGCTCTTTCTCCACGATATCTACTTCATATCCGGCATCTGCGATATCAATCGCTGTCTGAATACCTGCGATACCGCCGCCGATAACCAGTGCACGTTTTGTTACACGGCTCTCACCCGGCTGAAGCGGTGCATTTAAGTTTACTTTTGCAACGGCTGCTCTCATAAGGATAACCGCTTTTTTTGTAGCTTCTTCCATATCCTTATGGATCCAGGAACAATGCTCACGGATGTTTGCAATTTCTACCATGTATGGGTTCAGTCCGGCTCTTTCAGCAGCCTTTCTGAATGTTGTTTCGTGCATACGTGGTGAACAGGAACATACTACCATTCCTGTCAGACCTTTTTCTTTAATTGCAGCATCTATTTTTGCCTGTCCTGCTTCAGAACACATATACTGATAATCTTCTGCATGGACAACGCCAGGCTCCAGTTTTGCCATTTCCACTACTTTTTTCACATCTACAGTAGCTGCAATGTTACTTCCGCAATGACAGACAAATACTCCTATTCTCTGCAATGAGTTCACCTCCAACTTTCTCTCATTTATCTCTTATATCTTCTGAACGCACTTACCAGAAGCTGCTGTGGCAGTTCCTGATCCAGAAGTTCTGGTATTTCTTCTGCTTTCAGATAATCTGCACCTCTCTGACGCACAACCATCTGTCTTGCTGCATCAATCAGTTTTCCAGGTTTTACATCTCTTGGACATCTTTCTACACATGCGAAGCAGGAAAGACATTTCCACAGAGTTTCGGACTGCATCAATGCATCAATATTTTCTTCTGCTACATAGGATACAAACTGATGTGGCTTGATATCCATTTCATTAAAAGCAGGGCAGGTTGCGGAACATTTGCCGCATTTCATACATTTCTGAGGATTTGCACCGCTGATCTCTTTGATCTTTTCTGCATTATCTCTTGCTGTTTTCATTATTCCTGCACCTCCTCTTTCAGACCCAGTGCCTCTGCAAGCAGTTCTGTAAAGTAATGAACCGGAAGCTTGTTTGCACTTGTGCTGGTGTTCAGATTATACAGGCACAGCGGACAGGCTGTGATCAGTTCTTCTGCTCCCATTCCGGCTGCAGAATCCATGATGCGGTCAACCATTTTTCCGCTCATTTCTTTTTCTTTCAGGGAAATATATCCTCCGCAGCACTCGTTGCGGTAACCGTAAATAACAGGTTCTGCTCCGATCGCACGGATAAAATCTTCAATAATGGTTGGATTTTCCGGGTCATCAAATGCCAGTACTGAGCTTGGACGAAGAAGCAGACAACCATAGTAGGCACCTATTTTTCTTCCTGTCAGCGGTTTTACCACTTTTTTCTTTAATTCATCAAATCCCACTCTGTCACGCAGTACCTCTAAATAATGAAGTACATTTGTCTCACCTTCATAAGGCTGCTCAAGCTGCATATAATTATTTGCTCTTGTGCGGATGTCCTCCACATTTTTCATATCATCATTTACACGTTTGATTACGTGATGACATGCTGAACAAAGCGTAACAAGATCCTGACCTTTTTCTTTTGCATCATTTAATGCACGAACAGAAGAAAGTTTGCTGGCAATCTCATCTGTTCCCAGCGGATATACACCGCCGCAGCACTGCCAGTTTTCAATCTCTTCCAGCTCAAATCCAAGGGCTTTTGCAGATTCTCTGCCGTAACGATCCAGATCTTTCGCTTTTGTTTTCAGAGTACATCCAGGAAAATAACTGTAAACCATTTTTACCTCCTGATGCCGCATATTTGCGATATTTTATTTATAGTAACTTTATACATAACAGAGAATTTTGAAAATTCTGATTTTCATGGATATAATGTTCTGTATCGCATACTGCATACCTTAAAATTCCCTGTTATTTTTCAAACATTCTTTATACCATTATTTGTAACGGTTCAGTCTTTTGACAACCGCAGTACAAAATCCATCAAGTTTCTTTCTCTATGGTGTTTTGTCTGCTGAAATCTTACAGTTCGATCTGTGCAATAACAGATTTCAGTGCATCTGCACTCTTCTTCAGTTTTTCAACTTCTTCGTCTGTCAGAGGTACCGGAACTTTGCCTTTCAGACCGTTCGGACCGATCATGCTCAGTGTACTTAAGCATACATCATCAATGCCGTATTCACCGTGCATCATAGAAGATACCGTTGCGGTAGAATCATAAGCAGACAGCAGAAGTCCGCACAGACGACATACAGAAGCAGATACTGCATAGAATGTAGCACCTTTGTTTGCAATAATCTTTCCACCGGATTTCTGTACATATTCAAGCATTGCATCTTTATCCAGAGTCGGGATTTCTTTGCCGATATTGTTCATCAGTGTAGTGTACTCATCAATATTTGCACAGGAAATATGTGCACGTGACCACGGAATGAAAGAAGTATCACCATGCTCACCAAATACATAAGCGTGGATGTTCTTCTGTGCAATATCAAAATGCTCTGCCAGTCCACAGCGAAGTCTTGCTGTATCCAGGATCGTACCGGAACCAACAACCTGATTCTCCGGCAGTCCGGAAATTTTTGTGAATACATAAGTCATGATATCAACCGGATTGCTTACGATCAGATAAAGAGCGTTTGGCGCTGCTTTTACGATCTCCGGTGTAATAGACTTGAGAATATTTACATTTGTCTGTGTAAGTTCAAGTCTTGTCTGACCTGGCTTACGGGCAATACCGGAAGTAATGATAACAATATCAGAGTCTTTCGCATCCTCATATTCACCTGCTTTGATATTGATCGGGTCGCGGAAGCAGGTTCCCTGGATAATATCCATAACTTCTCCTGCTACTTTTTCTTTATTGATATCAATCAGAACGATCTCAGATGCGATATCCTGATTAGATAACGTATAAGCAATTGTAGACCCAACACTTCCTGCTCCAATGATAGTAATTTTGCTGCTCATAAATTACTCCTTTCCTGAATAAGTTTACTGATATTGTCTATTTTTTAACAAACTCTCGTTTAAAACAGGGAGGCCGCAAACTTAAATTAGCAAATTAAGTTGTATACCTCCCATTAAGTTCCAAAATCCGACAATATACTTCCACGCACATCACATGGATGTTATCTGCGACTGCAAGACCGAAGAGCTGCAATTTTATCCGCTTAAATTATAGCTCCCTCCATGCAACGTCTTAAAATATCATACCATGTCAGCAACACTTTCACAAGTAAAAAATGAAAAGTTTTTATCAAAATTTGATATAAGCATAAATTCAATGGACGCATCTTATATCCCCATATCTGAAGCAAAGG
>ERZ1034952.1638-NODE-1638-length-17746-cov-12.600475_pt1 | contig 17746 bp, 19 predicted proteins | sample MGYA00520625_ERZ1034952 | MGnify/ENA primary metagenome ERZ1034952 (study PRJEB33766, sample SAMN09781773) | gut metagenome | biome: gut microbiome | host: Homo sapiens | place: Madagascar | study: EMG produced TPA metagenomics assembly of the PRJNA485056 data... | reverse complement strand
TTTAAGTTCATCCTTATTCTCATATGTTCTCACTATTCTATCTCCTCAAATTCCGATTTATCTTTACCCGTTTTCCTTCCAAAACAATCCGCCGGAGGTCTGGAACAGCAGCCAGGGGTTCACACTCTTGCTGCCCAGTTTATAGTCCATGGTCAGCTCCTCGCCCAGGGCACCCACGGCCTGGCCTTTTTCCACCGTCTGTCCCTCGGACACCGCGAGCGCCTGCAGGCCGTACAGGTAGCTGCGCATCCCAGCACCGTGGTCGATGACCACCGTGTTGCCGGTGAGGGCAAGGTTCCGGGCCAGCACCACCACGCCGTTGGCCGGGGCACGGCAGGGCTCGCCGGGGATGGTGTAGAGCTTGGTGGAGTTGGAGCGGCTTCCCTGCTGGCCGTTTGTCACCTTTACCTGTCCGTAGTCCACCAGTGTCATGGAGTTTTCCGCCGGGTTCACGAAACCGCCGGACCACAGCTTTTCCCGCGCGGGGGCCTCGTACAGGCCCCAGACCGCATTGCGGAACTCGGCATTGGCGGCATCGGTGGCTGCCGGTTCCGGGTCCACCTCCACGGTGCCAAAGTCCTTGGGCAGCACGACGAGGGTGTGGGTGAGCGTCTCGCCGTTCACGGTAACGTTCACCGCATGCCCGCCGGAGGACGCATTGTAGGCAGCCGGGATGTAAGCACGCCAGCCGTCGGCGGCGCGCACGCACTGCACGCTGCCAAGGTCAGTCTCCACGGCAGGGGCGGTGTCGCCGGTCATGCCGGAGATGCGCACGCCCACAATGCCGCCCTGCTCCACCCGCTCGGCGGAGAACGCGATGTCCGCGCTGGCCTGCAGGGTGAACCGGAAGGAATACCGGTACCACCCCGTGGGCTTTGCGGGGCGCTCCAGCCCCAGATTTTTACGCAGGGCACCGGTGCTGCCGCCCTCGAACTGGGTGGCCATGCCGCCCTTGGGCACGCGCCAGAGGGTCATTGCGGCCTTGTATTCGCCGTTGGCCGGGAAGAGGAAGCTCTGGTATTCGCTCACGCTGCCGGCAAACACCACACTGCCGGCTGCGGTCTGGATGGTCAGAGTGGTGTAGCTGGCCCAGTCCGGCAGAGTGATGTCCGGGTGCGCCGTGTACAGGGTGCCCAGCTTCTGCACCGTGAGGGTGGCAGGGCTGGCAAACACCTTGTCCAGCTTGCCGCCCAGCAGCGGCACCTGCCAGCAATACCCGTTGGTCTCCAGCTCCTGGCCGCCGAACTGCGCGGCAGCATCCGGGCAGCCGCCCTGCGTGGTAAAGGCATAGCTCACCCCCATCACAGCCGCCAGCAGCAGGGCCACGCCCAGTGCAACGCTGATGATCCACAGCAGAAAACGCTTCATGTCCTTCTCCTTTTATGTAGCAAAAAGGCGCACCCGCGCAGCCTGTGGTCAGACTGCCGGTGCGCCTCCTTTGTGTCCGGTGTTTGATTTATTCTGCAGCATCCTCGGCAGGTGCCTCTTCGGCAGCTTCCGGCTCGACCGTTTCTGCATCGTCCTCGCCAAAGAGCAGACGCTCGTACTCGTCCAGTTCCTTTTCGCGGCGGCGCAGGTAGACAGCCACAGCAGCCAGTGCTCCGGCAACAGCGGCCAGGGCAGTGATCACAGCGATCAGGCAAGATTTCTTCATAGGTTCAGTACACTCCTTTTTTCGGTCGAAACGATGGTGTTTCAGCTTATTTTTCCAGCGGGAGACCCGCAGCAGCACGTCCGCCGCCTTCCAGAGAAACGACAGCATGTGAAGGGAGCATTTTACCAGAAAGAACATCCGCATCCACTCCATTCAGGGGGCTTCGGGCACGGCCCGCTTCCCCGCTATCTTGTGGTTATTATACCCGTTCCTGTCAAAAATTACAACCGTTGCGGGCAACTTTTTCGCTTCCTGTCCATTCTGTACAAAAAGCTTTGGGCAGATTGCCAGAATTTCCAGATCATCCCAGCATCCGGTCCTTGTAGGCGGCAAAGGCACCGGGCAGGGTGTAGGTGGTGCGCAGCTCCTCGCGGCTGGCCCAGACGCAGCCCGCCGGGGCCGCCTGCTCCGGCACCGTGAGGGCCACACCGGACAGCAGCCATTCGATGTGGGTAAAGATGTGCTTGGCCGCCGGCAGGGCTTCCGGCACTGCGGTGCCGGTGTCCACTCCAAGGGCTGCCAGCCTTGCCAGCACTTCGGCCTGCAAAAGGTGTTCGCTCTCCCACAACAGCGGCTGCCACAGCCCGGCCAGCAGTCCCTTTGCGGGCCGCTGCTGTACCAGAAAGCCCGCCGGGCTTTCCACCAGCGCCACCGTCACCGGCAGCACCTTGCGGGGCTTCGGCTTTGCCTTCTGGGGCAGCGCGGCGGTGGTGCCCGCCGCGTGGGCCTGACACAGCCCGGCCAGCGGGCAGACATCGCACAGGGGTGCACCGTTGGGCACACAGACCAGCGCCCCCAGCTCCATCAGGGCCTGATTGTAATCCCCGGCCTTTTCCGGCGGCTGATGTTCCATCACCCGGGCAGTAAAGGCCTTTTTCACCTTCGGATCTGTAATGACACCGGGGTCATTATACAGGCGGGAAAACACCCGCAGCACATTGCCGTCCACCGCCGGCACCGGGATGCCAAAGCTGATGGATGCAATGGCCCCGGCGGTGTACTCCCCGATGCCGGGCAGGGCCCGCAGGGCGGCATAGTCGGCGGGCAGCTGGCCGCCGTACTGTTCGCAGACGATCTTTGCGGCCTTCTGCAGGTTGCGCACCCGGCTGTAGTAGCCAAGACCCTCCCACAGCTTGTGCAGCTTTTCCTCATCGCAGGCGGCCAGCGCCGGGATATCCGGCAGCGCCGCCAGAAAGCGCTCGTAATAGGGCAGCACCGCCGACACCCGTGTCTGCTGCAGCATCACTTCGCTGAGCCAGACGTGGTAGGGCGTGGGGTCCTCCCGGAAGGGCAGGATGCGGCGGTTTTTGTAAAACCAGTCCAGCAGGGCCGGTGCAATGTTTTCCACTTGTTTTTGTCTCCTTGTTGAAAGTTAAGGGCGGGTCACTATTTATACTGCCCTCCGCGATGCTCTGGGCATAAATAGCGGAACTCTATTTTATAGTCGTGTTTGTCGCGGCCTGCGGGCCGCTCCAAACACCTTTTCACAGATGGAGTCCCAACCGGCAGCAACTGCGCTATCGCAAAACCTGCCGCTAGCCGCACCGACCTTTCCCGTGAAAATGCAATCCCGGAAAGTCCGCAGACTTTCCGGGATTGCGCTATTTAAAATAATTCTTCCGCTGTCATTGCCAGAGCAACGCGGAGGCAATTCCCAATCGTTCTCAGAATCAGAAACCGTAAGCGGTGCGGGGGAACGGCAGCACGTCACGGATGTTCTGGATGCCCGTGAGGTACATGATCATGCGCTCGAAGCCCAGGCCGTAGCCGGCGTGCTCCACGCCGCCGAACTTGCGCAGGTTGAGGTACCAGTCGTAGCTGGACTTGTCCAGGCCCAGCTCGTCCATGCGGGCCACCAGCTTGTCGTAGTCCTCTTCACGCTGGCTGCCGCCGATCAGCTCGCCGATGCCGGGCACCAGCATATCTGCTGCGGCCACGGTCTTGCCGTCGGCGTTCTGCTTCATGTAGAAGCTCTTGATCTCCTTCGGGTAGTCGGTGACGAAGACGGGCTTCTTGAACACCACCTCGGTCAGGTAGCGCTCGTGCTCGGTCTGGATGTCCACGCCCCACTCCACGGGGAACTGGAACTTCTTGTTGTTCTTCTTCAGCACCTCGATGGCGTCGGTGTAGGTGATGCGGCCGAATTCGCTGTTTGCCACCAGCTCCAGGCGCTCGATGAGGCCCTTGTCGATGAACTGGTTGAAGAAAGCCATCTCATCCGGGCAGTTGTCCAGCACATAGCGGATGACGTACTTGGTCATCGCCTCGGCGGTGTCCATGTAGCCGGACAGGTCGCAGAAAGCCATCTCCGGCTCGATCATCCAGAACTCCGCAGCGTGGCGGGTGGTAAAGCTCTTCTCCGCGCGGAAGGTGGGGCCGAAGGTGTACACCTTGCCGAAGGCCATGGCCATGGCCTCGGCTTCCAGCTGGCCGGAAACGGTCAGGTTGACCGGCTTCTCAAAGAAGTCCTTGGTATAATCCACGGTGCCGTCCTCGTTCTTGGGCACGTTCTCCAGGTCGAGGGTGGTCACGCGGAACATCTCACCGGCACCCTCGCAGTCGGAGGCGGTCAGCAGCGGGGAGTGAGCGTAGACAAAGCCGTTCTCCTGGAAGAACTTGTGGATGGCATAGGCTGCCACGCTGCGCACACGGAATGCGGCGTTGAAGGTGTTGGTGCGGGGGCGCAGGGTAGGCATGGTGCGCAGATACTCCATGCTCATCTTCTTTTTCTGCAGGGGGTACTCGTCGGCGGGGCAGTCGCCCAGGATCTCCACGCTGTCGGCGTTCAGCTCAAAGGGCTGCTTGGCCTGCGGGGTGAGCACCAGCTTGCCCTTGACGCGCAGGCTGCTGTACAGACCGGTGTGGATGACTTCGTCGTAGTTGGCCAGCTTGCCGGCTTCCAGCACGACCTGCAGGGTCTTGAAGCAGCCGCCGTCCGACAGGGCGATGAAGCCGATGTTCTTGGAGTCGCGGATGTTCTTTGCCCAGCCGCAGACGGTGATCTCGGTGCCGTCCGCCGGGGTGTTCTTGAACAGCGAAAGGATCTCGGTACGTTCCATAGTAGTTCTCCTTTATAAAGAAAAAAGACAGCTTTTGCCCTGAAAGTTCAGGGCGAACAAGCTGTCTTGTAATGTCCGCGGTGCCACCTGAATTACCGGAAGTGTCCGGTCGCTCACGCGCTCTTTTGTTTAAGCGCTGTCCCTGTAACGCTGGACCTGCGGCGCACCTACTTAGCGGCAGACGCACTGCCGTGTTCAGCTTGCTGCTCCCGGGTGTTCGTTCACGCGGCGCACGGGCGCGGCTCTCAGCTGTGCCGCACTCTCTGGGCCGGACGGCCCGCGCTACTTTTCCCGATCGTTGCATTTGACCCTTAAAAAATAGCACTTTGGCGGCCTTTTGTCAAGCACCGCCCAGCAGGGCGGCGGCCAGCCCCTTTGCGGCCAGCTGCCCGGCATACAGGGCCTCGTTCAGGTTGTTGCCGTGGCCGCCGATTTCGATGAGCAGGCTGCCGGTGGTCAGGTCCTGATTGTAAAACCGGTAGCTGAACAGCACCGGGCGGGTGAAGCCGGGGTACATGCCCTCCATGGCCCGCTCCCACGCCGCCGCAACCCGCAGGTTCTGCCGCCAGTCCGGCAGCTGAACGGTGGTGCCGTTGTCGCACCCGCAGATGATCATCACCTGGGCGGCCTGCCGCCCGTCTACGGTGCACACCGGGGCCATCCGGGAGCCGTTTTCGGTCTCGATGGCGTCGCGGTGCACATCCAGCACCACCTTGATGCTGGGGTACTGCGCCAGATACTGCTGCACCACGGTCCGGCTGTTGGCATAGCTGCCGGTGTAGCTGGGGTAGTCGTTCAGAGTCTCGTCGTGCAGGGTGTGGATGCCCGCCGCGTTGAGGGTGTCGGCCACCACCCGGCCCACCGCGCACATGTTGATGCTGCGGTCGGTGCTGCGGGCCCCGTCGCCGGGGGTGAACCACAGCCCGGCCGACAGGCGGTAATCCTCGGTGGCGTGGGTGTGCATCACCAGCACCTGCGGGTCGGGGCTGTCCTTTTCAATGGCAAAGGGCAGCGGGTTTTCGATCTCGGCGGCAAGGTCCGCCGCCGTCTGCCGGGTGTTGTTCTTGATGCTGCCCGCCCCGCAGGCAATGTACTTTTCGCCGCTGCCCTGCGGGTACTGTTTTTCGATGACCGCTCCCGCATCCGCCGGGCGGGCATCCTCCGGCTGCAGGGCCACCAGATAATCCTCAATGCCGCCGGTCAGCGCCTGCACGGCTTCCGGCACCGCCGAGGAAGCGGGCGGGGCCTGCTCTTCGGCGGCGGGCTCCGGCTCCGGGTCGGATGTCTCGCTTTGCAGGTTCCGCTGCCCCCACCACAAAGCCGTCTGCACCGCCGGGAAGGGTGCCGCCACCACCGCCGCCAAGGTCAGAGCGGCGCTGCGGCCCAGCACACACAGCGCCAGAAACAGGGCGGCGGCCTCCAGAAAAGCGCCCCAGTGGGCCTGCTGCCGCTGGGGCAGCGGTGTGCGGCTGCGCATGACTGATCCCCCCTTCCCGGAATCCCGTTCTTATTTTATATGCGGTCAGCCCGTCAGCCAGCACAGCTGCGCCACGCTGAGGCGGGGCTGCAGGGCCCGGTTCAGGATGCCCGCCAGCAGCGCCGACCCGTGAGCGATGACGCTGTCCAGCGCACGGGGCGTGAGCACCAGGTCTGCCCCCTCGTCAGCATCCATCAGGGTGGGGATGCCCGCCGCGATCACCGGTACGCCCAGGGCTGCGGCGTCCAGATGCCTGGCGTGTCGGGCATCCGCCGGGTGCAGGCCTGTGTCGGAAAACTGGATGGTGCGGCCCAGCCGGGCAGCCTCCGCACTGCAAAGGCTGTCCACACAGATCAGGGCTGCGGGCCGCACTGCGTCGACCATGGCCGCCGCCAGCTGCCGCAGGGTCAGCCCGGTGTCTCCGGACACGCCGGGGGCCAGTGCCGCCACCGGCCGGATGCCCCGCACCGGCAGAGTATGCTGCGGCCCCATGGTGACCAGGATCTTCTGGGCTGTGCGGGGGCCAAGAGCGTCCGCCGTCACCCGCCGGTTGCCGATGCCCAGCACCAGCACCGGGCCTTCCGGCGGCAGCAGGGCCCGCAGCTCGGCTGCCCCGGTCTCGATCACATCCGTGTCCCGCTCGTCCAGGACGCTGACGCTGGGCATCTCCAGCGTGACATACCGCCCGCGGGGCCTTGCCAGCCCCTCCCGCGCGATCTCCACCCGGGTGACCGTGACCCCGCCGCGCTTCGCTGTGGCCAGCCGCACCCCGGCGGGCAGCTCTGTCTCCGGGCCGCGGAACAGCTCGTCGGCCATATCTGTCGTGCGCATTTTCCCACACTCCCGTCTGTCCGGGGCCTGCAGACCCCTGTTTTTCGTGCAAAGTATGGGAAAATTGAAACTTTTCCAAACAAAAATCAAAAAAACGCTTGCGTTGGTACGGCAAATATGGTATCATAAGGTGCGCTGTTATAGGTAGCCAAGGAGGTGGAACGAATGCCTAACATCAAATCTCAGAAGGACCGCGTCGTGCAGGCTGCTGCAGAGCAGGCTCACAACAAGGCCATTAAGACCAACCTGAAAACAGTCGTCAAGAAGGCAGACGCTGCCATCGATGCGAATGCCGCTGACAAGGACGCAACCGTCCTGGCTGCTGTTTCCGCGATCGACAAGGCTCGCGCTAAGGGTGTCATCAAGAAGAACACCGCTAGCCGCAAGATCAGCCGTATGGCAAAGCGTGCTAACAAGAACGCTTGATCGCAGTTTGATTGACGAACAAAACCTCTGTACCGGAGCGCCCGGTACAGGGGTTTTTGTTTTTTACGCCACCGGCTCCGGCAGGTCCAGCAGGGTGGCTGGGTCCAGTGTCCGGGACGGTTCCAGCAGCTGTTCCGGTGGCAGCGGCAGGGGCGGTTCCGCCCACACGCCCCACACAAACCAGGCCGTGGGCACCGCCGCCGCAAGACCCAGCGCAGGCAGCGCCAGCCCCGGCATCGTGCACACCCGGCTGCCGGGCAGCATTGCCGCCGCCGTGCACAGCACCTGCGCGGCCCACAGCTCCCACAAAAGGGTCATCCAGCGGTGTTTCATCGTTCATCGCCTCCTATTTTCCACATTCTAGCGCAGAGCTGTTGAAAAACAGGGCGAAGAGTGGCAAGCCAACCGATTTCCCTTGCCCCGGCTGACAATTCAGCCGGGGCGTTTTTCGGTCTCCTGGCGCATCGCGCCGGTCAGAAACACCGCCGACACGGCACCGGCACCCAGCAGCACCCCTGCCGGACAGGCGGAAAACACATCGAACAGTACCCCGTACACGGCCTGCCCCACCGGCTGGGTCAGGCTGGCCAGCGCCATTGTACAGCCGGTCACCCGGCCCAGCTGTGCCTGCGGCAGCACCGTCTGCAGCCGGGCAAAGAACCACACATTGAACCGCATGGCGGCGGCCATCACCCCAAACCCGCACAGGGCCACCCCGCCGCAGGCAAGCGGTGGTACCCAGAGCACGACGCCCATGGCGGCGCACAGCCCGGCAATGCCCATCAGAAGCCCCAGGGCCTGCCGTTCGGACAGTGGGTGTCGGCTGCGGCCTGCCAGCGCTCCGCCTGCAAGGCCGCCCACGCTCAGCACGGCCTGAACGGCCCCCAGCACGGCATCGCTCTGCCCCAGGTACTGCACGATCACCACCGGGATGCCCACTACCACCGCCGGGATCTCCACAAGGTTCACCAACGCCATGATGCCCGCCAGCCGCAGCAATTCCGGCCGACTGTGGTACAGATAAGTAAGGCTCTCCCGCAGGTCTGCCGCAAAATCCGGATTTCTTTGCGTGCGTGGCTGCGGCCGGTCGCCGGGGATGCGGATCTGCCACTCCAACAGAGCGGAAGCGGCAAAGCAGGCCCCACACAGCACCAGCAGGGGCTCCAGCCCCATCACACCCAACAGCGCACTGCCCAGCAAGGGCCCCAGCAGCTCATCCAGCGTATCGACCAATTGGATCACCGCATTGCCCTGCACAAGGCGGTCTCCCGCCAGCAGCAACGGCAGGCTGGCCCGCACCACCGGCTGATACAGCCCCTGCAGCGCATAAAGCGCACAGAGTGCCGCCGGTGCCCACAGAACTATCGGCAGGTCGTCGGCGGAGGCTGCAGCACCCAATGCAAGCCCGGCGGCAGCAAGGTCCAGCACCACCATGAGCCGCGCCTTGCGGCAGCGGTCAGCCAGAACGCCTCCGGCCAGTGTCCCGGCCAGCGCTGGAAGCAGTGCCAGCGCAGTCGCCGCACCGTACACCGCCGCCGAACCGGTCTGTCGCAGCAGGATCAGCGGCAGCACGAACCGCAGCGCCGCATTGCCGAACAGCGAAATGATCTGCCCCAGTACCACCTGTACAAATGGTCCCATCGTATCGTCCTTTCTTTTCCATTTACAGACCGTCGGTCTGTAAAATTGTCTGAAAAAGGCGGAGCTTTCTCCGCCGACTCTTTTTCTGTTATTTCTCCGGGCACAGTTCTTCCAGCTGAAGGGCCTGTTCCTCCGTGAGCAGGTCCAGCCCCAGCGCCCTTGTCATCTGCTGAAAGACCCGGTTGCGTGCTCGCTGCTGCGTGCGAGTCGTAGGACGGCTCTGGGGCGGCAGCCACAGATCGGCCAGAAAGAACAGCGCACCGGCCAGTGCATCGGGGTCTCCGGTATGGATGCTGCCATCGGCCACGCCCTGCCGGACAAGGGGCGCAATGCACTCCGGCACCAGACGTTCCTCGATGCTCTGCCACTCCAGTACCAGAAAATACGGGTCATCGGTCAGGTGCGGCAAAGTGCGGCCCATGCGCTGCTGCCGGTCCCCTGCAAAGGACATCGCAAACACTGCCTGCAGCTTCTGCAGGCCGGTCAGACCCGCTGCTTCCCGGATGCGGCGCAGCGGCTCCCACATCTCATCCCCCATGCGGTCACCCACCTTCCGGGCGATCTCCTCCTTGGAGCGGAAATGATGGTACACCGCCCCCTTGGAAAGACCCGTGGCGTCGATGATGTCCTGCAGAGTGGTGCTCTGGTAGCCCTTTTCCGCAAAGAGCGCAGCAGCGGCATCCAGGATCTTTTCCACCGTCTGTTCCGGATATTTGTTGCGCGGCATCTGCTCGTCCTCCTTTACAGACCGCTGGTCTGTATCTTCAGCATACACCCGCCGCGCCGTCCTGTCAAGCCGTTTTTTCAGTTCTGGTCGTGGCTCTTGCCCACCCAGGAGCACACCACGCCGCACACAAGGCTGGTGGTAATGCCGGCCGCAGCGGCAGTGAGCCCGCCAGTGAGGATGCCCACGGCTCCCTCTTCCTCCAGTGCGGTGCGCACCCCTTTTGCCAGCAGGTGGCCGAAGCCCAGCAGCGGCACTGTGGCCCCGCAGCCTGCAAACTCGGCCAGCGGGGCATACCACCCGATGGCCGACAGCACCACCCCGGCCACCACATAACCCGTGAGGATGCGGGCCGGGGTCAGGCCGGTGAGGTCGATGAGCAGCTGCCCCACCACACAGATGCCGCCGCCCACACAGAACGCCCAGAAATAATTCATGCTCCGCTCTCCTTCTCCGGCGCGCGCAGCTCCACAAGGTGCGCCACCGCCGGGATGCTCTCCTTCTGTAGAAAAGTGGTCTGACTCATCAGGGCACCGGTGGCCACGAACAGCACCCGCTTCTGGCTACGGCGCAGCAGGCGGGGCAGGATGTGCCCGCACAGCACCGCGGCACAGCAGCCCGGCCCGGAACCGCCGCTTTTCACCTGCTGTTCCGCGGCGTCGAACAGGATGCAGCCGCAATCCACATGGTTCTTCACCAGCAGGCCCTCGGCCGCCAGCAGCTCCCGCAGCAGGCTGCTGCCCACCTGCCCCAGGTCCCCGGTGTAGATGCAGTCGAATTCCTGCGGCTCGGTGTGGGTGTCGGCAAAATAATGCAGCAGGGTGGACGCGGCTGCCGGGGCCATGGCCGCGCCCATGTTGTTGATGTCCCTGACCTGATAATCCTGCACACGGCCGAAGGTGGCCGCCGCTATCGGCACTCCCGGCCCGGCAGGCTGCAGCAGGCAGCAGCCTGCCGCCGTTACGGTCCACTGGGCGGTGGGGGTGCGTACAGCGCCGTAGCTCAGCGGGGTGCGGAACTGCCGCTCGGCGGCACAGAAATGGCTGGACGCCATGGCCAGCAGGTGCTCCGCCGCCCCGGAGGCGCACAGCGCAGCCCCCAGACCCAGTGTTTCCGCCATGGTACTGCAGGCCCCGAACACCCCGGCAAAGGGTACACCCAACTCCCGCATGGCATAACCGGAGGCCGTACACTGGGCCTGCAAGTCCCCTGCCAGCACCAGCCGGACCTTTTCTTCGGGCAGCTGCGCCTTCTGCAGGCAGAGCCGGGCCGCCCGCAGCTGCAGGTATTTTTCCGCCGCCTCCCAGCTGCTCTGGCCGAACCGGTTGTCACTGCTCAGCTCATCAAAGGCTGCAGCCAGCGGGCCTTCCCCCTCCTTTTTGCCGCCCACCGCCGCCTGCGCAGCGATCACGGGCGGCGTGCGGAACAGCAGTGTGTCGCCGCATCGTTGTGTCATGAACAAAATTTCTCCTTTCCGGCAAAAAATCCACCGGGTTGTGCTATACTATAGAGAGCCGCTGTGCAATCTGCGGCCCGGCTGCATCGTATTATACAGGGAGCAGCCCTTTCAGCCACAGCACCGCGCCGTACACCACCGCCGCCAGCGTGCCGTATACGATGACCGGCCCGGCGATGGTGAACATCTTGGCTCCGGTGCCCAGCACCCGCCCTTCCGCTTTGAACTCGATGGCCGCACTGACCACCGCATTGGCAAAGCCGGTGATGGGCACCAGCGACCCGGCCCCGGCCCGGGCGGCCAGCTTCTGGTACCAGCCCAGCGTGGTGAGCACCGCCGAAAGTGCGATCAGGCTGCAGCTGGTCAGGGTCCCGGCCAGCTCGGTTTCTATTCCGGCGGCCAGAAACCGCTGCCGCAGCACCTCGCCCAGCAGGCAGATACCGCCGCCCACGCAAAAGGCCCACGCGATGTCGGCCAGCAGGGGCGAATGCGGCCCTGTGCGCCGCACCCGGCGCGCATATTCCTGTGCTGTCATCTTCATTGTGCTCCCCTCCGGGCATAGCTTGCCCCAGCAGGCTGCACTTTATCCTTTTTGAAAGAAGGTCTTGTCTAGTCTATGTCTGCTCATCCTTCGCGCCGCCACCACCGCCGTCGCCGTGCCATCCGCCGCGTGGCAGGCCTGACCTTAGCCGTCTGCCTGGCCGTGGGCGCTGTCTCCTTTGTGCTCCACCGCAAGCAGACGGTGCCCGGCGCTTCGGCGGCATCTGCACTGCCGGACACCGCCGCATCCGGTTCCGCTGCCGAGACTGAAAACGGCCTGCTGACGGCCCAGCAGGCGCAGGCCCTGCTGGATGACCCCCGCATGGTGCTGGTGAACCACACCCACAAGCTGGCGGACGGCTACACCATCACCACCAAAAAATGCGGTTCTTCCACCGCCATCAACAAGGACCTGCAGACCGAGGCCGCCGATGCCTTTTTTGCCATGCAGGCTGCCGCTGCTAAGGACGGTGTGGACATCCGGATGCAGAGCGGCTACCGCAGTGTGGACTACCAGACCAAGCTTTACAACAACAAGACCCAGTATTACCGCGACCAGGGCTGCAGCGAAGCCGACGCCCGGGCCAAAGCGGCCACCATCGTGAACCCGCCGGGCTACTCCGAGCACGCCACCGGCCTTGCCGCCGACCTGAACACCCCGGAGCACACCAGCCTGGACGAGGGCTTTGAGAATACCGCTGCCTTCCGCTGGCTGTGCCAGCACGCGGTGGAGTACGGCTTTATCCTGCGCTACCCCAAGGAGGCCGAAGCCGTCACCGAGATCACCTACGAGCCGTGGCACTGGCGCTATGTGGGGCCGGAAAACGCCGCCCTTATCAGCCAGAGCGGCCTGTGCTTTGAGGATGCCATTGCCGTTTTGCAGAAGCTGGCCGCCGGGCAGTCCGTCACAGGTTAAGAATGTGTAAAACCCGCCGGCAAAAGGGTGCCTGCGCGTTGCATTTTGCCCCCCGATATGGTAAGATAATACTGTTCTGCCCGGTGTTCGCATACACATCTGCAGCCGAACGAATGATTTCAACAAAAGAAGGAATAATTTATGATAAACCGCACAAAAATCGCATCTCTGGCTGTCTGCGCCATCCTGTCTGCCGCTGTGCTGACCGGCTGCGGCGGCTCCTCCGCTTCTTCCTCCACGGCTTCTTCCGCCGTCCCGGCTGCTTCTTCGCAGGCAGCTTCCAGCGTCGTGAGCTCCGCCGCTGCCGAAGAGAACGGTGCATCCGATCTGGACGGCATCTACAACGCCCTGCTGCAGGCAGACCCCATCTCCAACCAGTTTGAGATCGCCGCCATGAACATTGAATACGACTTCGGTCTGCAGGCCGAGGACGTGGTGAGCTACAAGGGTGTGAAGAGCAACGACAACGGCGACGCCGGCCTGGTGCTGGTGATCGAAGCTGCCGACGGCAAGGCCGAGGACATCGCCAACCAGCTGACCGCCTACCAGCAGGACCAGGTGGCCTTCTACGGCAACTACGCTGAGTTCGCTCAGGCACAGACCAATGTGGAGAACGCTGTCATCGCCTTCAAGGACAACCGCGTGGTCATGGCCATCGCTTCCAACGAGTGCACTGCCGATCTGGACAGCGCCGTGGACAGCGCACTGAACAGCTGATCTGATCTTATCCGAGCCGGTGCCACTGCGGCATCGGCTTTTTTTGAGCAAGCACAAAGGAGGCTGACGCTTTGGTTTTCAGCACCATTATTTTCCTGTTCCGCTTTTTGCCCATCACGCTGGCGCTGTACTACCTTGCGCCCGCAAAGCTCAAGAACACCGTGCTGTTCCTCTGCAGCCTTGTGTTTTACTGCTGGGGCGAGGTCCGTTTTTTCCCGGTCATGGTGGCCCTCATCCTCATCAACTATGTCTGCGGCCTTGCCATTGAGCATTTTGACGCAAAGCCCGCCCTGCGCAAAGTCTTTCTGCTCATCGCCCTCATCGGCAGCCTGGGCATGCTGTTCTACTTCAAGTATGCAAACTTCGTGCTGCGCAGCGCCAATGCCCTGCTGGGCACGGCCTTTGCCGAGATCCAGGGCATCGGCACCCTGCCGCTGGGCATCAGCTTCTACACCTTCCAGACCCTGTCCTACTCCATTGATGTCTACCGCCGGGATGTGAAGGCCGAGCGCAACATCATCGACTTTGGTGCCTATGTGGTCATGTTCCCGCAGCTCATTGCGGGTCCCATCGTGAAATACCGCGATGTATCGAATCAGCTGCACGTCTACAGGCACCGCTATAACCTCCGGCAGATCGAAGACGGCATGACCCTGTTCACCTTCGGTCTGGCCAAGAAGGTGCTGCTGGCAGACGCCATCGGTGCCTTGTGGACCGACATCATCGGCGTGGCCGCCAGCCCTTCCACCACCTTTGTGGGACTGGCCAACGCCTCCACCCCGCTGGTGTGGCTGGGCATCATCGCCTACAGCCTGCAGCTGTACTTCGACTTCTCCGGCTATTCCATGATGGGCATCGGCATGGGCAAAATGCTGGGCTTCGACTTCCCTGCAAACTTCAATTACCCGTATATCTCTGCTTCCATCACCGAGTTCTGGCGTCGCTGGCACATGACCCTGTCCGGCTGGTTCCGGGAGTATGTGTATATCCCGCTGGGCGGCAACCGCAAGGGCCTGAAGCGGCAGATCATGAACCTGTTCATTGTGGAGCTGCTCACCGGCATCTGGCATGGTGCCAACTGGAACTTCATCTGCTGGGGCCTGTACTACTTTGTGCTGCTGGCCATTGAAAAGCTGTTCCTGCTGCCCCACCTCAAAAAGGGCAAAGTGTGGCCCCACATCTACACCCTGTTCCTCGTGGTGGTGGGCTGGGCCATGTTCGTGGGCAACGACACCGGCGTGAGCTTCGGGCTGCTGTTCCAGAAGCTGTTCATCCCGTCCGGCGGCGTATCCCCGCTGTATTTCCTGCGCAACTACGGCGTCCTGCTCATCGTCAGTGTGATCTGCTGCACCCCGCTGATCGAAAAGCTCTGGAACACCCTGCGGCGCAATGTCATCACCCGCTGCGCCACCATCCTATTGCTGCTGGTGGTCTCCACTGCCTATGTGGTGGGCAGCACCAACAGCCCGTTCCTGTACTTCAACTTCTGAGGGAGGTGTGATCCATGGACAAGCATGCAAAAAAGACTTCCCTGCCGCACTATCCGGTGCTGATCGTGTTCACCCTGTTCTTCGTGGGGCTGTTCGCACTGGATCTGATCACCCCGGACCGGGCCTACAGTGAGATGGAGAACACCACCCTCAGCCAGCGCCCGGCCCTGACCCAGCTCTCGGCCAAGGGGCTGAACAGCTACTTTACCGCCTACACCAAGTATGTCAAGGATCAGGTGTTCGGCCGCGACCAGTGGATCAGCCTGCAGAGCATGGTGGAGACCACCCTGCTGCAGAAGGAGCAGAACGGCGGCATCCTGCTGGGCAAGGAACACATGATGTTCCCCCGCACCTTCGGGCTGCTCTCCAGCGAGGAGCGCACCCTGCCCAAGAATACTTCTGCGGTGGAATCCCTCTGTCAGCGATACCCCGGCAAGGTGAATGTACTGCTGGCCCCGGCTGCATCGGATATCTACCCGGAGAACGTACCTGTCAACGCGCCCCTGCTGGACGAGAACACTTATCTTGATCAGCTCAGCGCCGCCGTGCAGGCCGCCGGAGGCCGCTTTGTGGACGTGCGCGGCACCCTGACCGACCATAAGGGCGAGTATCTCTATTACCGCACCGACCACCACTGGACGAGCCTGGGCGCTTATTACGCCTACCAGCAGCTGTGCGATGCGCTGGGTCTTACGCCTTTTGACACCGCCGCCCACACGGCCCTGACCGCAGATCACTTCTACGGCACCCACTACTCCAAGGCCCGCACCTGGAACGCCGTGCCGGACACCATCACCTGGTACGACCTGCCCAACCAGCTGACCATCTACAACGTGACGGCCGCCGGGCAGCCCACAGACGGCGAGACCACCGGCCTGTACGATACCGACAAGCTCACCGTCTACGACAAGTACGCCATGTTCCTGCACGGCAACAACGGCCTGAGCCGGGTGCAGGGCGACGGCACCGGAAAGATCCTTGTCATCAAGGACAGCTACGCCAACTGTTTCGTGCCTTACCTCACCGCCAATTACGCCGACATCGACGTGGTGGACTTCCGCAACTACAACTTTGGTCTGGACCAGCTGATCACCGACAACGATTATGACCAGATCCTGGTGCTGTACAGCTTTGACAGCTTCAAGAGCGACCCCTATCTCTACCGCGCCGGTGTGACCGGCTGAGAGTTTTCTCGGTTTGTTCTGCCTGTGCCGCGTGCTTTTTGGCCGTGGCACAGGCATTTTTGCATTTTGTCAGATTATTGCAGGCTATTTTCACAATCTTTTCCAGTTTTTTTCATACGCCTTTCCGATTTTTGCACATTCTACCCAGAACCCCCTTGCAAAAGACAGACACCTGTTGTAAAATGAGGGCAGAGAGAGGGTCTCTCTCCATCCGAACCATTGAGGGAAACGAAGCGGCCCGTCAATGCGGACGGTGCGCTTCTTCAAAGGAGTGTGTGATACCATGAAACAAGATCTGCATCTGCCTGCTGATTATGCAGTGCTGTCCGATAACGAAATGACCTATACCCAGGGCGGCGGCGTGTTTACCACCCTGCTGGGGCTGTACACCGCAGGGGCCACGGCAGTGGGCACCGGCGTACTGGCTGCCAGCTACGCCTGGGGCATCCAGCAGACCCGTGACTGGCTCAAGCAGCCGGGCAACAAAGAGGGCAACGTCTTTACCGTTTACGGCCGTGCCCTGGACGCCCTGTCTGCCGATATGAAGAAGTCCTCCAGCAACTTCCTGCGCGACGGCGTCTCGGCCCTGACCGTCTGTGCCATGGGTCCCCTGAGCCTGTACCTGGTGCTGCGAAAGTAAGCAGCTCCCCCTATTTTGGCTACGCAGCGTTTTATGCGCTGTGAAATATGCTTTGTGTAAAAGGAGTGTTACTATGGAAAAGACTATGCTGTATCCCGTCTCTTACAATGTTCTGTCGATGGACGAGATGACCTACACCTCCGGTGGCGCGACTGCTACCCAGGCTATCCTGGCTGCTCTGCTGCCTCCCTACGGCTGGTACAAGGCCAGCACCGAGATCCGGGATTATCGCAAGAAGAACCCCGACACCTGGCTGGACACCGGCCTGGACGCCTTTGTGGCAGGCTGTGAGAAGAGCGTGACCAACGCCATCTACGGCATCGGCTGCGCCTACAACTTCGTCGCCATGAACATCGCCACCAGCGGCGTTGCACTGCTGCCGGCTGCCTACATCATCTTCATGCAGTAAGCCCGGAGACACCAAAGATCCAATACGAGGGGGCTTCCCGATGGGAAGCCCCCTCGCTTTTTGTTTTGCGGCAGCAAAAAAGGCGGCGGCACCGTTCAGGTGCCGCCGCCTTTGGGCGTAAGTTTATGCGTTGAACATATCCTTCAGCTTTTTGAAGAAGCCCTTGCGCTTTTCGTAGTTTTCTTCTTTCAGGGTGCCCTCAAATTTCTTCAGGGCCTCACGCTGGGTCTTGTTCAGCTTTTTGGGGATCTCCACCTCGCACTTGACGTACATGTCGCCGCGACCGCGGCCGTTCAGGTACTGGATGCCCTTGCCGCGCAGGCGGAAGGTGGTGCCGCTCTGGGTGCCCTCCGGCACGGTGTACTCCACCTTGCCGTCGATGGAAGGCACGGTAACGTTATCACCCAGCACAGCCTGGCTGTAGGTGATGGGCACCGTGACCCACACGTCGTAGCCGTCGCGCTGGAACACCTCGCTGGGCCGCACGGTGACCATGACGATCACATCACCGGAGGGGCCGCCGTTGGCACCGGCATCGCCCATGCCGCGCAGTGCAAAGCTCTGGTCGTCGTCGATGCCCAT
>ERZ1034952.1630-NODE-1630-length-17815-cov-7.671396_pt1 | contig 17815 bp, 8 predicted proteins | sample MGYA00520625_ERZ1034952 | MGnify/ENA primary metagenome ERZ1034952 (study PRJEB33766, sample SAMN09781773) | gut metagenome | biome: gut microbiome | host: Homo sapiens | place: Madagascar | study: EMG produced TPA metagenomics assembly of the PRJNA485056 data... | reverse complement strand
GCGCTGCAGCATGCGCACCTGGGTGGCCGCGTCGGCCACACCGGCGGCGTCCTCGTAGCCGCAGCCCAGCGGGTTTTCCGGGCTGGGCGGGATGCGGCGGCTGTCGTTGGGGGAAGCATCCGTCAGCAGGATGAGCAGGTGCCGCGGGGCGGGGCCGGGGGCAAAGTCCAGCAGATCGCCCGCCGCCAGCAGGGCCAGGCCGTCGCGGTTCCAGCCGGAGGCAAAATAGCGGTTGATGTTCTGGCGGTTCTTGTCGGCAAAGTCCTTGAGCACCCGCAGCACGGTGTAGCCCCGCAGGCTGCTGAAGGCACTCACCCGCACCGGGATGCCGCAGTTGGCCAGGCTCTCGGCCAGGATGGACCCCTGCGCCGCGATGACCTCCTGACAGTGCAGGCGGGAGGCGGAAGCGTCCAGCAGCAGGTCCACCGTAAAGGCGGGGGTGTTCTCCTCTTCAGCGCACAAAAACACCCGGTCATCGTTCAAAAGCGGGGCGCGCCACACCCGCCCGGGGTCCACATTGCCGCTGCGGGCCACCCGCGCGTTGGGCTGCTGATGCACCAGGATGCAGTTGCGGATCTGCTCGGTGAGCCGCAGCACCACGCTGCGGTGCAGCTCCTGATTTTTGGCGTAGTAGGCGCGGTTGCGGTCGGCCTGCAGCTCGGCCTGCTCGGCCAGATGCCGGGCCTCCGGGGTGGGGGCCTGTTCCGGGCTGGGCACGCCCGCGCTGAACCACAAATGGCACCCCAGATGCACCCCGGTGCACAGCTCCTGTTCGGCCTTGCGCAGCCGCTCCGGCGGGTAGAGGGAGCGGCCGAAGCAGCTCTCGATGTAGGCGCGGTCCTGCGCGGCGTTCTGCTTCAGGGTGATGTGGGCCTGCCGTTTGTCCACGCTTGGCCCGCTGCCGGCGGCGTCCACGGCGTTGGAGTGCTCCACGGTCACTCGGTCGGTCTTGATCATCTGGGTGGGCAGGGCCTTGGTGGCAAGGGTGGCCAGCAGGCCGTCCAGATGCAGGTGCAGCGCCGCTTTCTGATGCACGGTGCCGTCGAAGAGGTCAAACGTTGCGTACACGGCCAGCAGGGCGTCCTGCAATTGGTCCGGCTGCGGGGCGGTGTCCGGGGCCAGCGCCCGGAACAACCCGCTCTCGTAGGGGGTCATCACGGGCAGATTGCGCCCCAGCACGCTGCGCCAGCGGGCCGCCTGCATGGTGTACACCAGCTGGTTCCTGGCCATCCACTCCTGCCGGGAAAGTTTGTACTGGATGGCAAAAAAGTAGTCGGCGTGAGAATAGCGCAGCGCTTCCAGCACCGGGCGGCGGGGCAGCTCCAGCCGGTAGGCCGCGTTTTCGAGGTACAGCCACGCCAGATCGTCCAGCATGGCCTGCCGCAGATCGCCCGCCCAGCGGTCGAAGATGCTGCTGATCAACTTGTCACCGTAATATTTGTGCACAAGGCCCACGATGGTGTTCATGTAAAAATCCACCGTGCCGTCGGTGTTGTGGGCCAGAAACAGCGGCTCAAAGCCATAGGCGCCCGCAGCCGCCCAGACCTGATTGGCCGCCCGCCGCTCCTGTGCGGTGTAGCTCTGGGCTTCCATCAGGCAAACAGCTTGGCCGCATCCAGTTTGGCCGGGATGCGGGCCGCGATCACGTCGCGGATCAGGCCCTGCTCGTAGCTGTCAAAGGCCTTGTTGGTGATGCCCATGTCCAGCGCGGCCCCTGCGGGGATGCCGCGGCGGATCAGGCGCAGCGCGTCCAGCATGCCGCGCAGGTCCAGTGCCTTGGTGGAAATTTCCGCACTGTCGCACTTTTTCTGCAAGTCGAGGAACAGCAGGGCGAACTGGTGGGCGTACTTCGCAGCAAGATCCGGGAACTGTGCCCGCAGCAGCTTTTCCAGGTTGTCCTGGGTGATGGTGGGCATCTGGATGACCACGAAGCGGGAGGTCAGGGCCTCGTTCAGCTCCCGGGTACCGGCGTAGCCGTAGTTCATGGTGGCGATGAAGCGGGTCTCCTCGGCCAGCGGGATGCGGTCGTAGCCGGGCACGTCAATGGCGCGGCGGAAGTCCAGCACTGCGTGCAGCACGGCCAGCGCCTCGTTCTTGGCCATGTTGATCTCGTCCAGCACGCCAAAGCCGCCGCACTGGGCGCAGCGGTACACCGGCCCGGGGCGGAACTCCACCCGTCCGTCGGCAAAGGTGTCCATGCCGATGAGGGAGGCCGCGTCCATGTTCACATGGAACGAGATGTCCCACGCGGGGCGGCCGAAGGCGGCGGAGAGGTTCTCAGCCAGCACATTCTTGCCAGTGGCCTTGCCGCCCGCCAGCAGCAGGTTTTCGCCGCAGAGCAGGGCGGCCAGCGCCTGCTCCCACACCTCTTTGCCGTAGTAGGTAAAGGCCGGGGCCGGGATGCGGGGCCGCAGCGCAGCGTCCAGCGGATGGGCGGCACGGGATTCCTCTACCGCAGAAAGCAGGGCCGGGTCCACGCCCTCCTGCCGCAGCGTCTCAAGAAGTTCAGACATTGTACAACACACCTCGATGCTTTGCCGGTTGTTTGCAGCAAACCGGCTGTTCAGCCTTATCATAGCACAATCGCGGGCATTTGTGTAGGGGGCGTGCGGGGCAAAACAGCAAAGAGGGGCAGCCCCGACCGGGACCGCCCCTCTTCACATGAAAAAGAAGAAAAGAAGAAATGTTGGATTTATGCTGGAGAACTGCGCCTTATCAGGCGTTCTCCAAGCCTGCCATCTGCTTGATGGATTTAATGGCAAAGGTCAGGGTACGACCGCAGGCAGTACCGCCCATGACGCAGGGATAGTTGTTCTGGAAGAAGCTGCCGGACATATCACCGGTGATATACAGACCGGGGATAGGCTCATTGTTGCTGTCCTTGGCCTGGCAGTTCTCGGTGATGGAGATGCCCTGCATACTGCACAGCAGAGAGGCACCCAGCCAGCAGCCGTAGAAGGGAGCGGTGCGGATGGCGCTCAAACGGCTTGCAGGCTTGCCGAAGTCCTCATCGTTCTGCTTGTCGTACAGCTCGTTGTAGCGGGCAACGGTGGCTACAAAGTTGTCCTTGTCGGCACCGGTAAAGCCCATCTTGTCGGCCAACTCCTCAATGGTGTCCGCCTTCATGATCAGGCCCTCACCCTCGTACTGTTCCAGCTGTCCTTCCATCATGCCGGGGATGTAACGGGTCAGTGCAGAGCAACCGATGGTGTGGAAGCGATCTACGTCGCTGCGGAAGTTTGCATCGTGGATCATGGCATAAACATGACCCGGCTGCTGGAAGGAAGCGTGAGAAGCGTTGTCGTACTCCTGGCTCTCGTTCATAAAGCGTTCGCCATGGCGGTTGACCTTCAGGAAGGGCTGGCTGCCGGGGTTGTACTGACCCACAGTGCCGGGGAAGGCCTTGCCGCCAAAGGCGTTCTCGCTGACCACATAGCCGGCATCCACACCGGGTGCTACCAGACCACGGTCGAACAGAACGGGAGCGGGCTCTGCATCCAGATGTGCACCTGCCCAGATCGCGGCACGGATGCCGTAACCCTTGTCGGCAGGCGTATAGGAGCAGGCAGTGGTCACACTGGTGCCCAGCGGGTCCAGCTGCTCCATCATGTAGGGGTTGCCGGCATAGCCGCCGCAGGCCAGCAGCACGCCCTTGGCTGCGTTGATGCGGATAAAGTGGTCGTCGGCAGTGCTCTGGGCGATCACGCCGGTGATGCGTCCATCGGCATCTTTTTCCAGCTTGGCAAGGCCGGTGTTAAAGTCGATGCTGTAGCCCTTGCTCTCGATATACTCCTGGAACACCACGTTGCGGGGCTTTTCGGCGCTGCTGTAATCGACCTGCTGCACAGGGAACATCAGCTTGCTCTGACTCACCTGTGTGTCATCCGGCCACTTGGCTTCATCGCCGGAGGTCAGGTTGCACACATAGTTATAAGGTTCGTTTTCCAGGATGCCGGAAACAAAATCATGCATGGCAGCGGATTCGTTGATCCAGGTCTTGACCACGCGCTGGTCGCAGCGACCGCCCATAGAACGGGAGATCTCGCTCAGCAGCTCGGCGCGGTCAACCGGAGCGATCCCTTTTTTCTTTGCTTCGCTGCTATCAATGGTGCCATACCAGTGACGGGTATCCATGACGGCAGAATTCTGTTCGATCACGCGGAAATCCAGCCCGTTCTGTGCAGCATAAGCGGCTGCGCACATACCACCGTTGCCTGCGCCCACGATGACGATATCGGTATCCCATGTCTCGGTGATGGCAGCCTCGTCGATGTCGGGCTCGGTGCCCAGCCAGTCGTTCTCGTCGCCGGTGGGCAGCTGCACGCTCGCAACCACGGCTTCGCCCTTGGCCTGTGCGTAGCAGCTCTTGGCAGCCTTCATCACGGCATTGGAGGTGACGGTAGAGCCGGAAACACCGTCGATCTCGGCAGAACCGGCAGCCATCAGCTGCTCGCGCAGCTCATCGGCAGCGGCAGCGCCGTAGGAAGCGGTCTCGCCGGAGGTGTCCACTACCACATCGGTAACGGCACTGTCGGAGAAGGTCATGGTGACCTTGACGGTGGAGGAGATGCCCTCGGCAGTGCCCTCGTAAGTGCCGGGGGTGTACAGACCGGCAGCACCGGAGGTGGAGGCAGAACCGGAGGCGGCATTGCAGGCAGCCAGAGCGCCGGCGGTCACACCGCTCATGGCGGCAGCAGCGGCGATCTTCAGAAAGCCTTTGCGGGAGATCTTGTTCATAGGGATGCTCTCTTTCTCTTCATTGTTTGAATTCTTCTTTGTCCTTCCGCAATGCACAGGGATTGCGGAATCTTTAACAAGTATAGCGACGGCAAAGGGGTTTTACAATTCAAATAAATTATATTATAATGAAGCAAAACTTATTTATTGCAAAAGGAGCAACCCCATGAGCTTGAATGCATTGCAGGGATTTGTGAGGATCGTGGAACTGGATAGTTTTTCGGAGGCGGCAGATGCACTGTTTCTGTCACAATCTGCGCTGTCTCAGCAGATCCGTGCGTTGGAGGCACAGCTGAAAGTCCAGTTGTTTCAGCACGCGCAGCGCCGGGTGGTGCTGACTCCGGCAGGATGGGAATTTTATCCAAAGGCAAAGCAGCTGCTGGAATTATACGATGATGCAGTAAACTGTGCGCAGGCAGCGGAACTGAATGCAAACCCGCCCAAACGGCATCTGCTGATCGGGCATCAGAATATGCCGCTGCAGATGCTGGGATTTGACCTGTTTGCCGCCACAGAAGAGCTGAGCACCCGCTTTTCCCCATTGATGTACAGCTGTGCCAACCGAAAGGATATCGGTCGTGCACTGCTAAACGGTGAGATCGATCTTTCGCTGCAGATCGAGAGTGCGGAGATCGCAGCACGAGGTCTGCATTTTTACCCGGCAGTTTATATGCCGGAGATCGGCATCCCGTTCCATACGCCGCCAGAGGTGCCCCGCGGACACATTCCATTGGAGCAGGCGGTAAAATATCGGTGGATGTTTGCTGGAACACCGGAGCAATCACTGTATGAGACGGCATTGCTGCACGAGGCTTCGAGGCAGCGGGCAGAGATCATCCGCGGCGTAAAAAGTGTGCAGTATAAGCTGCCAAGCCTGATGCTGACCCCGGCGGTGTACTACCGCAGACCGAATCTTGAGCAGGTGTTTGTTCTGGATTGGAACAAGGGAATGCGGTTTGGTATCGTTACAAAAGCAGAGCCTGATCCGGTGGTGGAAGAATATGTGCGTCAGTTACAGCACCTGCTGCCCCTGCTCTCTGAAAAATTGTTCGGCATGAAGCTGGAACCGGTGGAGGACTGAACCCTCTCAGGCAAAGCCTTGCGGCTTTGCCTGAGAGGGCTCATCCCGTAAAAGCACCTGTTCTCGCTGCGTTTTGGCCGCAGGCCAACAGCAGCCACGATGCCGCTGCCCGGAACGACCCTTCCCGTGAAAAGGCAAATCCGGCGGGGCCGCAGCCCTGCCGGATTTGCAAAATCTAAAATAATATTTCCGCTGAAGATGCCCAGAGCAACGCGGAGGGCATTTCAAATCGTTCGTGTTACTCCACCACGTCCTCGAACTGGCTGTTGTACAGGTCGGCGTAGAAGCCGCCGGCGGCCAGCAGCTGGTCGTGGGTGCCCTGCTCCACGATGTCGCCGTCCCGCATCACAAGGATGAGGTCGGCGTCCTTGATGGTGGACAGGCGGTGGGCGATGACAAAGCTGGTGCGGCCCTCCATCAGGCGGTCCATGGCGGTCTGGATGCGCTGCTCGGTGCGGGTATCCACGCTGCTGGTAGCCTCATCCAAAATCAGGATGCGGTTGTCTGCCAGAATGGTACGGGCGATGGTGAGCAGCTGTTTCTGTCCCTGACTGACGTTGGAGGCGTCCTCGTTCAGCTCCATCTGGTAGCCGCCGGGCAGGGTGCGGATGAAGTGGTCGGCATTGGCGGCCTTGGCGGCGGCAATGACCTCTTCGTCGGTGGCATCCAGACGGCCATAGCGGATATTCTCCATGATGGTGCCCTTGAACAGCCAGGTGTCCTGCAGCACCATGCCAAAGCCCTCGCGCAGAGCGCTGCGGTCAAAGTCGCGCACGTCGTGGCCGTTCAGGGTGATGGAGCCGGCGTCCACATCGTAGAAGCGCATGAGCAGCTTGACCATGGTGGTCTTGCCTGCACCGGTGGGGCCGACGATGGCCACCTTCTGGCCGGGCTTCACCGTACAGCTGAAGTCGTGGATGATGGTCTTGTCCGGGGTGTAGCCGAATTTGACGTGGTCGAAGGTCACCTGACCGTCGATGCAGGCGGGGTCTGCCCGGCGGGCCGGGTCGGCGGTCTGGTCCTCTTCCGGCTCGTTCAGGAACTCAAACACCCGCTCGGCGGCAGCGGCCATGCTCTGCAGCATGTTGGACACCTGCGACAGCTGCTGGATGGGCTGGGTGAAGTTCTTGACGTACTGGATGAAGGCCTGGATGTCGCCGATGGTGATGGTGCCGTTGGCGGCGAAGATGCTGCCCACGATGGCCACCGCCACATAGCCCAGGTTGCCCACAAAGTTCATGATGGGCATCATCAGGCCCGAGAGGAACTGGCTCTTCCAGGCGGATTCGTACAGCTTGTCGTTGGCGGCGTTGAAGTCGTTCAGCACCACGGCCTCGCGGTTGAAGGCCTTGACCACGTTGTGGCCGGCATAGACCTCTTCCACCTGGCCGTTCACCACGCCCAGGGTGGCCTGCTGGGCCTTGAAGTACTTCTGGCTGAACCTGACCACCAGCAGCACCAGTGCCAGCGACACCGGCAAAATCAGCAGGGCGATCAGGGTCATGCGGGGGCTGATGGACAGCATCATGATCAGCACGCCGATCATGGTGGTCACGCTGGTGATGAGCTGGGTGATGCTCTGGTTCAGGCTCTGGCCCAGGGTGTCCACATCGTTGGTGATGCGGGACAGCACCTCGCCCACGGTGCGCTTTTCAAAGTAAGCGAGGGGCAGGCGGTCGATCTTCTGGCTGATCTGGCGGCGGAAGTCGTAGCAGACTTTCTGGGAAAGGCCGGTCATCAGCCAGCCCTGGATAAAGCTGAAGGCGCTGCTCAGCAGGTACATGCCCAGCAAAAACAGCAGCACCCGGCCAATATACACAAAGTCGATGCTGCCGGTGCCGCGCAGCTTGGCGATCCAGCCGGTGGCAAGGGCCGTGGTGGCTTTGGCCAGCACCTTGGGGCCGGCAATATTAAAAATGGTGGACAGAATGGCAAAGACAATGGCCGTGATGAGCGGCAGTTTGTAGTGGCTCATGGTCTGGAGGAGCTGCAGCAGCGTGCCCTTGAAGTCCTTGGCGCGCTCGGTGGTCATGCGTCCGGGTCTTGGCATATCACACACCCTCCTTTTCCGTATTCAGTTGTTCAAGGTCCAGTTCCTTCTGGCTCAGCTGGCTGCGTGCGATCTCCTGATATTCGGGGCAGCTGACCATCAGCTGGGCATGGGTGCCCTTGCCCACCAAGCGGCCCTCGTCCAGCACCAGGATCTGGTTTGCGTGCAGCACGGTGGAGATGCGCTGTGCCACGATGATGACGGTGGCGTTGTCGGTCTGGGCCTTCAGAGCGCGGCGCAGGGCCACGTCGGTCTTGTAGTCCAGGGCCGAGAAACTGTCGTCGAACAGATAAATTTTGGGGTCCTTGGCAATGGCACGGGCAATGGACAGGCGCTGCTTCTGGCCGCCGGACACGTTGGAGCCGCCCTGTGCGATGGGGCTCTGGCAGCCCTCCGGCTTTGCGTCGATGAACTCGGTGGCCTGTGCGATGGCAGCGGCCTTTTTCACGGCGGCGTCGGTGATGTGGTCCCCGCCGAACTTCAGGTTGCTGTCGATGGTGCCGCTGAACAGCACGCCCTTCTGGGGCACATAGCCCAGCAGGTCGTGCAGCTGTGCCTGGGGCATCTGGCGCACGTCGATGCCGTCCACGGTCACGCTGCCGCCGGTCACGTCGTAGAAGCGGGGGATCAGGTTGAGCAGGGTGCTCTTGCCGCAGCCGGTGGAGCCGATGATGGCAGTGGTCTCGCCGGGCTTTGCGGTAAAGCTGATGTGCTCCAGTGCGTCGCTGTCGGCACCGGGGAAGCGGAAGCTCACGTCGTGGAACTCCACCACGCCCTGCCAGTTCTTGTGCTCCTTTGCGGCCTTGGCGTCGGCTTCGTCCGGGTCGTGGATGGTGGCCTTGGTGCGGATGACCTCGTCGATGCGGTCTGCGGCCACACCGGCACGGGGCAGCATGACGGCCACCATGGCCAGCATCAGGAAGGACATGACGATCTGCATGGTGTAGGTGATAAAGGCGATCATCTCGCCCACCTGCATGGTACCGGCGTCCATGGCCTTGCCGCCGAACCAGACGATGAGCAGGCTGGTGCCGTTCATGATCAGGGTCATAAAGGGCATCATGGCCACCATGGCGCGGTTGGTGAACAGCTGGGTGCCCATCAGGTCCTTGTTGGCCTTGTCGAAGCGCTGTTCCTCAAACTGTTCGCGGCTGAAAGCACGCACCGGCATGATGCCGGTGAGGATCTCGCGGCTGACGAGGTTCAGCCGGTCCACCAGCGTCTGCATGATCTTGAACTTGGGCATGGCCACGTTCATCAGGAAGAGGATGAGCAGCAGCAGCAAAGCCACGTCCAGCACCACGATCCAGGAAAGGCCCGAGCGGCTGCCGATGACGTGCAGCACACCGCCGATGCCCAGAATGGGCGCATAGGCCACCATGCGCAGCAGCATGACGCAGACGAACTGCACCTGCTGGATGTCGTTGGTGGTGCGGGTGATGAGGGACGCGGTGGAGAAGTTCTCGATCTCCGCATTGGAGAAGTGGATGACGCTGGAGAAGGTCTCGCGGCGCAGGTCGCGGCCGATGGCGGCGGACACCCGGGAGGCCAGGAAGCCCACCGCGATGGACACGGCCACCATCAGCAGGGTCAGGGCCAGCATCTGGCCGCCTACCTTATATAAATAGTGCATCTGCACGGCGTGGGCAATGCCCTGGGCCTCGTATTCCAGCTCCACCAGAAGCAGAGCCTGGCTCTTCAGGTTCTCCACCACGGTGTCGTCCAGCTGGCCGATGGCACCGGTCAGCTGCTGCTGCACGGCGTCGCGGCGGAAGCCGGGCATCTGGCTCATGGCGGCAAACTGGCCGCACACGGTGTCCAGGTCCTTGGCCGTGGGGGCCACAGTCTCGGTTTCCGTGTCGGGATTGCGGTCGGCACCGGAGGCCTGCAGGTCCGCAAGGCCGGTCATGCCCATGCCGGTCTGCCCGGCGGGGGTGTTGGCCGCCTGAGCGGCTGCCAGATACAGCACGATGTCCGGCGTGGTCACAGCATCTTCCAGCGCAGTGCGCTCGTCGGCGGTCAGGTCGGTGCGCAGGCGCAGCACATCGCCGTCGGCGGTGTAGGCGTTCTGGAAGGCAGCGGCGTCCTCCTCGCGCATCAGCAGCGAGAGGGCATCCAGCGTGCTCTGCCGCACTGTGGCAGGCAGGGGGCTTTCGATGCCGCCCTGCTGGATGCCGGTGTCCACGATCTTGCTGGTGTAGTCCGGCAGCGACAGATCGCAGTACGCCTGCACGAACAGCAGTGCGAACACCACGAGGCAGACGGCCCAGTGACGGGCCAGCTGCTTAAAGATCTTTGTCATGGTTTGGTTCTCCCTTCGGTTTGGTGGTACGCGCAGCATTTTCCGCAAGAATGGCTTCCATCAGCGCGCCGCGCAGCGCTTCCATCTGGGCCAGCTGTTCCGGCTCCAGCCGGGCCATGACACTGGAAAAGTAGTCCCCAAGAGCAGCCTCGCACTGTCGGCAGGCCTCGTATCCCTTGGGCGTGAAACGCACCAGCGTCTTGCGGCGGTCGGCAGGGTCGGCAAAGCGTTCCACAAGGCCGTCCTGCTCCATCTGCCGCACCGTGCGGGAAATGGCAGGAAGCGGTTGATGAAGCTCCTGAACAAGATCGGAGATATAAACGGCACCGTCCTGTCCATGGAGACGAATGCAGCCCTGCAGCCCTTCCAGCATGGGGAAGTGGCGCTTGGGGCAGTCGGCCAGAGCGGCCTTCATGCCGGCCTTGGAGGCTTTGCTCAGCCGGTGGATGTAGCGGCAAAGCCCACGGAAACGCAACGTGGATTCCTCAGACACGCGATCCCTCCTCTCAAAATTGCTTAACAGCTGTTAACTGTTAACGCTTGATAATAATAGCCTTTTGCAGGCCGGATTGCAACCCCCTGCAGGGATTGTTTCACAAAAGTTCACAAACGTTTGTGTCCCGCATACACATAAAGCAAAGGGGGCATCGGGCATGGAACAGCGTTTGTGGATGATCCTGCAATTGTTCGGCGGGGCGGCACTTTTCTTATACAGTATGGACACCCTCACGGACGCTTTGCAGCAGGCGGCGGGGGACACCCTGCGGCAGGCCCTTGCCCGGCTCACGGCCCACCCGCTGGCCGGGGTGCTCACGGGGGCGGCGGTCACGGCGGTGGTGCAGAGCAGCTCGGCGGTCACGGTGCTGGTGCTGGGCCTTGTGGGGGCCGGGCTGCTGACCCTGCAGCGGGCCGTGCCGGTGGTGTTCGGAGCCAACATCGGCACCACGGTCACCGCGCAATTGCTGGCCTTCCGGCTGGAGGATGCCCGGTATCTGCTGCTGGTGGCGGGGCTGCTGCTCTGGTTCGCGGGGCGCGGGCGTCTGCACGCAGCCGGGCAGGCGCTGTTTGCGTTCGGCCTGCTGTTTGAGGGCATCGCGGTCATGGCCGAGGCCATGGAGCCGTTGGCAGCGGGGCCGGTGTTCCGGCAGTGGATGGCCCAGGTGCGGCACCGCCCCGGCCTGGGCCTGCTGGCAGGGCTGGGCATGACCCTTGCCGTGCAGAGCAGCTCCGCCACCATTGCGGTGCTGCAGCAGACGGCCGCCCGCCCCGGGCCGGACGGCGGGTGCCTGCTGGGCCTTGCGGGAGCCATCCCGGTGCTGTTGGGGGACAACATCGGCACCACCGTCACGGCGGTGCTGGCATCGGTGGGGCAGAGCCGGGACGCCAAGCGTCTGGCGGCGGCCCACACCCTGTTCAACCTGTCCGGGGCGGCGGTGTGCTGGCTGCTGCTGCCCCAGTTCACCGCGCTGGTGCGGCTGGTCTCGCCCCACGGGCCGGAGAGCGCCGTGCTGGCCCGGCAGATCGCCAACGCCCACACCCTGTTCAATCTGGGCTGCACGGTGCTGTGGCTGCCCCTGACCCCTTGCATGGTGCGCATCGTGTGCATTCTTTTGCCGGAAAAGCACGCCCCTGAGTTGAAATGAATGCCTTAAAATGGTATAATGACAATGTATCGAACAATTTTGTGACGCTTTTGTTGCACAAACGAGGAACTGACCCTTCTGTGGGCCTGCAGTGGTGTGCGGCTGCCAGGGCACAGAGCGAACCAAGAGGACGTGTTTACTATGAAGGATATCATCAACGGGTTGATCGAGCGGTTCCGCAGGCAGCATGTACAGGCCCGGCGCTATGTGGCCATGATGCTGGTGCTGGCCCTGCTCACCACCCTGTTCGTCAACTGGCAGCTCCATGGGGTGGGCATCACCATGACTGCCGACTACCACTGCGGCTACGAGGAGCACCAGCACACGGCGGCCTGCTACGAAAAAGTGCTCACCTGTGGTTACGAGGAGGGCGAGCCGGAAACGCCCGTCACCTCTTCGGACAGCAGCGCCGATCTGGTGTCCGCCTACAGCGCGGAAGAGCCGGAAGAGCCGGTGCAGACCGAGCCGGAGACCATCTGGGTGCCCCATGAGCACACCGATGCCTGCTACGAGGAGCACCGGGTGCTGACCTGCTATCAGGAAGAGCACGAGCACACCGACGACTGCTTTGACGAGTACGGTGCGCTCATCTGCGGCGAGTTCGAGCATATCCACGACGACAGCTGCTACACCACCGAGTATGAGCTGGTGTGCGGCCTGGACGAGGGCGAACTGGTGGAGGAACCCAACCCCGCCTATCAGGAAATGCCTGCCATCCGCCCCGTGGTGGACCTGCCCACTGAGCCGGCCGAGACCACCCCGGACGAGCCGGTGCTGCATCACCACACCGACGCCTGCTACACCGAGGAGCTGGTGTGCACCATCCCGGAGCACCACCACACCGTGGAGTGTCTGGCCGATACCCAGGCCGACGTGGAGACTGCCGAGGAATGGCAGGCCGCGGCCAACGTGGCCCTGAACGGCAACTGGGCCGAGGACCTGCTCACCGTGGCAAAGTCCCAGCTGGACTACCAGCAGAGCGACAAGAACTTCAAGCTGGATGTGGAGGACCAGCAGGTGCTGCGCGGCTACTCCCGCTATGGTGCCTGGTACGGCAACCCCTACGGTGCCTGGGACGTGATGTTCCTGTCCTACTGCCTGCACTTTGCGGGTGTGCCCCAGACGGTGGTGCCCCAGCGTGCGGGCGTGATGGCCCTGCACAGTGACCTGCGCGGCTCCCAGTGGCTCACCGACGCCGACGGCTCCACCGCAAGGCCCGGCGATATCGTCATCTACAACACCCTCACCACCGAGCAGGTGGCCGTGGACGAGAGCTCCTATGGCATCGCCCTGCTGGACCTGGACGAGGACCCCGACACCGCCGCCCAGCTCACGGCTTCCGAGCCGCAGGTGGACACCCGCACCGTGACCACCGAGACGGTGGGCGTCGTGTCCGCCGTGGACCCCGACGCCGGGACCCTGACCGTGATCTCCGGCAACGTGGACGGCAAGGTGGCCGAGGTGCCCGCTGCCATGTCCGATGTGACCAGTGTCATCTCGGTGACCGGCGCCTATGCCGCCGAGACCACCGCTGTGGCCCCGGAGGACCCGGCAGGCTCCCAGGAGGAGCTGGACGGCAGCTATGCGCTGCTGGAAGATGAGGATGGCTTTGGTGCCACCGTGGACTGGGTGGGTGACGCCGACCCCTACGGCATCGCCCTGCTGGCTGCCGGGGACAACCATGATCTGGACACCTGGATCACGGATGTCATTTATGAAAAGACGACCGACGGGGAAACATGGACGTCTATCGGCGCGGGCAGCGTGACCGTGGAAAGCGGCACCCGCGTCCGCGTTAACCTGAAGTATACCGTGAAACCCGGTGTGCTGACGCCCACCAACAATACCCTGACCTACCAGCTGCCCAAAGGCCTGCCCATGCCGGATGTGATGAAGGGCAACATCGTGGATGAGTCCGACAAGGACAAGGCCGACAATGCAAAGGTCGTGGGCAGCTATGACATCGACACCAACGGCAAAGTGACCCTGACCTTTACGGACGAAAAGTTCATCGGCACCAACGACAAGCCCGGCCTGGAATTCATCGGTACCTTCAAGGCCGCCGTTACGGCGAGCGCCGACAACTTTGAGGACAAGAAGGAGTTCACCTTCAAGGGCGGCTGCACCCTGACCATCGAGCCGAAAAAAGCGGATGTGGTCCTCTACAAGCTTGGCGCGACAAATGACCGCTACGGCAGCTATCCGGGCATCTGGAAGCCACTGGTGGAGAATCTGCCCGACGGCACCTTCAAGGTGAACTATGTGGTCGGCGTTGAGACCACGAATGGCACCAAAAATCCTGTGACCATCACCGATACCCTGAACCAAGGAAATAGCGAGATGTATAAGCTGCTGGGCACTTATATTACAGACAGCTTTGTTCTTTACAAGGTGGATGCCGCAGGCAACCTGACGGAGATGCCTGAGCTTCTGAAAAATAATCTGACCCTGAGTGAGGGCACTGATACCAGGCAGGCAACGCTTTCCAACCTCCCGGCCCTGGATGCAGGCGAAAAGTATCTCTGGTGCTACTCGGTACTGTTCGACAGCAAATCCTTCAACAACTCGGAAGACGGCACCGGCATCATCATCAACCGTGCGGTGGCCCATGTAGTCGGTCTGAAGGATGCCGGCTATAATCAGACGCTGACCATGAATCAGGCGCGCATCACCAAGAAGGGCGAGTACAAGCCGGAGGATGGTCAGATCGAGTGGAAGATCACGGTCAGTGTGCCCAGCGCGGTCATCACCGGCAACTTCCTTGTGGGCTATGTGGTCAAGGATGATCTGCCGGAGGGCGTACAGATCGTGGGCAAAGTAAACGTCGGCGGGAAAGAGATCAGCGCGGAGGAATTCCGGAACAACGGCATCGGCTACACCATCACGTCCGCTGATATGAATGGCCGGAACAAGCTGGAGATCACCTTCCGCACCACCACCCCCATCGGCGGCGGCGACGTGACCAATACCGCCACGGCCTCCAAGGACGGCAAAACCTTCACGGCCAGCGATACGGTCCCCCTGAAGCAGGGCGATTGGAGTCTGAGCAAATCCATTGCCACCAGGGGCGAGACGCCCACCTGGAACCTCTCGGCCACCAACAAGGCCGGTGAAGCGGAGTTTACCCTGTGGGATGTGCTGGACGACGCTAAGAACGACCAAGACGAGGAAAAAAAGGACACCCACTATGCCATTGCAAAAGAGCTGGATGACGCCATCAAGGCCAATCTGACCCTGACCATGCTCGACAACACGAAGCTGAGCTACCAGCAGGCGCGCGACGCAGGCAACAAGATCGAGATGACCTACTACGCCGACAGAGACGGCACAAAACAGGTAAACGCAAATAACTCGTCCACCCGTGTGCGCAGCTTCAGCATCCATGTGACAGCCGGGGACGGCCAGAACCCCGTGCGCAGCATCTCGGTGAACGGCATCCCCACCCACGAGAAGCGCGACGACGTGCCCACCGGTGAGGTGTGGACCTATAAGAACACCATCCATATCCAAGGCGTGAGCGGCGATGATTCGGCAGAGGACACCTACCGCAGCTACAAGAAGTTTGAAAAGGGCGTGGCCGCAAAGAGCAGCGGCGACGAGACCGGTTATCTGACCGGCAGCAACAGCTTCGAGTTGAGCGACCTCAGCGGCAACAACCTCCACTATCAGCTGGTGCTGCAGACCTCCGCCGATGATAGGGACGAGATCACGGTTACCGACACCCTGCCGAAAAACGTCGGCTTCAAGGTGGATAATGTCAAGATCGCGCTGGATGAGAACGAATTTGTAAAGATCGAGGGTAAAAATGTAGACTGGGCGACGGCAACGTATGACGAAACTACCCGGCAGCTCACCATTAAAATCAGCAACTACAACAAGTCGGGGAAGGAACACCGCATCCGCATCCAGTACAAAGTGAGCGTGAGCGACGATCCCAGATGGAAGAACCCCTCGGTGGGCGAGCTGACCTATACGAACAGCGCCACCTGGGGCGAACGGACCGAGACCACCACCACCACCGTCACCCGCGATGTGGAGCAGGTGAAAAAGACCGGCTGGCAGGACCCCTACAACAACCGGAAGCTGCACTATCAGGTGGTCATCAACCCGGCCGGCCATGATCTGTCGGCCGCAAAGGACCACGCCCCGACCATTGAGCTGTGGGATAACATCAGCACCACCAATGGTGCCATCGCCACCGGCGATATCAACTCGGTCAAGTTGTATTATTACGCTTACGACGAAACAGAAGGCGTGATCCTCGGCCAGGAAGTGAAGCGCGATCTTTACCGCATCCTGGAAGCGGACAAGGACGGCTGGCTCCATATGGAGATCCCCAATATGGCGGCCCTGATCCTTGTGTATGACTGCAATGTGAAGGATGGCAGCGCTGCCGACAGCTACCAGGTGAGCAACACCGTCACCCTGAGCAACCAGAGCAAATCCAGCGACAGCGGCTTCACCTACCAGGTCACGGCGGATGCAACGGCCACCACCGCACAGTTCGTGCTGCGCAAGAAGAACAGCTACTCCGGCGAGTCGCTGGAGGGCGCGGTGTTCACCATTTACCAGTACAACAAAGAGACTAAAGCGTGGACGGAGTGGGCCGGCAACAGCACCGGCACCCTGACCACGGACAAAAACGGTCAGGCCAGTCTGGCTGTGCTGGATAGTAAGACTGAAAGCTGCCTGCACCCGGACGTGCTGTATAAGCTCGTGGAGACCAAAGCACCCCAGAACTATCAGCTGGATGCCACCCCGCACTACCTGCTGTTCCGCAAGAGCGCCAGAGCGGAGAGCGCGGAGAAGGCCTTTGCGGCGGCTACGGACGCACCCGGCACCACCCTGACCGTGGGCAACGAGACGGTGAACCTGAACAGCAATGTGCAGGTGGGCAGCGACGCCGGCACCACCACTGCTGAGTACAGCAACGTGTCCAGAAACCTGACCGTCAAAAAGTTCTGGCTGGACCAGGATACCAGAAAGCCGGTGGAACCGGCGGTGAACAGCATCCGCATCAAGGTCTGGCAGTACACCGACAATGACAAAAAGTTGTTTGCCGAAGCCGACCTGACCGCACATAACGACTGGACCTGGTCCGAGCCGGGGGACAAGCTGCCCCTGAAAGACCCTGTCAGCGGCAAGGCGTACTACTACCTGGTGGAGGAAGTGACCACCGGCAACTGGAACGTGTACATCTCCAACAACGGTGTGCAGACCGGCAATATCACGGTGCAGAACTACGTTTACACCGGCTACGAGCTGCCGTCCACCGGCGGCATGGGCACGGCACCCTTCGGGGTGCTGGGCGGCGCACTGGCCGCTGCAGCAGCCCTGCTGCTGGTCCGCAAACGGAAACAGAACAAGGAGGAGTGAGCAGCCATGAAACAAAACAAAAACAACCGGTTTGCCGCTCTTCTGCTGGCGCTGTGCATGGCCGTGTGCTGTGCACTGCCCGCGCTGGCAGCCCCCGCGGCCAGCGCCAACATCGACCTGAGCCGCACCGGCAGCATGGACGTGACCCTGTACGACCACCAGAACGACGTCCCCCTGCGGGGCGGCGCACTCACCGTGTACAAGGTGGCGGACGTGGCCCGCACCAACGGCGACCTGCACTTTGTGTACACCGCCGACTTTACGGGCTGCGGCATCGCGCTGGGCAACCTGACGGACAGCACGCTGGCTTCCAGGCTGGAAGCCAAGCTGCCCGCCCGCGCCGCCGGCACCACCCATAAGATCAGCGAGCAGGGCATCGTCTCCTTTGACGCGCTGCCGCTGGGCCTGTACCTCGTGGTGCAGACCGAGAACTCCAAGGGCTACGAGGCCATCAATTCCTTCCTGGTGTCGCTGCCCATGGCAGACGAAAGCGGCTGGCGCTACACCGTGGACGCCACCCCCAAGGTGGGCGCGCCCACGCAGGAGGTGACCCCGCCCGAACCGGAAAAGCCCTCGGAGCCGGACAAACCGTCCGAGCCGGAGAAGCCCTCGGAGCCGGACAAGCC
>ERZ1034952.1620-NODE-1620-length-17912-cov-5.287786_pt1 | contig 17912 bp, 38 predicted proteins | sample MGYA00520625_ERZ1034952 | MGnify/ENA primary metagenome ERZ1034952 (study PRJEB33766, sample SAMN09781773) | gut metagenome | biome: gut microbiome | host: Homo sapiens | place: Madagascar | study: EMG produced TPA metagenomics assembly of the PRJNA485056 data... | reverse complement strand
TCTTTCAGGCGGTAGCACCACGCATCGGACGGGACAGATGCTTTGAAGTCTGCTTCAAACTGCTTTCCGGTGTTCATTCGTGAAGTTCCTCAACGTAGAACCAACTTTGAGGTGGGCGATAAATAGAACACCCTTCAATTTTGCAAGTTGGCGGCTCCATGTGGCTGTCGGACGGTTCATAATTTTCGCAACGCCAATTTCCACAAACACAATTTGATCTGCCCATTCCAAAAAAGCCAAATCGTGAAAATTCGTCAAGGTCTCTGGGCGTATCGTAAACCTTCAGGTCAGAGATGTGCCACGCAAACAGCTCTGGCGCAGATTTTGCATAGGAGTTCAGTTCGGACTTTGGAATGCGGGATTTTTTGATATCCCGTATCTCTATCGCTATATCATCGTTTCCGAATTCGTTTAGAGATAGATAGCAATAATCAAAATTATTGTCGATTCCCATCCGCCGAATAGTGTCTATCTCGTAGCAGGTGAATTCACCAATAACGAAACCATCCAGCCGCTGCCAGCCTTGAACAGGAACAGTCCGTAACCATCCTTCAGCGGTTTTCGTGCAGTAGATATAAACCTTGAACGGAGTTTCAATCTTCGGTCTGGTCTTACGCACCTCAACGGTCTTCTCACGGCTGAGAATCTTCTTGCACCAGTCAGGTCTGATGCTAATAAGCACTGCTTTACTCATCCTCGTTCACCTCTAAATTCACTTCCGAGAAACCGCTTCTTGCCGCGTTCTCGGTGCTTGTCCTCATAATCATGGCGGTACACGCTCTGGCTGTGGTTCAGCTCATACACGAATGCCTTGCGCTCCTCAAAGTCTTTCTTTTCTGCCTTGTACTTCTCGCAAGTGTCGTGACAGGCTGTGTGGCGTGATGTGCAGTTGTGACAACAGGTAATCATTCTTTCCAAACGCCCGTCCAGCCAGATAGCACAGCTCTTATATAAGGTAGGCGGTTCGCCTTTTGTCCCGGTAGCGTAACCGTTAGTCAAAAGGGAGATCAGAACTGTCGTCAATCACAGAAAAGTCATCCGTGTTGCCCTGAGAGTAGTTTTGCTGTGCATCCTGCGCCCGATCGGCGGGCTTGCTGTCAGACTTTCCACCGCAGAAGTCAACCTTGTTCGCCATGATTTCCGTTGCGGTGCGGTTGTTTCCCTGCTTGTCGGTATACTTCCGGGTCTGAATGCTACCAGTTACCAGAATCAGACTGCCCTTCTGGAACCACTTAGAGACAAACAGTGCCGTGTTGCCAAATGCGGTGCAGTTGAAGAAATCGGTTTCCTTCTGACCGCCACTCTGACGGTCGCAAGCAATGCTGAACGTGCACACATCCTTACCTGACTTCGTGACCTTAGCTTCGGGCGTGTGAACCAGACGACCCTGAATTGCAATACTATTGAGCATTTATCAGCCCTCCTTCGGCTGTTTCTGAGCGCAGTCCCAACACAGGACACGTCCAAAGCGTTTCTTTGTGCTTCTTGCTGTTTCCAGCGGTGATACGGTGCGGTTGTTGTACTGAATAGGCTGCAACTGCTTTCCGCAGCAAGCGCATGGGGGAATGGTTTCCGATTCCGCTTGCTTCTGCACAGGCTTGCTTGCTCTGCTCGTGGTCTGCTTCTGGTACTCGTCCGTGTCAGCGTCCTTCGTATCGTCAATGCAGAACAAACCGTTCAGGGCGTACTTTCTAGCGTAGCTGCTTGCAGTGCCTGTAAGTTGGGAATCCGACATACCAGACTGCTGCTTAGGCTCTCTGGCGTATGCTGTGTTAGAGATTTTGTCCCCGCTCTCAGAATCGTAAATCGTTGCAGTTGCCTTGATGTAGTGGTACTCTCCGCTCTGCACAGGCTCATCTTCAAGGACAAGACAGGCTCCGTATTTTGCAAGGAGCGGCTTTACAGCTTCCAGAATATCTTCACAGCTTCGGTAATTGTACTTTCCAAAAGAATTACGCTGGCTTTTTGGAGCTTTCAGCTCGCCTTGAATTTTGGAAAGCTTCACAAGTGTTTCCATATTTCTCCTTCCATAAAGCATCTTTCGCTTTCTTAGCTTCTTTTATGGTTTTGAATCGGTATGTTTTATTGCCAAAGTGAAATGAATATCTGCGTCTTAGTCCTTTCGTTGCGCGGTCTTCGTAAATTCCATACTCGCCAGTTAAAGTGTTTCTGGTATGAACTGTATTCGCCACATTATCAGCCTGTGTTACGCAGCGAAGATTCTCAATCCTGTTGTCTGTTCTGATTCCGTTAATATGGTCGATTACTCCAACAGGCATTAGACCATAATGAAGCGCGTATATAAGACGGTGCGCTTTGTACTGTTTTCCTTTGATTTTCACAATCAAATAGCCGTCTTTGTCGTAGCTTCCAGCACTGTTTTTTCGGTCTTTTCTGTGCAACGTGCCATCGGAATCAACGTAAAACCACTTGCGAAGATACTCAACAAGTTCTCTATCGTTCATTGCTTTGCTCCTGCCCCTTCGGGGCTTTCAGCTCTGATTGAACAGCCATCAGAGCTTCATGGATTTTGCTATTATCCATCAGTTGTTCTCCTTCCTCGCTTCTTTCCTCACTTTACGGCAAGCCGGGCAACGCTTGGGCAGTGCCATGTTATGTGATTCAAAGAAAATGCGTTCCGAACGGGGAATTTTAAACACTTTTCCGCAGTCACGGCAAGTTTTTTCAATGCTTGTGTTGGAATCGCACGATGCCTTAAATTTTGCTTCTACGATAGCAAGCTGCTCTGAAACAGAATCCATGTCGCTTCTCACAAATCTATGCTTCGGCGCATAACCGTTCTTTCGCAACGTATCTTCAATCACTGCTTCCTTGCATTTCGAGCAGAGCGTTTCGGTGCTGTTCTGGAACACCGAAAAATGCTTATTGCACTTTTCGCAGTGCTTAATTTCTTTCTTGTATTTTCCCATTTTCTTTCCTTTCTTCGGCTTCATTAGGCTTCATTGTTCTTACTTTGGCTTAACTTGGCTGTACAAAATCAACCAGCCATCAGCTCTGCCAACTGTGCACGGAGGTCTTTCAACTCCGCTTCCCTGTCCTCAATTTCAGACTGCAAGTCCTTAATCTCAGCCAACCGGTCAGCTTCTTTGGCTTCTGCCATCTGCTCGTTTGTCATAAAGTACACGCCGTCCTCCGGCTCGGTCACGCCATTGAATCTGTCAAGGTTAATCATCTTTCGGTCTCCCTTTCTTACGTTCCTCTTTGATTTGCAGTGCGCTGTACCACTGGTCTTTGTCAATCTCGATGGTAGACCACCGATGGTTACAGACAAGGCACTTTTTTCTGCGAACGATGCTATCGTGATCAGACCGGCTGTCGACCGTTGTAATGTTGTCGCTGCCGCACATCGGGCATTTCATTGTGCATCCCTCCACTCGTTTGTGTGGTGGGCAACACGCTGGATTTTGCGGTGCTCTTGTTCGCTTCGCTCCTCTTCTTCGGCGCTAACAGCCAGCGCACACAAAACGATAGCCGTTGCGAGAAGCCCACACGACACAATCACCCAGCCAAGCATCTTCGCTGTGGTCTGGCATCCTTGAATTGCATCACCGCAGCCAACTGCTGCGATAGCCGCGACCAGACCAAGCATGGAAAGCGCCATTCCTTTCAAAGTTTTCATTTGTTCTCCTTTTTGCTTCCAAAACTTAAAATCCAGCCAGTTGCCATTACGGCGGCCGCTACGATGATTCCCCATGTGCCTTTTACTCCGACCAAAAGTTCAACCAGATGTATCAGCCACAGGTTCAAAAGGAATGCTGCCAACATTACTGCAAGAACAGCGCTCCACATCAAAACAATTTCTATAAGTGCTTTCATTTCTATCCCCTTTCGTTTATTTTTTCGCCATTGCCAGTCACGTCTATGCCATGCTTTGCCTTTGCTATGCCTTTCAATGCTATTCCATTGCTGCTCAGAACTATTTACTGCATATCTGTACCATCGCAACTCGATTCTTCTCAGAGCTATTCATTGCCTTCGCTAGTCAATTCTACGCCTTGCATCCATAGCCACTGCTCTTCTTTGCTCTTCCGTTGCTTTTCGTATCGTAGCCAGTCCTTGCTATTCCTTGCCCTTGCTCCGCGAATCCGGGCCGTTCCATTGCCGTGCGGGTCCAGTCTGTGCGATGCGGTTCCATTGCTAGTCACCTCAAATCGGTGCTTTGCCTTCGCCGCTCCGGTAGATGCTCCGCGTTGCCATAGCGGTTAATTGAGGATACGGTCATGCCCTTATCTGCCACAGCATCAGCGCCCAGAGCGGCAACTTCGTCCTCAATAGTGTTTGCGTCAGGAGACTTGCTGGCGATGAACTCTCTCGCGATGTTCTGGTTGCTAGGCCGTGTGCCGAGAACCGCTTCGATGAATGTGATTCTGACTTTGATTTTTTTCATTTTTGTTCACTCTTTCTTTCTCAATGCGTTCCAGTCTTAAAGGTTCACGCTCTTGCCAGCGCTTCTTCCACGGACTGCTTTTGTTGAAGTTGTTTATTGCCTTCTTCATCGTTTGCTATCCTTCGCTTACGTTGGATGTGTTCCAGCCGGTCTTTTTCACGGCTGTGCCAGCGGATTTCCCGCTTGCCGTAGTACTTACCGTTCATAGGTCAGCTCTCCTGTTGCGAGCATTTGCGATACCTCGCCGTAATGCTTGCCCAGCTTGTCCGCAAGGGCTTATACCTCTCCGATGGATGGAAACGTCTTTTCCAACTTCTTCTTTTCTTGCTGTTTAATTTTGTACGTTTCCTTCGCGTTCAGGTTTGCCTTTGCGTTGTAGGCTTTCTTAGCGCATCCATTATGGTACTTCTGTGATGCCACTTTTTTCAGCATCGGTTTTCCGCAGTATGCGCAAAACGCCTTACGGGGCTTGAATGTAATTCCAGCTTTCTTGTGCTTCCTGTCACGCTCTTTGTCAACATTGCGCTTGCATTCTGAACAGTACTTTCTTGTCGGTCTGACCACGCCAAGATACAGACCGCAGCGCTCACAGTACTTTTCTTCCACGCTGCATCTCCTCTTTCAGCCTTGCTTCTCTGTTGTGCCGTTCAAAGCACTGGTTGATGGATTTCTCAAACCACAGCACCCTGTTGGCTTCGTTCCTGGAAACGCCTTCCGCCATTGCAAGCTTCAACCTGCGCTTCCGGCTGGGTGCTTTGTAAAAATACGTCACCAGCACTCACCAGCCTTTTTGATGATGAACGCGGGAACGTCCCTTCCGGTAGCCCGGCACAGACAAACGCACTTGGCAATCCAGATATTGAAATTCCGAAAGCGAATCGGAACAAACTTTTTGTCAAGCTCGTCCTGTTGATATTCACGAATAAACAACGAAAGATAGTTTTCAGAACCAAACCATTCGATGCTGTACCCATCCAAGCACAACTGCTCCATAATCTTCATCGCCAGACGCTTTGCTTCGGCAAGTTCTTCTGCCGTCCACTTGAGTTTGTCTGCTTTGTAGGCTTTTACCGCTTCGTCAATCGCGTGGTGCGCTTCGTCCGGGTATTCAAGGTCTACCTTTAAGGTGATAATTTGTTCCATACGTTTACCTCATATCATCGACTTTGCGTCAATCAGCAGACTGCTGCTTTTGTCGCTCAAGTCTCTTTTTTATTTCGTTTACAAGTTTATCTTGGCTTTCTCTTAGCAAACTGTATGCCGTATTTTTTGACATTCTCACTTTCTTGCACCATTCCGTCATATTCATTTTTTCACCAGATATTTCTATATATCTGGTTCGCCTTTGATGTGCAAGATTGAAAGATTTAGTAACCCATCGACAATTTTCCGGGCAATAATCTCCATCATTGTCAATTCTGTCGATTTGCAAACCATCTTTATATCCATTTGCAAGTGCCCAATTATGGAACTCTTCAAACGAAAGCCACTTTTTGCAAATCTTTATCCCTCTTGCTCCATAATTTTTATAGGATGTAGCTTTTGGGTTTAAGCATCTTGATTTCATGCCGTTCCATATAATAAATGTTCTTGGCTTTCCACCAACCGTAATCCCATGTTTTGTTAAGATTTTCGTGCTCACTTCTTTTTTATAGCAACCGCAAGATTTTGACTGGCCTTGAACGAGTTTTCCGCTCGGAACGATGTGCTCTTTTCCGCAATCGCATTTGCAAAGCCACAAAACATTCCCCCATGAATTTTTTCCACACGGTCTAACGGCAACCTGTCTTCCGAATCTTTGACCAGCCAAGTCCTTCATTTCCGCATCTCCATGAATTTGTTCACGAAGTAAATTTGTGCTTTACCCGTAACTTTAGGGGTTTTTGTAATAACATTGCATCCATTTCCATCAACATGAACGCTTTCTTTTATTTCAAACAAGCCCATGTCAATTGATTTTTGCGTTGGCATATTCCAGCCAGCGCCTTTCCTTTTAATCAGGTATCCGTTCTCACGCAGCCATGCGAACAAGCGGTTTTGACCCATCTGTATGCCATTCTGCGACAGCAGCTTTGCCATCTCGCCAACAAGGATGCTTTGGCTGCTTGCGCTCACTGCGTCAGCAAAAACGCCCTTCGGAGTAAGTTCTGCAATCTGCTTGTCCTTTTCTTCCAGTTCCTCATGCGCTGCGATCAGTGCGGTTGCAAGGAGCTGTGAGCGGGTAAGCTGCGGCTGTTCGGTCAGCTTCTTCTCCATCTCGTTGAATGCTGCAATGTACCTCAACTTCCACTCAAGAGCAGCCTTTCCGGTAAAGCCCATAGCCAACAGGGTGAAACCGTCACGGTTCATGAGATAAGCACGCTGTTCCCTGCCGTAGCTGTCCGGCGCTGTGGTTTCGAAGAACATCTCCCCAAAATTGGGGGCATCTTTTTTGATTGCATCAATGTCACGCATAACATGGTCGTGACGTTTTTCAAAGCTATCTGCAATCTGGCGGCTGGATGCTACCGGTTCGCCACTTTGCATGGATAATACAATCTTGCTCATTTTTCAGCCCTTTCTCCTTTTTACTTCTGCTGAATGTTCAGGATTTTGCAGATGCTATCAATCACTTTTTGCGGATTTCTGTCACCATGCAGAATTCTGTACATATAGCTGTCATCGACATAAAGCCCTGTATCCTGCTTCACAAGGTCGATAAGTTCTACTTGCTTCATCCCCTGCTTTAGCATTGCAACTTTAACTTCAATGCCAAACGCCGATAATGCGTTTTTTTTCAAGTTTGCACCTCCCTCGCAAAATCCTCTTGACAAGTACGGAAACTTGTACTAATATAAGGGTGTAAAGATTTTGATATTGTACGGTTTTCCGCACCTGATGCTTGTATTATAGCGCTGATTTCCGTACAAGTCAATCATTTTTGTGCTGTTTTCCGTACTTTGTGAGAATGCACAAATGGAGGGGCTTGTTTATGTCAGTTTTGTACGACAGAATCCACGCTCTTTGCGATGCAAAGGGAATAAAAGATGGCACTATGTGCAGAGAAGCTGGCGTTCCGAGAAGCACTTTTCAGGAACTCAAGATGGAACGAACGGAAAACTTATCTTTGAAAAATCTTCATAAAATAGCAGAATATTTTGGCATTTCCGTTTCTGACTTGACCGGCGAGCAAAAAGAAAACCCGCCCCAGCAGCCGCAAAGTGAAGTTGACGCGGATATCAAGTGGATTGAGCAGAAGCTGGTGGAGATGCCAAAAGAAAAACGCGAAGCTTTGATGGAGCTTATTAAAACGATGTGAAGGGGATGCTAATGAAAGGAACGGGCTTAGATAAGGCAGTTTTCTTTGGCGGCATTGGACTGCTTGTTTTTTCTTGCAGCCTGCATGGGACATCCAGCGCTATTGTTGGTATCGCTGGAATTGTTCTTTGCTGTTACAAGTGGCAGTCCTGCTTTGGCACAAAAGCAGAAAGAAAAGCCAAAAAAGAAGCACAAAAAGTTCAAGAAGAAATGGAAGCGGCACAGAAAAAAGAAAAAATTAGGGCTGCGCATAACCCTGTAAAAGCAAAAATTATCGTTTCCAACGCTAGCAAAAAGGCAGGCAGCGCTGCCATCCGCACTGCCATTGGCAGTTCAATCGCCGGTTTGCCCGGTGCTGTTTACGGAGCAGCATCCGCAAAATCTAAAACCAGCGTCACGTTTTATGTGACGTATGAAGATGGCCACAGCGGAACTGAAACCGTAAGCTCTGATTCTAGCCGGTTCTTAAAGCTGATGAAGGTCTGTGAAGATTGACCCGGTACAAATAAAACCCCTTGCGCCGGGCTTTCGGTAGCCTTATGCGCAAGGGGTTTTGTCATGCGTTGGTTATCACTTCTTTTGCCGCTGGAATCTTCTCTGGATTCTCCAGCAGCCATGCTATGAATCGGTCAATCTTGGCTCTTTCCTGTTCGCTCATTGTGGCATATCCTCCCGATCGTTAAGTGCGGATGTTCATTTGATACGATTATACGCCTTTCCGTTGTACAGTCAATATCATTTTAACAACTTCGTAAAAATCGAATGTTTTCTGCGCATCCATTACTTTGCATCGGGAAAGCCCAAAATCGCAATGAGCGTCCAATAAAGCCACGATGGAACTCGCTTATCCTTTGTTTTGCAACACGTCTTTGAGCATGGAACGAAAGGGATTTTCGGGTAGCTTGTCCAGCGCATCTGCTTTGACGAGCGCATTTGTGCTGATGCTGTGTGAAACATTGTTTAGCTGCACAATGGCATCGTCTAAGTCTTTAACCGTTGCTCCACGCCGTTCCATTGACTGGAGGAAGGTTTTCACTTCTTCAAGAACAACAGGGTTTTCGGCTTTATAGAATCCATTTGTAAAGTCCATCTTTCCTCCAATCACAGCTCTACGAGCTGTCCGTCAATGCGTTCGATGTTGTCTGCCGGGTCACGCCCATCGTCTAAGGCGGCTACGGCGCGCTCCAGAACGCTTTTGGCTTCTTCGTAAGCAAACTTATCAGCATCGTTGTTTGCGAGGTTGTAAACCAGCTTCAAGGCGGTCTGGCGGGCGTATGGGATAAGCATGGTGTCAATCTGGTTCATACACTAGCCCTCCCACGGTTTCGGCGTTGTGGTCTTGGTCGGTTCAGACGCGGGCATTCCGTCAATGATAATCATATTGTTACCTCCTATTTTGATTGTTTTTTCGATGGTACAGTTATAACACAGGCTGCTGTTGGTTCTCCATAGCAGCTTTTTCCATTTTTTGGCTTGTCGAATCCGGCAGTTTTGCTGGATTTTGTTGAAAGGGTGAGAATTTATGGATGAATATTTAGTAAGAACAGCGAAAGCATTGGAGATAGCTCGAATGCGCTCCGGTCTGAGCCAGCAAAAGCTTGCAGCACGAATGGGCGTGAATCGTGGAACAATAGCAAATTGGGAGCAAGGTCTGGCAGCCATTTCCATGCCAATGGCTATGCGCTGGTTCACCAACTGCGGCGTATCGGCGGCTCGATACATGGACGCTTGCATTCACCCAGGGCTGCTAGAGCATCTTGAAGATGACCTCTCCGACATGAGAAAACGTCAGATTCTCATAGATGCTATGATGGAGTGTTCTTCATATGAGATAGATGCCTTGTTGTACATCCGGTACGGAGATCACGGCTCAGACCACATCGGTGTGCTGACGGAGATTCTGGCAAACCTCCACACGCCGTTGAAGGACAGGGTTGCCGTCTGCCGGATGATTTCTGGCAACCATGAGATGGCACAAGCCACCGGAACAGACCCAGACCCGAACGGAACGCAGCCGAAGATGGAAGTCCTCTATCAGGCGCAGGACGCTGGGACTGAAGCTGCTATGAAGTCCAACGATTCTTATACTGTGAATCCCAATAATATAACTGGCTGATTGTCGAATTATCGCAGTTTTTTGGAACGTTTTGTCCCATTTCATGCAGATTTAGTATACCTTTAGTTCATACATGGTGTACACATACTTGAACATCATAGCGCAATAACAACGTATTATCGAATATTTCAGTCATTGCCTAATAAAACTGTTATCGTGAAAATGTGCCGTGCAGTTTTTGTATACCTTTCCGTCCTCGTTTAATGTGGCTAACCTGTTGCAATGCACATTTCGTCCCATTTCAAACTTGCATTTATCGGATTTAGACGTTGCTGTTTTCAACAAGATTTGAAAATTCAAGACGTGTGTGTTGAAAAGTGTCTGCTTCTTTGCTATTTAGTAGATGTTATTTATCTCTCTTGTTTAGTATCTTGTTTAATATATGTAAGAAGGTATACCAAATCTGCACGAAGGTATACTAAAACTGCATAGAGGTATACAAAATCTGCACGGATAGGTATACTAAATCTGCATGATGGTAGAAATGCGCTCTTGATAATTCAACCATGCTGTGGTATACTGGTATCAACAAGCGAAAAGGATGTGAGAACTTGGGAGACTTGTCAATGAACAATCTCGTAGAAAAGAGCAAGGCTCTTGTGTGGGCAAAGTTCAGGGACTATACTGCTGGCGAACTTCGTCTGCTGGAAGTTTATCTGTCAAGAATCAACCCTCGTGACCCTGAAAGTGCAACCGTTCAGTTCACGCTAAAAGAATACTGCGATTTCTTAGGTATCCGTTTAAACAGCAAAGATTTGAAGCAACAGCTTAGGCACTTCATTGAGAACACAGTAGCCGTCCCTCTTGAGGGGAAGGACGAATACACTCTGTACACCCTGTTTGCTATGGCGCAGATTCGATTTGACCCAGAGTGCTTTACATACATAGTATCAATCAGATGTAACCCCCTGTTGCAGCCTGTGTTCTTTGATATTGCAGAAAAAGGATATGTTCGGTATCGTCTGCGATACACGGCAAGCATGAAGTCTCAGTATAGCATCCTGCTCTATTCGATTCTTCGGGACTGGCTGAACATGGGGTCGAAGGGGCACGAAATCAGCATCAAGAAGCTAAAAGAGCAACTTGGTGCGACAGCAAGCAGTTACGACCAGTTCAAATTTTTCAGAGCAAAGGTATTGGACGTTGCTGTTGCCGAAATCAATGAAATTTCCGACATTTCTGTATCGTACAAAAAACGGACTGTTGGGCACAGAATAGTATCGATCATCTTCGACGTAAAGATAAAACGCTCTGAGCCGGTTATAGATGTCGAATCCAGCGAGATTGAGACAACACCGCTAAGAGACGTCTCTGACAACGAAAAGCCTGTAAAAAGCCCTAGAAACAGCGCATACGAAGATGTTGACTGGGCAAGCCTTATGCCGGGCATTGACGAAAAGCAGTGCGCAAGCATTGCAAGGTCTGTGGCAAGGAGAATAAAATCTGAATACCCGAATATTCGCAAAGACAAGAAGAAGGATGCTGTTGTGAACATTGTGCAGGGCGCATACGAGCAAGCCGTAAAGGACAAGCCGGATGTTGAAGTGCCGGAAGCGTATCTTCGGGCGGTTATTAAAGATTCGCAGCTAAGCAAGTTTGCGACATTCGGGTTTGATTATCTTGAATAGTGAAAGGAGAAAATCATTATGAGCGTAAAAGTTCCAGAACCACGAGTAAAAACCGCAAGATGGGTCTATGTTAGAGAAACAAGAGACGATGGCAACGAATATGCGTACTACAAATGTTCTAATTGCGTCATGACCGAACAAGATTCTTTTTATCCGTGGTGTGCTCTTTGCGGTGCATATATGACAAATCATGAAAAATTCACTAGAGATTTGAAAGCGGGGAAACTTCCTCCAAGAAGCCATCTCCAAATGCTTCCGCTCGGGATAAAGAAAATAGATATTGCAGTTCACTATGCCAAAGTTATTGAAAAATAATCAAACGCAGAAAATAAAGAAAGAGTGATAAAATGGCAAAAGTTCCCTACTCCGTTCTGAATAAAGCGGAACTCGAACTAAATAAAAAATTTGATAATGAAGTGGTTATGTTTTTTCATCGCGGCGATGGCGTGATAAGCCCGATTCATTTGATTGTTTCTCCGCGTGGATGCAGCGAAAAAGAACCTGATGAAGCCATTAAGGTAGGGCAGATTTTAATCGAAGCTGGCAAAGCGGCAAAAGAATTTAAGTATAACGGATATTTCGTGGATTGGAGCAAATAAAAATGGCAAAAATCATAGCTGTAGCCAACCAGAAGGGCGGCACAGGCAAGACCACAACAAGCACCTGTCTGGCTGGTGCATTGCAGTTGCTTGGCAAGAAAGTCTTGCTGGTGGACTGCGATGCCCAGTGCAACGCAACGGATACCTACGGCGCACAGACAGAGGACGTATGCACCCTGTTTGATGTGATGACCCGGCAAGGTACGGTAGAGGAAGGAATCCAGCACTGTGAAGCTGGTGATATTCTGCCGTCTGACAATGCAATGAAGGACATTGACGAACAGCTTGTCCGGGACATGGGCAAGAACTTCCGGCTGCGAGAAGCCCTTGAAAGCGTGTCCGGGCAGTATGATTACATTGTGCTGGACACTCCCCCGCAGCTCGGTCTTGCGCTTGTGAACGCGCTGATCGCCGCCAAAAGCATCATCGTTCCCATCACAGCAGACCGATACGCACTGGCTGGTTTGAGCCAGCTTTCGCAGACCATAGGCGATGTTCGCAGATACTTCAACCCGACCTTGAAGATTGAAGGCCTGCTTCTGAACCAGTACAAGAGCCGTGAGAACCTTTCCAAAGAGGTTGTGGAGCAGCTCCCTGTGATTGCACAGAGCATGGGAACAACGCTACTGGACGTGAAAATCAGACCGTCTATGGGCGTTCGTAAGGCGCAAGCAGAGCGGCACAGCCTGTTTAGTGGTGACACAGCAAAGAGCAAAAGTGCAGAGGATTTCAAGGCGTTGGCGAAGATGATTGTAGAGGGGGATAAAAATGAATGATATGTACCCGCACCTTTTAGAAATGACATGCATCGAAGATATAAGACGGGTTTATTTCTTAAATCCTGGCGTTTCATTTAATGAATTGTCAGATGAAGAAAAAGAGATTGCATATAATTCTCAGCAATACCTCACTGAAAAATACCGTGAGAAACTGAAAGAAAAGCTCTCCGAAAATCAGTGGGCGCAGTCGAAGCAAAAACTTCCGAATGAATCGAACAAATACGTTATTGGATTTAGTGAAAACGAATACGATGTAGAAATCGTAAGATACGAAAGAAGCCTTAAAAAGTGGATAAGCAAAGATGGGAAATTGCACAACATTACACATTGGAAGCCTTTACCGACTGTACCAGACCTCGAAGATGAATGTTGGGAGGACGAAGAAGAATGAAGCCGACCAGCAAAAAATCATCTGGCTTGTTGGGCGGGTTTGACTTCCAGCCTATTTTTTCGGAACAGCCATTAAGCCAAAGTGAGCCAAAGGAAGAAGAAGTAAGCCAAGCAAAGCCGAACAAAGCCGAACATGAGCAGATTAAGCCCAGTGATGCCACAGACAGCCATGCACAGCCTAATGAAGCGACATTAAGCGATATTAAGCCGAAGCAAGCCAAAGACAGCAAAACACAGCCAAACAATGCCATAGTAAGCGAAAGCAAGCCGAAGAAGCTGAAACAGGCAAGGGAAGTTCAACGTCTTATCGAACAAGGCGATGTGTCCGGCGCACTGGTCGAAGCTGGTCTAGTAAAGAAAAAAATCCCGATGCCAGTATCGCATCAGGGCGTTGCAAGCGGCGATGGAAAACGTTCAAAGCGCATTACCATCCTTATGAGTGAGGAAGAGCGCAAGTACATCAACCGAGAAGCAAGGCGGCACGGCATGACGATTGGACAGTTCGTGTACGCTTTGGCGGTCGCAGCAGCAGAGGGGAAAATTGAGTTGGAAGACTTATTGGACGAATAAGAGGGAGTTCCAAAACGGAACACCCCCCCTGCAAACGCTATATCTTGTGGTATTAGGTATTGACTTTTAAGCACACAAATAGTATACTTAATGTGCGCTCAAAAGTGGAGGTGAACGCATGAGTGCAAAAATGGGAAGACCAAAGCTGGAAAACCCGAACAGTGTCCGAACAAGCGTCCGTCTGGACGTGAACACGGATAAACAGCTTTCGGACTATTGCGAAAAAAACGGCATTTCTAAGGGAGAAGCTGTTCGTGAAGCTGTCCAGCAATGGCTTGAACATCAAAAATAAAAAATCCCCTAAACTGTTCGGAACTTGGCAGTAACAGACAGTTTAAGGGATTACACTCCATGCGATTATGGGTGATAAATCCATTATATCATCTTCATAGTTGCATTACAAGCAAGATTTTTATGGTAAAGCCAATGAACATTCCAGCAACCAAAGAAGAAATTCTTGAAAACTTCAAGAAAAACAGCAATGGCCGTCCGCTGAATAAGGATGATTACGAGATTGCAGAAGCATTATCTCGCATCACTTACAAAGCGTATGAGGTCGGCATGGAAGATGCAAAACAGTTGAATATGGAGGATATGATGGATAATAGAAACGCGCTTCAAATCTTTAAGAACGAAGAGTTCGGCTCAATCAGAACGTTTGTGAAAAACGGAGAGTACTGGTTTGTCGGCAGGGATGTATGTAATGCGTTTCAGGACAAGAACTCCAATAGAAGCATCGGGCGAATTGACGATTGCGACAAGCGTTCCTTGAAAATCAAAGATTCTCTTGGGCGCGAGCAAACCGTAACCGTTATCAATGAATCTGGGCTATACGCTCTTCTCTTTGCAATGCAGCCGCAAAAAGCACATAATCATGGGGTGTCAGATGAGTACCCCATCGAAATCAAAGAAAGAATTGAGAAGCTTCGCCGTTTTAAGAGATGGGTAACGCACGATGTCCTTCCTACACTTCGTAAGACTGGTTCTTATAGCATGAACCAGCAGGAGAACAAGCCCGACACGCAGGACAATGCAATCATGCAAGTGCTGATGAAAAACACGGAAGTCCTGCAAGCCATTGTTCAGCAGAACCAGCAGATTATGATTGCTCTTACCAATCTGTCTGTCAACGATGCAAAGCGCACGATGGAGATTCAGCCTTACACCTCCCATCAGGGGCAGAAGGGTGACGGCAAACGTAGCAAGCGAATCACAATCCTTATGAGCGACAGCGAGCGGACGTTTGTGACGAGAGAAGCCCGTAAGCACGGATTCACGGCAGGGGAGTACATCTACAACCTGTCTGTTGCAGCATCCAAAGACCAAATTGACTTAGGCTAATGACGTTGGAGGATTTTGTATGCGACCATATAGACCAAAGAAGCGAAGAAGCAAAGAGGAACAAGCCAAAATCAACGCAGAGGTAGCCAAGAGAAAGGCGAAACTTGCTGAGAAGTACAATACTGGCACTCAATATTACAAGGGCATCCCTGTTGAATTGATTATAAGAGAGGACTACGGTTGCTACAAAGCAAAGCGTTTCAAAATCAACGGTAGTAATCAAAACGTGTGGATTCCAAACTGCTACCTTGAAGATGACGGAACAATCAAGGCGAACATGAACATTGATTTTGTGTTCCGTAAATCTGTAAACCAGTTAAACAAAGCGGGAATCACGCAAGCGATTATTGGCATCAAACGTAAAATGCCGGAAGCAGATGCGCCAAATCTCAAAAGCACTATGCAGAAAATCGGAGATAAGATTTAAGGAGAGATTGCTATGACTTACGGAGAAATGAACAACTATATCACTCATATTAGTGACAATGACTTGGTTGCGTTGTGCAAGAGTGTTTACGAGTTCAAGAATGGAAATGGAGTGTTGGAGCCTACTTCGACACTCAAAATTCTTGCAGAAAACCTACAGTTTTCTGATGTGAGAGCGTTGGAATACATCATTATAGAAGAAGCACATAAACGATACGAGCAGATTGTTTTACTTCTTATGAAAGATGCCCCATCGCATTATTTGAAATAATGAGTTTTAAGGAGAATCATAATGGGTAAGTATGTGAAGCGAGAAGATGTCTTAAAAAAGCTAAAAGATGTATCAAAATTGGCAGACGGAAAATCTGGCAGAGCGGTGATTGCGTTACTTAGAGCATCTTTGGAGGGCATTCCGTACATTGTGGTTGAAGAAAAAATTGAGCAAAGCGATAAAAACTAAGATTTAAGGAGAGATACATTATGAAAAAATTCGTTGCTCTTTTTGAAGGTTGGAACGATAAGCATGATCATGAGTGTATGTGCTATGTTGTTGATGTAGATGATGACTTTGAAAGTATCTTGAGTGTTGCAGAACAGGCAGGAAAGATGGCTCAAAACGAACATCCTAATCTGAAAAATTTTGAGACGCTTTACATTAAAGAACTGCATAACAGATAAAAACTAAGATTTACGAAGGGTACGATTATGAAAGCTGTAGAACTTATCAAAAAGCTGAATGAAATAGGCTATGATGAAAATACCGAATTGACCTTTAGTTGCTTTGATAAAGTTACTGGAGAGAATTGTGAAATTCCTTTTTATGAAATTGAATATGGTATTGATCTTACCGGAGAACCATATAAGAACGACTTAATCAACATCAGCGTTGATGTTGATTCATGCACTCGGTATCTTGGGCTGAAAAAGGAGCAGGCTGTTGAGGATGTCGTAGACGAGATGCAGGATGTTCTTAACAAGTATGTACGCAAAATTATCTTTTGATAAAAGCTGAGATAAAAAAGGTGAAATTCCATGGGAAGAATTATTGACTCAGATGCCTTTTATCAACAAGAATGGATTCGCTGCGGGATGTATGAACCAATGATTGGCGTTGATAAAGTGGATTCTAACAAGGAGACATTATACAGAACCTTGCGAAGCCGATTAAATAAAGTCCCAGAGGTGGATGCAATCAAAGTTGTTCACTGTAAGGATTGCAACCTTTGGAACACATGGGATAAGCAAGGAGAATTATGCAGCTGCGCTCATTTCACTCTGGATGATTCCAACGCCGCATATACCAAGCCTGAAGATTTTTGCAGCTATGCTATTCGTAGATATTATTGGGAGAAATAGGGGAAAGCTATGCGGTATGAGCACATCAGATGCAAGGAATGCGGTGGAATCATTGGCTCTTTTGATAGAGGGAAAACATATAACTGCGAAAAATGCAAACGAGAGTATCCTATTTTTTGTATTGAATATGATACTGTATTTTCAAACCCCAAAACAGGATGGCTGTTTCCTGTGATAACGATTGATAAAAACTAAGTTCTAAAGTTAAAATAGTAGAACCCCTGCGTGGTCACAATGACCGAACAGGGGAGAAAGGAAGAACATGAGCGAAAAAACTTCACTTGAAAGCCTGACTTGCAGAGAAAAAGAAAAATTTGCGGTTGGCTTTAGATGTCAATGTTGCGGTGCAGTTGTTTGGGTAAAAGGCAAAGACATGAAAATAGAAGAAAAATTCATGGACAGAAAATTCATGGATGGAAGCTATGTTTGGATTTGTCCAGTGTGCAAGTTTGGAATGGAAAGCATTACCTTCGCACCAGTCGAAAATATTTTTGATGAATAACAAAACAAGCCCCTGTGCAACCAATCAAGGCTACACAGGGGCTTTGTTTTACTTATCCGCAATGCAATCCCAGTAGAGATATGCCTTGCCGTCTGCGGCATCCGCATCCTCAAGGAACGCCTTTGCCATGTCAGCGTAGAAGCCCGGAGTGTCAACGGACTGACGCTTAGAAACCTGACAATAATCCGAGTACATCATGTTCATAACTGCCCAGAAATCATTCGGGTCACAGTTGATGTTGCGCTGCTTGGCAACATCCTGCGTCTGTTCCAGCGTCCAGTGACAGCCCTTTGTGCCGTCAGCGTTCACCATGTTGTCGCACCATTCCTCCGCTTCATCGTGGGTGAGGTGTTGGCGAGGCATCTTGATGGAACGGCTGTCCGCACCGCCCCGTTCGTACTGTCCAGACCGCTTGTCCCAGTCTCCGTTCTGCGAGAAGCCGATTTGCGGCATTCTGCGCCCATTCTCTACGTCAGGGTAGCGGGGGATAGGGTAGGGGT
>ERZ1034952.1619-NODE-1619-length-17917-cov-7.443847_pt1 | contig 17917 bp, 15 predicted proteins | sample MGYA00520625_ERZ1034952 | MGnify/ENA primary metagenome ERZ1034952 (study PRJEB33766, sample SAMN09781773) | gut metagenome | biome: gut microbiome | host: Homo sapiens | place: Madagascar | study: EMG produced TPA metagenomics assembly of the PRJNA485056 data... | reverse complement strand
AAGTAAAGGAGTTATTGTATTATGAAAGCAAAAGCAGCTCTTTTTATGGGAGCAAAAAGACCTTTTGAAATAAAGGAGTATGAGGTTACGGATCCGAAAAAAGGGATGGTGCGTTTAAATCTTCTGGCAAGCGGTATATGCGGAACCGACGTTCATTTTTATGACGGAACAATACCGCTTGATGCACCTAAGATAATAGGACATGAATTTGTCGGAGAAGTCGCAAAGATAAATGATGAGGATTCAAAAAAATACAATCTCTCCGTAGGAGACAGAGTTATTTCAAATATTGCCGTGCCGTGCGGAAAGTGTAAACTCTGCAAAAGCGGAGATGACGCAAACTGTGTAAACATGGGTGTTACAAACGGCGGCAATCCGGAAGATGAACCACATTTTCACGGTGGGTTTGCGGAAGTTTCATATGCTCCGGCGGCAAATCTCATAAAAATCCCCGAAAATGTCGATTCACTTGCGGCATGTGTATTCGCGTGTCCGGGGCCTACGGCAATACATGCTTTTAATTTGGCAAAAAGAGCAGGCTGCGATATAAAAGATGCGGAAACGGCGGTGGTTTCCGGAACAGGTCCCGTAGGGTGCATGGCGATTGCGTATTTGGCAAACGCTGGAGTAAAAAATATTATTGTCCTTGCAAACCGCGAATCCAAAGAAAGTGATGAGCGTGTTACCGCTCTCGGAGCCACACGAATTTTGCATATAGCGTCTATGGAAGATGACGAAATTATCGTGGAAATTTTGAATATATCCGGCGGACTCGGAGCGGATCTGGCTTTTGAAGCTTCCGGAAATCCGAAAGCCGTGCCGCTTGCACTGAAATTTTTGCGCAACAGGGGTGTATATCTTGTTCCGGGACAGTATTCAAACAGCGGCGGCGCTTTAATAGAACCTCAGCTTATAACTTTTAAAGCGCTGCACATAATAGGCTCGTCGCAATACAGTATGAGTGATGTACGTGAATATCTTGAGTTTTTAAGCGGAAACGAAATGCTGCAGAATAATATAAAAAGTCTTGCGGCTCTCTATAAGGTTGAAGAAATAAATAAAGCTTTTGCGGATATTAAAGCGCGTAAAAATATAAAAAGTGTATTGGTAAGTGATAAAAATGATTAAAAAAATATGCATGGCGGGAGACTCGCACACGTGGGGAGAAGGTGCGGCGGATTATGTATTTAAAAAATTCAGTATTCCCGTATGTGCGGGTGAAAAAAGGCTTCTGCCTTTCAGCGTTCCGTCTTTTCCCACTCTCTTAAGAAATTATATAAATAAAAAGAGCGGCTCTGAAGCTGCGGAGCTTTCGGGCAGTGATATAAGCCGAAAATATAAAATCAAAAATATTTCGGAATGTGCGTGTGTCTGCGGAGAACTTTGTATTGATGCCGAGTTTGATTTTGCGCGCGTTGAGCTTATGCGCGGTTCATCCGAATGCGAAATATTCTGTGATGAAGTGATGAGTTTCAAATATAATGCGGACAAAAGCGATGAATATGAAGTTTTAAATATAATGCCTAAAAAGCGCGCGTCAAATCTTCGCATAAAATCAAGTAATGCCATGGTTTACAGAGTAGAGTTTTATAAAGGCAAATACGCGGTTTTAAATTGTGGGATAGGCTCTTGTCCGTCGTTTAGATATACGGAAGAATATCTTGATAAATATGTGCTTTCGGTTAAGCCGTCGGTTGTTTTAACAGAAATCTTTACGGTTAACGACTGGCTTTCTCAGAAAACTCCGGCAGAATGTGAAAAAAGCCTTGTAAATTTCGGAGAAAGAGTAATACTAGGCGGTGCAAAGCTTGCTTTTTCATCCGTTATTCCGATTCTGGGCAATCAAATAAACGAAATCGGAATAAATTACGCAGAGTATATACATGCGGGTGAACGCGCGGCGCATGCTCTGAATGTACCGTATGCCGATGTATACCGGGCTTTTTCCAAAGAATATGACGAAACATCAAAGGATTCATATTACGGCGGAGATTGTTGGCATCCCGGAGCGCGCGGACACAAAATTTACTTTGAAGAAATAAAAAAGCTTGACATTATATCCGAACTGTGTTAAAATAGATAAAAATCAGGGAGGATAAGAGCGTGAAATACATTATAAAAAATGCAAATATTTTTTATAGAAAAAGTTTTCTTCCGCTTGACATATTAATAGAAAACGGAAGAGTTACAGATGTTTCTTCAAATATTCCTTCAAACGGTGTTAAAGTTTTTGATTTTAATAATAATTATTTATTTCCCGGCTTTACAGATGTTCATGTTCATCTGAGAGAGCCGGGTTTTTTGTACAAAGAAACAATCAAAAGCGCAACCCGGGCGGCGGCAGCAGGAGGGTATACGGCGGTTTGTGCAATGCCGAATTTAAATCCCGTGCCGGACAGTTTGGAAAATTTGAAGGTTGAAAAAGATGCGATTTTAAAAGACGCGAAAATTGCCGTATATCCTTATGGAGCGATAACAAAAGGAGAACGCGGAGAAGAACTTTCGGATATGGAAGAAATTTCAGACGGAGTCATTGCTTTTTCCGATGACGGACGCGGAGTTCAAAACTATGATATGATGCTTAAAGCACAGGAAAACTGTGCCAAACTCAATAAAATTCTTGCGGCTCACTGCGAAGATGAAAGCTTGCTGCACGGAGGAGTTATTCATGACGGCATTTATGCAAAAAAACATAATTTACCGGGAATTTCCTCCGAAAGCGAATGGAGACAGATTAAGAGGGATTTGGATATTGCGGCAAAAACAGGCTGCAAATATCATGTCTGCCACGTATCAACAAAAGAAAGCGTGGAAATAATAAGAAATGCAAAAAAGACAGGAATAGATGTAACGTGTGAAACGGCACCGCATTATCTTGTGTTTTCTGATGCGGATTTGCGTGATGACGGGAGATTTAAAATGAACCCTCCGCTCAGAAGCGAGGAGGACAGATATGCGCTTACTGAAGCAATTCAAGATGGCACAATAGATATGATTGCAACAGATCACGCGCCGCATTCCGCAGAGGAAAAGTCCGGCGGACTCAGAAAAAGTTTAAACGGAATTGTTGGACTCGAAACGGCATTTCCGGTGCTTTATACGGAACTTGTCAAAAAAAATGTCATAAGCCTTGAAAAACTTATATGTCTTATGAGTGTAAATCCTGCCGAACGCTTTTTCGGCGGCGGAGGAAAAATAGAGAAAGGCGAGGAGGCAAATTTTGCCGTTTGGGATCTAAACAAAGAGTACGAAATAGATTCCTCGCGCTTTTTTTCAAAAGGAAAATCTACACCGTTTGACGGAAAAAAAGTTTTCGGAAGATGTTTAAAAACAATTTATAAAGGTGAAACTGTTTATGAAAGGAAGTGCTGAAATGCTTGAAATAATGTCAAATGATCTTGTTGCCGAAAATGTATACAAGATGGTTTTGTGCGGCGATTTAAGCAATGTTACAAAGCCGGGGCAGTTTGTAAATATAAAGATAGACGGACTTTATTTGCGCAGACCGATTTCGGTTTGCGATAAAGAGGGAGATTTTCTCACAATAATTTATAAAGTTGTGGGCAATGGAACCGAAGAAATGAGCCGTATGGGAAAAGGAAAAAAACTTGATGTGCTCACAGGGCTCGGAAACGGATATTCCGTACAGGAAAGCGGAAATGCTCCGCTTTTGCTCGGCGGCGGTGTTGGTGTCCCTCCGCTGCTGTGGCTTGCAAAAAAACTGGTGTCGGAAGGCAAAAAAGTTACGGCGGCAATAGGTTTTAATTCCAAAAATGAAGTTTTTCTCGAGAATGAATTGCGTGATGCGGGATCCGATGTTTTTGTTGCCACAGCAGACGGAAGCTACGGATCGAAAGGATTTGTCACGGATATAATGCCTCAGGAATACTCATATTTTTATGCCTGCGGTCCGGAGCCGATGCTCAAAGCCGTGTATGACAAGACATGTACATCCGGTCAGCTTTCGTTTGAGGAACGAATGGGATGCGGTTTCGGAGCATGCATGGGTTGCTCGTGCAAAACGAAATACGGCTTTAAAAGAATCTGTAAGGAAGGCCCCGTGCTTTTAAAGGAGGAAATCATATGGTAGATTTAAGCGTAAATCTCGGAGAACTCAAACTTGATAATCCTGTCATACCGGCAAGCGGAACATTTGGTTACGGGGAAGAATATTTGCAGTTTTACGATATCAGAATTTTAGGCTCAATAGCATGTAAAGGAACAACGAAGGAAGAACGTTTCGGAAATCCCACACCGCGTATTGCGGAATGCGAAAACGGTGTTGTAAATTCAATCGGATTGCAGAATCCCGGTATTGACGTTGTGGTGCGCGAAAAACTTCCCCGTTTGCGTGAAATTTACGGTAAACCCGTAATAGCTAATATCAGCGGTTTTTCGGTAGACGAGCTTGTTTATTGCTGTGAGAAGGTTAACAAATCGGAAAATGTAGGAATTATAGAGCTTAACATAAGCTGCCCTAATGTTCACGGCGGCGGTATGAGTCTCGGCGTGTGTCCGGCATCGGCGGCAGAGGCAACGGCGGCTGTTAAAAAAGTTACGGATAAACCTGTATATGTAAAGCTGACGCCGAATGTAACGGATATAACAGAGATAGCCGTAGCGTGCGAAAAAGCAGGAGCTGACGGTTTAAGCCTTATAAATACAATGCTCGGAATGCGCGTTGACCTTAAAACAAGAAAGCCTATTTTGGGAAATATTAAGGGAGGCTATTCGGGAAGAGCCATTTTTCCTTCGGCACTGAGATTTGTGTATGAAGTTTATGAAAAAGTTTCTATTCCGATTATTGGAATAGGAGGCATTTCCTGTGCGGAAGATGTGATAGAAATGATGCTGTGCGGTGCATCCGCAATTGAAATCGGTGCGGAAAATCTGATAAATCCCTATGTGTGCAAAGAGGTTATAGAAGATCTTCCGCGTGTAATGGAAAAATACAATATAAATAACTTAAGAGAAATAATCGGAGGTGCTCATTGTGGCTAAAGATGTAATTATTGCTCTGGATTTTGCAAAAAAAACAGAGACGCTTGACTTTTTGAGAGAGTTTGAAGGGAGAAAACCGTACGTTAAAATCGGCATGGAACTTTTCTATGCCGAAGGGCCTCAGGTGGTCTCGGAAATCAGGAAAATGGGGCACAGCATTTTCCTTGATTTAAAACTTCATGATATTCCGAACACCGTGGAAAAAGCAATGCGTGTTTTGTCGTCACTTGATGTAAATATGTGCAATCTTCATGCTGCAGGGACAAAGACGATGATGGAGGCGGCTCTTCGCGGACTTACAAGAGCAGACGGTTCAAGACCGCTGCTCCTTGCCGTAACACAGCTGACATCAACAAGCCCGGAAAGCTTAAAAAATGATTTGCTTGTTGACAAACCGATGGATAAAGTTGTAATGCACTATGCTAAAAATGCCGCAGATTCAGGCCTTGACGGAGTTGTTTGCTCGCCGCTTGAGGCAGGCAAGGTGCACTCTGTCTGCGGAGACGGTTTTCTTACCGTAACACCGGGTGTACGTTTTGCGGACGGTGATGCCGGCGACCAGGTCAGAATTACAACGCCTGCCAAAGCGCGTGAACTCGGCTCAGACTATATAGTTGTAGGAAGACCTATAACGGCAGCGGATAATCCCGTAAAGGCATATGAGAGATGCTGCAGGGAATTCGGAGTATAAAAACAAAAGGAGGATTTACATATGTTTAAAAAAGAAGTTGCGGAGATATTGCTCAAAATTGGAGCGGTTTTTTTGAGACCCGATGAGCCTTTTACATGGGCAAGCGGAATCAAAAGTCCTGTGTATTGCGATAACAGACTTATTTTAACATCGCCCGAAAGCCGTACTGTGGTTGAAAATGCTATTGCACAAACCGTTAAAGAAAAATATCCCGGCTGCGAAGTGCTTATGGGAACAAGCACGGCCGGTATTGCTCATGCGGCAATTGCGGCACATATTCTCGGCATGCCGATGGGATATGTGCGAGGCGGCGCAAAAGATCACGGCAGAGGAAACAGAATAGAAGGCAAACTCAGTAAAGGCGAAAAGGTTGTTGTTATTGAAGACCTTATCTCAACCGGCGGCAGCGCTGTGGAAGTGGTTGAGGCATTAAGAGAAGCGGAAGCCGAGGTTTTGGGAATTGTCAGCATATTTACTTACGGCATGAAAAAAGGTTTGAAAAGACTGTCCGAAGCCGAAATTCAAAATACAAGCCTTACGGATTTTGACTCGATTTTAGAGATTGCTGCCGAGACAGGTTATATTAAAAAAGAAAATATTTCGGCTCTTAAGGCTTTCAGAGATAATCCATCAGATGAAAGCTGGATTAAAAACATAAAATAGCACATACGTAAGATCTGCTTTTTACTGCAGAAGAAGGGAGTATTTAATGAGACATATTATAGATATTTTGGATTTAAGTGTTTCGGAAATAGACAGCCTTATTGAAACGGCTGAGAAGATTATCGAAAATCCGGCTGAATACAGCGAAAAGTGTCACGGCAAAAAGCTTGCAACACTCTTTTTTGAGCCGTCAACAAGAACACGATTGTCTTTTGAAGCGGCAATGCTTGATTTGGGCGGAAATGTTCTCGGCTTTTCGGAGGCACAGAGCTCATCGGCATCAAAAGGCGAAAGTGTGGCAGATACGGTGCGCACGGTAAGTTTATATGCCGATATCATTGCCATGAGACATCCGAAGGAAGGCGCACCTCTTGCCGCATCGAGAAGAAGCGAAGTGCCCGTGATAAATGCAGGCGACGGCGGACATAACCATCCGACGCAAACGCTTACCGATCTTTTGACGATCAAAAGAAAATTCGGAAGGCTTAATAATTTAAAAATAGGTTTTTGCGGTGATTTAAAATTCGGACGCACAGTTCATTCTCTTATAAGAGCTATGATGAGGTATGAAAATGTTGAGTTTGTGCTTATCTCGCCTCAGGAGCTTTGTATTCCGCAGTATCTTAAAGATATAATGGATAAAAACGGAGCAAAATATACCGAAGCGCGTGAGCTTGACGGATCAATATCAGAACTTGACATTCTTTATATGACAAGAGTTCAGAGAGAAAGATTTTTTAATGAAGCAGATTATATAAGACTTCGCGATACATATATTTTGACTCCGCAAAAACTCGAAAAAGCAAAAGATTCTCTCTGCATTATGCATCCTCTGCCGAGAGTCAATGAAATATCGGTGGCTGTAGACGATGACAAGCGCGCATGCTATTTTGAACAGGTCAAAAACGGCAAATTTGCAAGAATGGCGCTTATTTTAAAACTTCTTTCGGAGGTGTGAAAATGAATATAGATTCTATAAAAAACGGAATTGTGCTGGATCATATCAAAGCCGGCAAAAGTATGGAAATATATGAATATTTAAATCTTGGAGAACTTGATTCTTCGGTTGCTATAATTAAAAACGCGCCCAGCAGAAAAATGGGCAAGAAAGATATTATAAAAATTGACGAAGAAATAGATTTAAATCTTGATGTTCTCGGATACATAGATGCGGATATTACAATTAATATCATTAAAGACGGCAAGAGGAGTGAAAAAAAGCACCTTGAGCTTCCGGAAACGGTGAAAAACGTTATAAAATGCAGAAATCCGCGGTGTATTACATCAACCGAGCAGGAAATAGATCAGATTTTTAAACTTGCCGACCGTGAAAATCGCATTTATCGCTGCATTTATTGTGAAAGCCGCGCTAAAGAACATGAAGAAGACTGAATAGCGTACATTAGGAGGTAAATATAAATTATCACGGACGCTGTTTTGATAATTTTTTTACATCGCAGTGCCCGGATACGAAGTGAGGCAAATATTGCCCGTTATGCGGGCGGATATTTGCCTTATTTTTACGTGCTCAGCAGTATAAAACCACGACTTTTAATTATTGCTTCATCACCCAAAATATCGGCGTTTTGGGCAAAAAGAATTTTGGATTCGCCGATATTTATTTTTATGTTTTCGTCCGAAGCGTTTGCGTATACAATTATTGTGTCACTCTCACATGCCCTTTTTGCTGCAAAAAGAGCATTGCCGCTTTCAATAATTTCGAAACTGCCGTATTTCAAAGCGGCATGAGACGCTTTTATTTTGCAAAGCTTTACATAAAAATCATGAAGAGTTTTGTTTATTTCGTCCCATTTGAAATACCCGCGGTTTAAAGGATCTTCAAACCCCTGCATTCCTATTTCGTCTCCGTAATATATACACGCGCTGCCGGGAAGCATAAACTGCAGAAAAGCGCAGAATCTTTCGGTTTCAAGTGCGGAAGCAAGTAATCCCTCCGGAATTTTGTAATTTGCTTTTTCTGTTTTGCTCATGCTAAAATCAGCACCGGACAGAACTGTCAGAATTCTTGCGGTGTCGTGAGTGGAGAGGCTGTTCATGACGCAGTCTAAAATAGGCTTGGGATAATTTTCGGCAATGGTCATAATTTCGTCGCAAAAGCGCTGAACAGACATATTTCCCAAGGCATATGAGATTACGGCATTTTTGTACGGATAATTCATAACGGAATCAAGTTCATTGTTTGTAAAATATGTGCGCCGTACATTATATGCCACTTTGTTTGATGCGTCCTCCCAAACTTCGCCGAGAAGAATAGCGGAGGGTTTTATCTCTTTGACGCGCTTATGCAAAGCTGCGATAAATTCGTCCGGAAGTTCATCCGCAACATCAAGACGAAATCCGTCTGCGCCGAGGTTCAGCCAGTGTGCACACACGCTGTCGGAATTATTTATTATAAAATCCATGTAAGAAGGCGTTGTTTCTTTTACGGCAGGAAGACTTGAGATGCCCCACCAGCTTTCGTATTTATCCGGGTAATGAGAAAAAGTATACCATTCCCTGTACGGCGAATTCGGATTGCTTACAGCGCCGTTGCCGAATTTTCCGAATCTGTCAAAATAAACGCTGTTATCTCCTGTGTGGGAAAACACGCCGTCCAGAATAATTTTAATTCCGAGTGAATGTGCTTTGCTGCAAAGAGCGGCAAAATCTTTTTCGTCTCCCAAAAGAGGGTCTATTTTTTTATAATCCGCCGTATCATATCTGTGATTTGAATATGCATGAAAAATCGGGTTTAAATATATAACGGAAACGGAGAGCTCCGCAATATACGGAAGTTTTTTGGCAATTCCGGAAAGTGTTCCTCCGAAAAAATCACAGTTTAGAATATCGCCGCTGTTATCCGGCAAAAAGTCCGGAACGTCATCGGTATTTTTGTGAATGCGAAACGGTGTGAGCTTTTCGGAAAGATCCGAAGGCATATTAAACCTGAAAAATCTGTCCGGAAATATCTGATACATAACGGCGCCTTTAAATTCATGGGGTGTATCATAATTCTTGTCAAAGCATGTAAGCTGCCACATCTCGCCGGCTTCCATATTTGTATCGTGTTCATTTAATTTGTAAAGCCGAAAAGAAGAGTCGGGCTTTGAAATTTCAAAGAAATAGAAATAAAGCCCGCTGCACTCCAAAGAGAAATCAGCGCTGAAGTAATCATATCCGTTGACATGAGCGGTTTTACACATTGGAAAGCTTACTGTGAACCCGTCATCTCTTTTTAAAACAATCTGTGCAAGAAGAGCATTAACGCTTTCGGGTATATAAATTGTAACGGTGCATTTTTCGTCCGTACGGACGCAGCCAAAAGGTGTTTTGTGCTCTGCCTTCTGGCTGTCGTACAGTATTCGCAAAGTGTATCAGTCCTTTAAATTCCATATATTGTCCGCATATTCTTTCACTGCTCTGTCAGCTGAAAAAATTCCGGCTTTGGCTATATTTACAAGTGACATATCCGTAAACTTGTCTGCGTTTTTGTAAACGTCGGAAACGCGGTTTTGAGCCTTTACGTAAGAATCAAAATCGGCAAGGCACATATAGGCATCGGCGGTGCCGTTATAATTGGTGATAAGCGATTTTGCAATATCGTCAAATCTTGTTCCCAATGCGTTTGATGTCAGCATATCTATTACGGCATGCAGTGCCGGGTTGGAATTATAATACTCAATCGGCGAATAGCCCTGTCTCCAAAGATTTTCAACTTCGGGAGCTTTAAGACCGAATAAGAACATATTGTCATCGCCGACCTGTTCGCATATTTCAACATTTGCGCCGTCAAGCGTACCGAGTGTCACGGCACCGTTTATCATAAGTTTCATGTTGCCCGTGCCTGACGCTTCTTTGCCGGCTATGGATATTTGCTCTGAAATTTCCGCCGCGGGAATAATTTTTTCTGCCAAGGATACTTTGTAGTCTTCGATAAATACAACTTTTATTTTGTCGCGTACCGCAGGATCTGAATTTACAGTGTTTGCCGCAGCGTAAATAAGTCTGATTATCTGCTTTGCCATAACATAGCCTGCAGACGCTTTCGCAGCAAATATAAATGTTCTCGGCGGTATATCAAGAGACGGATTTTCTTTAATTCTTCTGTACATATCAAGAATCTGCATTACGTTTAAAAGTTGGCGCTTATATTCGTGCAGTCTTTTAACCTGTACGTCAAAAATAGAATCGGGGTCAACGTTTATGCCGCTTGTTTTGCTTATATATTCGGCAAGATGGAGTTTATTGCCGTGTTTAATGCGGCGAAGTTCCGCCAAAACGTCCTTGTTGCCTTTGTATGCCATAAGTTTTGAAAGTTCCGATGCGTTTTTCTTGAATCCGTCTCCGATGAGGTCGGAAAGAAAATCGGTGAGTGCGGGGTTTGACTGACATAACCAGCGGCGGTATGCAATTCCGTTTGTTACGTTAGTGAATTTTTCGGGCTTTATGTTGTAGTAGTCCCTGAAAATGCTTTCCGTTAAAATTTTGCTGTGCAGCTTTGAAACGCCGTTTACTTTATGGCAGCATGCAAGACAGAGATTTGCCATTCTGATTTCGCCGTTTGAAATAACGGACATATACTCGATTTTCGGAATATCTCCGGAATACACAGAGTTTAAGTGTATAAAGAGTCTGCGGTTAATTTCGCACACAATCTGGTAAACTCGCGGCATAATCTCGCGGAAAAGTCCTTCGCTCCAGCGTTCCAGCGCCTCACTCATAACGGTATGATTTGTATATGTCAGCGTATTGCATGTGATCTCCCATGCATCGTCCCATCCATAGCCGTAGTTATCCATAAGTATTCTCATAAGTTCGGGAACACATAATGATGGGTGGGTGTCATTTATATGCACTGCAACTTTTTCTGCCAGATTATCAAGTGTCTTGTATTTCTTCATGTGTTTTGAAAGAATTGACTGCAGAGAAGCGGACACAAGAAGATATTGCTGCCTGAGGCGAAGTCTCTTTCCATCTTCATGATCGTCTGCAGGATAGAGAATTTTTGATATAACCTCCGCCATTGTGTTTTCTTCCAGCGATTTAACGTATTCGCCTCTGGAAAAGGCCGTCATATCAAGACTTTTTGGAGATTTTGCGCTCCAGAGAACAAGCTTGTTTACCGCATTTGAATTGTATCCTGATATAAGCATATCGTAAGGAATTGCAATAACTGTATCATAATTTTTGTGTATGGCTTTATATTTGCCGTCCGTCCATGTTTCTTCAACCTGACCTCCGAAACGGACTTCAACGGATTCGTCAGTTCTCGGAGTGAGCCAAACATCGCCGAGACCGAGCCAGTCGTCGGGGAATTCCATCTGCCAGCCGTCAACTATTTTCTGCTTAAACACGCCAAATTCATATCTGATTGAAAATCCCGTTACGGGATAGCCGAGAGAAGATGCGGAGTCCATATAACAGGATGCAAGTCTTCCTAGACCGCCGTTTCCGAGACCGGCATCCGGCTCAATTTCATAAAGCTTTTCTATATCCACACCTATATCCGCAAGAGCAGATTTAAATGTGTCTTCTATGCCGAGGTTGAAAAGGTTATTATGAAGCGATGTTCCGACAAGAAATTCCATTGACATATAATAAACCTGTTTTTCTTCCGACGCACTGACATTGCGGTTAAAAGCATTGTTTTTTTCTGATAAAATATCTCTCAAAACCATGCAAAGGGATTTATATATTTGCTGCTCTGTTGCCTCTGAGATATCACATCCGAAGCAAAGCGAACATTTTGCATTTAACTCTTCGGTTGCTTTTTCCTTGTTTAATTTCATATCAAATCATTCCTTTCTCTATTTTTCGTATACATCCATGTACTGCAGTGCCGCATTTTTCCAGCTGCTGTCATATCTCATTACGGAAGATACTATTTTTTTGAATTTGTCTTTGTCATAGTACAATGCTTCGGCGCGCTTTACGGCACCTAACATATCATGAGCGTTATATACTTTAAATGTTATTCCGCGGCCTTCCAAAGTGTCGTTGTTTATGGGCGGTACAGTGTCAACAAGACCGCCTGTTTCACGGACAATCGGAATTGTGCCGTAGCGCATTGCGATAAGCTGTGAAAGACCGCACGGCTCACTTTTAGAAGGCATAAGAAGGAAGTCGGCTCCGGCGTACATGAAGTCGGCAAGACCTGTATCAAACATTATATTGGCAGACACTCTGCCGGGGAAAATGTAAGCAAGGTAATTTACATAGTCCTCATATTTTTTTTCGCCCGTTCCCAAAACCGCCAAACGGATATTTGTGGAGTTTATCATTTCTTCGCCGATATACTGCAAAAGTTCAAATCCCTTATGTTCCGCAAGCCGTGAAATCATTATAATAAGAGGAGCTGAGCTATCATTGTCGAGACCGAGTCTTTCAAGAAGAGCTTTTTTTGTTTTAAGTTTTCCCGATAAGTCTGACGGTTTAAACGGAAACATTGCTTTTGAGGGATCATATATTTTCGTATCGATTCCGTTTACTATACCGCTGAGCTTGTACGACTGAGATGAGAGAATGTCATGAAGACCGTGGGCAAAATACGCATATCGGATTTCGTGCGAATATGTTTCGGATACTGTGGTAACTTTATCCGAAAGCATAATTGCGCATTTCATTGCATTTGCAAGTCCGTCAAACATGATGTCTCCGCTTCGGCTGTCGGACACGCCCAATACATTGCTTATAAAATCGGGGTCAGCCTTTCCCTGATACTCTATGTTGTGTATGGTGAAAACAGTTTTAATTTTGTCAAAACCGGGAAGTCCCCTGTAAAATTCATTTAAAAACAGAGGTATATATCCTGTTTGCCAGTCGTTTACATGTATTACATCAGGTGTAAAACCTATATGCTGTAAAGATTCCAATACGGCTTTGCAAAAAAAGGCATATCTTTCGCCGTCATCCGGATAGCCGTATAAGCCGTCGCGCCCGAAATAATATTCGTTATCTATAAAATAGTATATCAAATCATTGCGTTTGTTTTTGCCGACGCCGGTATTTTTAACGGTTGCCTTAAACACGCCTGCATAAACGCTTCTCCACGAAAGCGGCATATAAAAATCGGTTACATATTCGATGTTGAAATTCGGATTTTCTTTTATTTTTTTATAGTACGGCAAAAAAATGCATACTTCATTGCCGCGTATTTTGGAAAGTTCTGCCGGAAGAGCTCCGGCAACGTCTCCGAGGCCGCCTGTTTTTATATACGGAGCGGCTTCGCTTGCCGCAAATAATATTTTCAATTTAAGTACCTTACCTTTCTTATTGTGTTTCTTAAATTAATTATCGAATTAAATTTTTGATCCTTTTTGTATAATCGACGGTGAGGACGGCACACCTATAAGTACTTTCGAAGGCGAAACCGTAACGTCTTTATCGATTATTGCCTGCTCTATGTGAGCACCTGCCATTATGTGCGTCCCCTGCATTATTACAGAGTTCTTTATATAAGCGCCGCGTTCCAAATGCACATCGCGGAATATAACCGAGTTTTCCGCATAGCCTTCAATTTTGCAGCCATCTGCAATAAGACAGTTTTTAACTTCGGAACCGGCTGCATAAAATGTCGGTTCCTCATCGCGTACTTTTGTATAAATAGGTGAAGTTTCCTTGAATATTCCGCGCCGAATGTTTTCATCAAGCATACGAAGGCTGTTTTTGTAATAATTTTCAACGTCTGTGTTTCGCAGAACAACGCCGTCAAAATTATATACGTTAATCGACAGCTTGTTTTCGAGAAATTCGCGCTGAACATAGTCTTTTTCAAAATGGCACAGTCCGTGCGACACCGAGGTGCGCACAGCCGCGAGAAGCTTTGTGCGTTCTATTATATACATTCCCATTGAAGCCAGTGTACCCTTGTCCGCCATGATGTTTACTGCAAGGGAAGATACATTGCCGCCGTCCATATTAAGAACCAGGTCAATGTACTGTGTGCATCCGTTTGAATACTCATCGTTTGCTATTACGGTAATATCTTTTCCGGATTCTATGTGTGATTCCAAAACTTCGGAAAAATCTATATTGCATATTGTTGTTGAATCTGACAGAACCACATATTGTTCCGTAGAACGTTCCAAAAAGGTGAGAGCGTTATAAAGAGCTTCCAGCTTACCGCGGTATATACCCATAGTATTTGCAGCAAACGGAGGAAGAAAGAAAAGTCCGCCGTTTCTTGCATTAAAATCCCATTCGGCGGAGGTTGACAGATGATCCATAAGCGACTGGTAGTTGTATTTTGTTATTATACCGACTTTTTTTATACCTGAGTTGCTCATGTTTGAAAGGACAAAATCTATTTGCCTGTATCTGCCGGCGAACGGGAGAGAAGCCATGGCACGGTGCTTTGTCAAATCACCCATTGAAGCGTCAAATATATTTGAAAAAACAATTCCTGTCATTTTCATATTTTCATCCCCTTTATACAATTTCGCGCGGTTTTACCGCAGAGCCTGCCGGCAATACCTTGTCCTTCCCGATGACCGTGATGCCCCATTCACTTTTTTTGAAGCTTTCGGGAGAACCGCCGATTGTTGACCCGTCACCGACAGAAACATTTGTTCCGGTTATTGTATACGATATTTTTGCGCCTCGCCCTATGTGGGTCCCGGGCATGAGAACACAGTCTGAAACGGCGGCGCCCTCTTCTATGACGCATCCGGTTGAAACTATTGAATGGCGCACAGCGCCGCGCACCGTACAGCCCTCGGCAACCATTGAGTTTATAATTTTTGCGCCGTCGGATATAAACGAAGGCGGCTGCGCATAGTTTCTTGCGTAGATTTTAAATGAATTGTCGGAGATGTTTAAAGGCTGCTCGGGGTCAAGCAGATCCATATTTGCCTGCCACAGGCTGTCTATCGTGCCGACATCCTTCCAGTATCCGTTAAACGGATAAGCGTAGAGGCTGAGCGAATCGGAAATCATTTTCGGAATAATATCGTGGCCGAAATCGTTTGTCGAGCCCGGTGTTTCTTCGTCCTCCTCAAGGTATTTGCGAAGCACGTTCCATGTGAATATGTATATTCCCATGGAAGCCTTGGTGCTTTTCGGATTTTTAGGTTTTTCTTCAAAGTCGTTTATAAGAAGATTTTTGTCGGTGTTCAATATGCCGAAGCGCGAAGCCTCCGCTTCCGGTACCTCAATAACGGCAATGGTGCATGCGGCATTTTTTTCTTTGTGAAATTTAAGCATTTTAGAATAATCCATTTTATAAATATGATCGCCGGAAAGAACCAGAACATATTCTGGATTATAGCTGTCTATATAATGAATATTCTGATAAATTGCATTTGCCGTACCTTTATACCATTCGGTTTTTCTGCTTTTGACATACGGAGGCAGAATTCTGGCACCGCCGAAGCTGCGGTTCATACCCCACGGAACTCCGTTGCCGATATAGTCGTTAAGCTCAAGCGGCTGATACTGCGTTAATATACCGACTGTATCAATGCCCGAATTAATACAGTTTGAAAGCGGAAAGTCAATAATGCGGTATTTACCGCCGAAATTTAATGCCGGTTTTGCAGTGGATTCGGTGAGAATTTTAAGTCTGCTGCCTTGTCCGCCCGCAAGAAGCATTGCTATACATTCTTTACTTCTTTTTAACATTACATTCATATCCTTTCACTTGGTATTTCGTAAAATACGGTTGACATCGGTTGAACTGTAATACTTATACTCTCCCGTCTCCCATGAAATGGAATTTTTTGTGATTTGACAGAGCGGATACGTGTTCCGCTGCCGCCGTATTTTAAATAGTCCGAAGAGAAAACGGGTTTATATATTCCTGATACGGGAACTCCCAATCTGTATTTTTCGCGTTTTACGGGGCAAAAATTGCATACAATCAAAAGCCTTTTTCCGCTTTTGTCCGTCCTGACAAACGAAATGACGCTTTGGTCGCTGTCATCGTTTGAAATCCATTCAAAGCCGCTCCAGTCGAAATCATTTTCCCACAGCTCGCTTCGGGAAAGATAGAAAAAGTTTAAGTCCTTAACGTATTTTTGCATCTTTTTATGACTGTCGTAAGAAAGCAGCTGCCAGTCGAGCTCTTTTGTGAAATCCCATTCGGAAAATTGAGCAAACTCGTTTCCCATAAAAAGAAGTTTTTTTCCGGGATGTGCCGCCATATATCCGTAAAAGGCACGAAGATTGTCAAATTTTTCCTTGTATTCGCCCGGCATTTTTGAAATCATGGAGCATTTTCCGTAAACAACCTCATCGTGCGAAATCGGGAGTATGAAATTTTCGGAGAAAGCATATGTCAGCGAGAATGTAATATTTCTGTGCAGACCTTTACGAAACAGCGGGTCGCTTGACATATATGCCAGCATATCGTTCATCCAGCCCATGTTCCACTTGTAGTTAAAGCCGAGGCCGCCGTCATAGGGAGGCTTTGTAACTGCCGGAAACGCGGTCGATTCCTCCGCTATCATTAAAGCTGAAGGTCGTGCGCAAAAAACCTCGCTGTTGAGCTTTTTGAGAAATTCAACGGCTTCAAGATTTATGTTGCCGCCCTCGCAGTTTCTGCGCCATTGCCCGTTTTCTTTCCCGTAATCGAGGTAGAGCATGGAGGCAACCGCATCGACGCGCAAACCGTCTATATGATATTTTTCTATCCAGAAGACGGCGCTTGATATAAGAAAAGATATAACTTCGCTTCTGCCGTAGTCAAATATGCGTGTGTTCCAGTCGGGATGCTCGTTTTTTAACGGGTCTTCATATTCATAGCATGCTCCGCCGTCAAATTCATAAAGTCCGTATTCGTCTTTTGGAAAGTGTGCGCCAACCCAGTCAAGAATAATACCTATGCCGTTTTGATGGCATATATCAACAAATTCCATAAAGTCTTTCGGCGTTCCGAAACGGGAGGTGGGGGCGAAATAGCCTGTTACCTGGTATCCCCATGAAGGATCGTATGGGTATTCGGTCACAGGCATTATTTCAATATGTGTGTAGCCCATTTTCTTTGCATACGCCGAAAGCTCTGTTGCCGCTTCCTTGTATGTAAGGTAGTTTCCGTCTTTGTGCTTGCGCCAGGATGCGAGATGAACCTCGTAAATATTCATTGGTTTGTCCAGTGTATTTTCTCCGTCAAGGGAGGAAAGATACGGCGAATCGTGCCAATCATATCCTTCAATTTCATAGACTTTGCTGGCATTTTCGGGTCTTGTGCACGTATGATAGGCATATGGGTCGCTTTTATACACAAATCCGCCGTTTTGTTTTTCGATATAGTATTTGTAATTGTCATAAACCGCAGCGTTTTCGGCAACTGCCTCCCAGATTCCGCCGCCGATATTTTTCATCGGCAGGGCAGATGTGTTCCATAAATTGAAATCGCCGCATAAATGAACGCTTGCGGCACGCGGCGCCCAAACACGGAAAATAAAGCCTTTTTCCGCTTTGTGACAGCCTAAAAATTCGTAAGATTTAAAATTACCGCCGCCCGTGAAGCTTCTTATTTTGTCGAGGACAGCACGAGATTCCGACGGTTTTTCAGATGTAACTGCAAAAGTGGTGTCCATACTGCTTCACTCCATTTTCTATTAT
>ERZ1034952.1617-NODE-1617-length-17941-cov-7.733646_pt1 | contig 17941 bp, 19 predicted proteins | sample MGYA00520625_ERZ1034952 | MGnify/ENA primary metagenome ERZ1034952 (study PRJEB33766, sample SAMN09781773) | gut metagenome | biome: gut microbiome | host: Homo sapiens | place: Madagascar | study: EMG produced TPA metagenomics assembly of the PRJNA485056 data... | reverse complement strand
CTCGCACCAGAAAAACTCTACGAGATATCGAAGAAAATTCGATGCTTCGTGGAGTTTTCTTTTTGCCGTCGTGTCAGATACTGCCAGATACTGCCGCAAAATGCCTGATTTTGCGGTGCCTTTGTCAGAAAATGTAGTGTGCTGCAGAGTGAAAATGTCCGTTTTGATGGGCGACGACTTCTGTCGGATTGTCCTGTCGGCCGCTTGCGCAATGGGCGGGGGTGTGGTATGCTGAAACAAAAACAGCGGGCATCCGGCCGAAACTGCGCCGGGGAAGGGAGCAATCCGATGAAGATCACAGTATATCTGGGAGCCAGCGAGGGCAATGACCCGGCGCTGAAAACAGCCGTGCAGGCGCTTGGCCGCTGGATCGGTCAGAGCGGCAACGCGCTGGTCTACGGCGGCTCCCGCAGCGGACTGATGGGTCTGCTGGCCGACAGCGTATTAGCCGCCGGCGGGCAGGTGACTGGGGTGGAACCGCGGTTCTTTGTGGAACAGGAGCTGCAGCACAACGGTCTGACCGAACTCATCGTCACGGAGAATATGGCCCAGCGCAAGGCGAAGATGATCGAGCTGGGCGATGCATTCGTGGCGTTTCCCGGCGGCACCGGGACGCTGGAAGAGATCGCAGAGGTCATGTCCATGGTGTCGCTCCGGCAGCTGGATGCGCCCTGCATCCTCTACAATCTCAACGGCTACTACGACAGCCTGAAAGCCTTGCTGAACGAGATGATCTGCAAGGGACTTTCCTCGGCCCAGCGGCAGGCAGGGATCCATTTTGCGGCAGACCTTGCCCAGATCCGTGCCTTGCTGGAATCAGATAAAAACCACTGAACAGGAAAAAGCCTCTGCACCGGAAAACCAGTGCAGAGGCTTTTTGCAAGATTTCAAGCAACCTGTGTGAGTGTTCAGACTCAGGCGGCAGTGGTAGAAGCAGCCTCGCTGGATGCAGCTTCGGAAACAGCAGCCTCGCTGGATGCAGCCTCAGAAGAAGCAGACTCGGTCTCCGCCTCGCTGGAAGCGGCCTCGGAAGAAGCAGCAACAGAAGAGGACACAGCCTCAGAGGTAGAAGAAGCAGCGGTGGAAGAAGCAGAACCGCCGCAAGCGGTCATGCCGGCAGCCAGAGCCAGAGCAACAACAGCAACAGCAACATTCTTGAGTTTCATATCTATAATCTCCTTGTTCCTTAAAAAATATCTCCACAGAGGGCCTTGTGTACGGGGCCTGTCTGCAAGGCAATATTCTAGTCTTTTTTACAAAAAAATCAAGAGGATTTTAGGCAAAGATTGCAATATTTCGGGAGAATCTACGCTTTTGTTATAATTTTGCGCCAAAAGTCGAACACTTTTTGGTAAACTGCTTTCGTAAAGATTCCACCTTTGGAGCTCGTGGAAAAGAATCTTAGTGGAGATGACAGTTCTGTGACGATTTGTCGTGCTGCTTCCCGGAAAATATGTCCGGCCTATGGAATGAAACCAAAGCGTGGGAACAGGGGAACACCGGGCTGCTCAAGGTACTTGTGCAAAATCGTCGCCTGCCGGTCTACCATATGGAAAGCGGAATATACTATGCTGACCTTGCCGGAAAAAGCGGGCCGGGAATAAAAAGTCAGAAAATTCTTTTGAAAGCCCTCTTTATTGGACAGATAAAGCGGTATAGTAATGGCACGGAAGGAAAACCGGACCAGAAAACAAGGAGGTTGGACCAATGAAAGAGGACGATTTTGGCTATTTTGGCACAGGTGCCGAAGGCTATGTCCAATACATGACCGCGTTTGAGCGGAATTTTGATGCAGACGGCACCACGGAAGATCTGCCGGAGGACGAAAGCTCTGACGACAGCGACGAAGATTTCTGAAACAGTATAGGGAGAAAAAACCATGAAGTATTATGTGACACTCACCGGCCTGAACTACCGCTTTGGCACCGCCCCGTTCCAGGTAGGACAGAAAGTAAAGCTCGTCTTGTAGTTGTTGCATGAAGAAAAGCCTGCGGGGAAACCTGCAGGCTTTTCTGCCGCGCGTTCACCTTTTGCGCTGCCGGAACATAAAATGGGCAAAGGGGGAATGCGTTTTGAACCAGATCGTTTTTGCGGCCGGGGTGCTGCTGTTCCCGGCGGTGTGCACCACACTGGGGGCGGCCGGGGTGTTCCTGCTGCGTCGGTCGGCGGCACCGCGCACCCAGCGGGTGCTCAGCGGGATGGCGGCGGGCATCATGTTGGCGGCCAGCGTGTGGAGCCTGCTGCTGCCGGCCATTGAGCGCACCCGGGAGCTGGGCGTCGCGGCGTGGGTGCCGCCCTCGGCAGGGCTGGTGCTGGGGGCGGCAGGCCTGCTGCGGCTGGAGAGCATGGCCGGGCAGCTTTTGCAGCGGGGCAAGAGCCGCATGGTGCTGGCGGTAACACTGCACAACCTGCCGGAAGGCATGGTGGTGGGCCTTGCGGCGGCGCTGGCCCTGAGCGGGGAACCGGATGCCGTGAGCGGTGCGCTGGCGTTGAGCCTGGGCATCGGGCTGCAGAACATCCCGGAAGGGGCCGCCGTCAGCCTGCCGCTGGCGCACAGCGGCCGCACCCGCCTGCAGGCGTTCGGGGCCGGGGCGGCATCCGGTCTGGTGGAGCCGCTGGGCGCGTTGGCGGCATTCGCATTGGCCGGGTGGGTGCAGGCGGCACTGCCCTGGCTCATGAGTGCGGCGGCGGGCTGCATGGTGTGCGTGACGGCGCAGGAGATGATCCCGGAGGCCGTGGAGCAGGACGAACCCGCCGGGGTGGTGAGCATCGTGCTGGGGTTTGCCCTGATGATGGCACTGGACGTGGCACTGTAAAAAAGTCATACCGTAACAAAATTCAGTCTGCCGGGCACAGAGCTGAAATGCTCGCAACGGGAACCGGGAGCTCTTGCACGGCCGTGAACGAATAACAGAAAAGCAGAAGAGCCCGCTTCCGGATAAAACGGAAGTGGGCTCTTTTTGCGCGTGAATGCGCTCAGTTCTTTTCGATGTAGACGCTGGTGGAGGGGAAGGCAAAATCCACGCCGTCAGCCTGCATGATGTCCATGATGTTCAGGTTCAGGTCGTTCTGCATCTGCAGAAACTCGGCGTAGACGTTGGTCAGCAGGTAGGCCGAGATCAGGATGTTGATGCTGGAATCTCCGAAGCTGGCCAGCTGCACGATGTTGGTGCCGTGGTTGGTGAAGGGGCTTGCATCCAGCATGGCCTGCAGGTCCTGCATCAGCTTTTCCAGCTGCGGGCGGGTGGTGCTGTAGGTGACACCCAGCGTGAATTTGTAGGGGCGCATGGTGCGCAGGGCGGCGTTCTGCACGGTGGCAGAGCAGATCTTGCTGTTGGTGATCACATTGACGGTTTTGTCCGGCGAGCGGATGCGGGTGGAGCGGAAGTTGATGTCGATCACTTCGCCTTCCACATCGCCCACGGTGATCCAGTCGCCCACCGAGAAGGGTTTGTCCAGCAGAATGACGATGCCGCTGAACAGGTTGCTGGCGCTTTCCTGCGCCGCCAGCGAGATGGTCAGGCCGATGAGACCGGCACCGGCAACGATGCTGCCGATGGGGAAGCCCACCTCCTGCGCACCGGCGGCCACGCCCACTGCAATGACCAGTACCTTGTAGGTGGTGTTCAGCAGGGAGAGCAGGGTCTTGTTGGAGCGGATCTCCGGGCTGCAGGATGCCAGCACCAGATCGGCCAGCTCAGAAGCTGCATACAGGCCCTCGCACACCAACAGGGTCATGACCAGCTGGAATGCCATCAGGAACAGCTTGCGCACACCGGGAATGGCCCACGGCAGGCTGGACGCAGCCAGATAGATGCCCACCACCGTGCACATGCGCTGCACCGGCACCGCAAAGCTGCGCAGCAGGATGGGCGTGCCGGTGAAATGCCAGCTGCGTGCCTCCAGGGCGGGGAAGCCCTTGTGGGTCAGCCAGTGGCGCACGAGCCATGCCGCAAGCAGAATGAGCAGAGCGCACACAGCCCGGGCAGCAAAGGCGGGCCAGCCCTCCAGCAGCATCGAGCCGAGCTCAAAGGAAAGATCACGGATCGAGAAAATCATACAAAACCTCCGGTGTTTTTACACAATAAAGCTATGATAACATATTTGCGCGATGCGGGCAAGCGCGTCGAGCGTGCAGGGGACACTGCCTAAAAGAATGACTTTGATAAAAGATGCACAAATCGTGTGCTGCCCTCTTGACAAGACCGGTCCGTCACGCTATACTTTGTGCCAGAAAGTTCGTTTCAGGGCGGGGTGCGATTCCCCACTGGCGGTAAAGTCCGCGACCACCCGCAAGGGTGCTGACCCGGTGCAACTCCGGGACCAACGGTATAGTCCGGATGCAAGAAACGGCAGACAACGTTTGTGTCTACGCGCCCTGTTGCAGTTTTTTTTGTTGCAGCAGGGCGCTTTTCTGTTTGTCTTACCCGTTCCGAGTTCCATGCGAAAAGGGCTTTCCAATCAATTTTTTGAACGGGGCGAACCCCGGGGAGGACAATCACATGAAAAAGAATACTACCCACAACCTGACCGTTGCCGCTATGCTCAGTGCGGTGGCCTTTATCCTGATGTTCATCGAGTTCCCCATCCCCATGCTGATCCCCAGCTTTGTAAAGATGGACTTTTCCGACCTGCCGGCCCTGCTGGGTGCCTTTGCACTGGGCCCCGTGTACGGCGTAGTGATCAGCTTCATGAAGAACCTGCTCCACATCGTCATCAAGGGCACCTCCACCGCCTGTGTGGGCGAGCTGTGCAACTTCATGCTGGGCGCGGTGTTCTCGGCGGTGGCGGGCTTCATCTACAAGCACCGCAAGAGCCGCAAAACGGCCATCCTTGGTGCCATTGCCGGTGCCGCAGCCATGGCGGTGTTCAGTGTGCCGTCCAACTACTTCATCACTTACCCGGCCTATGTGGAGTTCTACCACATGCCGCTGGAAGCCATTCTTGGCATGTACCAGGCCATTCTGCCTTCGGCCAACAGCCTGATCAAGTGCCTGGTCATCTTTAACATGCCCTTCACGCTGGTCAAGGGCCTGCTGGATGCCGTGCTCTGCATGCTGATCTACAAGCCGCTGTCTCCCATCCTGCACGGCCGCAAGTAATTTTTGCTTTTCGCTTTTCTTTCTTCTTTTCTTCTCAATCAAACAGCAACTCCCCGGCTGGGGCTGCCCAATTGCAGCGGTCCCGGCCGGGGAGCTGTTTTATAATGGAAAAGAATCTATCAGGCCAGCGCGCCCTTGTCCAGCCATTTGCCGCGGGCCAGCCGGAGCAGGAACAGGGCACCGCGGGTGCACAGCTCGGCGCACATGGCAAACCACACGCCCACAAGCCCGAAGCGGGGAGCCAGCAGCACGGCCAGCGTGAGCCGGATGCCCCACATGCTCGCAAGGTTCAGCACAAAGCAGCCGGTGCTGTCACCGGCACCCTGCATGGCACCGCTGGCCACGATGCTGGCCCCGAACATCGGCTCGGCAAAGGCTTCGATGCGCAGCACCTGCGCACCCAGCGCAATGACGGCGGCGTCGGCGGTGAAGATGCCCATCAGGGCCGGAGCAAACACATACAAGCCCACGCCGGTCAGCGCCATGATGGCCATGCCCATACCGGTGCACAGCCAGGCAATGCGTTTGGCCATATCCCGCCGGTGGGCGCCCACGGCCTGGCCTACCATGGCAAGGGAGGCGTCCTGGACGCCGTAGCCTGCCATGTAACACAGGCTTTCGGCGCTCACGCCCAGGCTGTTGGCCGCAATGGCGGTAGTGCCCAGCCCGGACACGATGCGCACCAGCAGCACCTGCGCCGACGACAGCGCCGCACGCTCGGCGGCCAGCGGCGCACCCACCTTCCACAGGTTCTGCAGGCAGGCCTTTGTGATGCGCCAGGAGCCGGGGCGGCGGATGCACAGCACACCGTCCCGGAACAGCAACAGTGCCAGAGCCAGCAGGCCGCCCACCACATTGGACAGCGCAGTGCCCAGTGCCGCACCCGGCACGCCCCAGCCGAAGCCGAACACGGTGATGCTGTGCCCGGCCAGCAGGATGGTGCGGGTGGGGTTGATGAGGACATAGTTGAAGATGACATCCAGAATGCAGGTGAGCACACTGATCAGACCGGGGGTCAGCGCGTCACCGGTGGAACGCAGCATGGAAGAGTAGGTGCCCATGGCCATGGCAAAGGGCAGGGAAGCCGCCCAGATGGCAAAATAGGCCGAGGCATCCGCCTGCAGGGCCGGGTCGGCCCCCAGCCAGCCGGGCAGATACCGGCTGATGCCGATGCCGAAAGCGGCCGCTGCCAGACCGACGAACAGGTTGAACAGCATGGACTGCCGCAGCACGCCCCGGGCATCCTCCTGCCGGTCGGCACCCAGATACTGTGCCACCTGAATGGAAAAAGACATATACAGCCCGGCCAGCATGCCGTGCAGCAGCCAGGTGCTGGAGCTGACGATGCCGATGGATGCGGTGGCCGAAGCTCCGATATGGCCCACCATGGCGGCGTCGATGTACTCCATGGCCGTGACCACGATCTGCTGCAGAATGGACGGGATGCTCAAGGTCAGCACGATCTGGGCCGTCTGCTGCAGCGGTACCTGCTCGCCCTGCCGCATTTTGGCCGAGAGTTGTTCAAGGGTAATGGACATGGATTCCTCCTTACGGGTCAGAAAAACGGATAACGAGTCCGGACACCTATTATAAAGGCGGATGGTACAAAAGTCAATCTGCTGCCTTTTTGTGCCCGGTGATTGATTTTTTGGGTGCGGCGTGATACACTCAACAACACAAGGCATGAATTGCAAAAGAAATGAGGAGAATAGAAATATGATCGAATCTCTGGTGTCTGCCGTCGGGCAGCGCGGGGTGGATGCCGCAGCGTTTCTGCTGGCATTTGCACTCACCGCGCTTACCGATTCGCTGTTCCACAACAAGCTTCCCCACGACCATGGCCGTGAATTTGCCGTCAATGGCGGCCTGTCCAAGGGCAAGGCCCGCGGTTCCGGCCTGATCTTCGTGCTGTGCATCGCGCTGGTGTCGCTGGCATTCCTGCCGTTCCGGGTGGAATATGTCATCTACACCGTGCTGCTCATCGCTTCCATGCTCTCCGGCTACTTTGACGATGCCGCCGAAAAGGCCTGGAACGAGTACAAAAAAGGCATCATCGACTTTGTCATCGCCGTGGTGGCAGGTGTGACCTACCTCAACTTCAACGGCTGCGGCGTGCAGTTCCTGCAGTGGAGCTTCACCCTGCCGTATGCCGTGTATCTGCTGCTCATCGTCATCCTGATCTGGGCCAGCATCAACGTGGTCAACTGCACCGACGGTGTGGACGGCCTGTCCGCCAGTCTGGCGGTGGTGACCATCGGCACCTACCTGATCGCCTACCACGAAGAGCTGGCCGACTACAGCACCGCCGGTGTGGTGTTCATGGGTGCGCTGCTGGCTTACCTGTGGTCCAACGCAAAGCCCAGCACCCTGCTGATGGGCGATGCCGGCAGCCGCGCCATGGGTTTCTTCATCGCCATCCTGTCGCTGAAGTGCGGCCACCCCTTTGCTTTCCTGCTGGCAGCCATCGTGTTCATCGTGGACGGCAGCTTGGGCATCCTGAAGATCAGTCTGAAGCGCTTCCTGCACATCTCCATCCTCAAGAACACCCGCACCCCGCTGCACGACCATGTGCGTAAGAACAAGGGCTGGAGCGACGAGCAGGTCGTGGCCCGCTGGCTCATCCTGCAGTGCGTGGCATCGGCTCTGCTGCTGCTCGTGGTGCACGGCTGATAAACCATCACAAAAACAAAAGCAGCGCCTGACGGAAATTTCAAACCGTCAGGCGCTGTTTTTGCATCCGAAAATTGTTGTTACAGCCCGGCCTTTTTGGCGGCGGCCTGCACCACATGGCCCACCAGCACCGAGGTGGTCACGGTGCCCACACCGCCCGGCACGGGGGTGATAGCATCCACGACAGGCTCCGCCTCGGCAAAGCGCACGTCACCGCACAGCTTGCCCTCGTCGTTCAGATGGATGCCCACATCCACCACGGTCTGGCCGGGACGCAGGCAGTCAGCACCCACGGCGCCCATCCGGCCCATGGCCACCACGACCACATCCGCCTCTTGGCAGATTTGGGGCAGGTTCTGGGTGCGGGAGTTGCAGATGGTCACGGTGGCATTTTCCCGGTCCAGCATCATGGCGGCGGGCTTGCCCACTACCAGGCTGCGGCCTACCACCACGGCGCGTTTGCCGGAGAGGGGAACATTGTAGTGCTTCAAAATCTCCAGGCAGGCCTGTGCGGTGCAGGGAGCATAACCCAGATCGGTGTTGGTGAACACACCGGCCAGGGAACCGTCGGTGATGCCGTCGATGTCTTTTTCCGGAGCCAGTGCGGCACGCACGGTGCAGTCATCAAACTGCTTGGGCAGCGGGCGGAACAGCAGACAGCCGTGGATGGCATCGTCGGCGTTGATCTCTGCGATGACCTTCAGCAGGTCGTCCTGTGCTGCGTCGGCGGGGAGCAGATACTGTTTCACCTCCACGCCCACCTTGCCGCAGCGGGTCATCACGCCGCGCTCATAGGAAAGATCGTCCTCGCGCGCACCCACGCGCACCACGGCCAGCGTGGGCACGACGCCCTTTGCCTTGAGCTGCTCACACAGAGCAGCGTTGCGTTCGTTCATGGCGGCCACTACGGGCGCGCCCTTCAGGATGCTTGCCATTTTGTATTCCTCTCATTTCAGGTAATGCGGTATGGCGTGTGGGGAGCTTTCTCCCCGCCCACCGTCGGGTCAGATACGCAGTTGCTTTGTGACCTGCGCAAACACGGCGTCTGCCTTCGGGACATACTCGCTCAGCAGGGCGTCGGCCTGCGCATCCAGTGCGGCGGCATGGGTTTTGTCGGTCATCAGCTTTGTGTTGATGAACACGTTCAGGCTGGCGGCCTGCAAGGCGGCCTTGCACAGTGCGGCGGCGCAGCCTGCATCGGACACGGCCAGCGCGCTGCCCTTGGCGGCATATTCTTCCACAAGTGCAATGCCTTCGGCGCACTTGCCCATGATCTCCAGCGGCACGGCACAGGCAGCATCCAGTGCGGTTTCCAGCACAGCGGCCTTATGGGCGGCCTGTTCCGGAGTGTCTTTGGGCAGGCCATAGGCGGCGGCCAGCGGCGCAAAGGCTTCGGCATCCGCCTGCACCAGTGCTTCCAGCTCCGCGCGCAGGGCACCGGCCCGCTCGTTCAGGGTCAGAATGTCCGCTTCCACGGCGGCATACTTCTTTTTGCCCACCGTCAGGCAGCCCACCATGTTGCCCAGTGCCACACCGGCGGCACCCACCAGTGCCGCGGTACCGCCGCCGCCCGGTGTGGGTGCTTTGCTGGCCAGTTCTGCCAGGAACCGGCTGCAGCTTTCGTTCATCATGTCCATGTGTACAAACCCCTCTCTGTCACAAACGCGTCCAGCCGCTGGTCGTGCTCATCCACGGCAGCGTGTGCAACGCGCTGAACTTCCAATGCAATGCCGATCTTTGCCGCTTTTGTGCAGCGGGGCAGGTAGCGGTCGTAGTAGCCTTTGCCCATGCCCACCCGGAAGCAGTCTGCATCAAAGGCAGTGCAGGGCACCAGCACCAGATCCAGCTGTTCCGGTTCCAGCAGCACCGACCGTTCCAGTACCGGCGTGCGGATGCCGTACAGCCCTGTCTCCCAGCCGTCCGGGCCGGGCACGGCGGCGGTGAGGGAGCAGTTTTCTCCGCACACCGGGTAGGCCAGCACCTTGCCCCGGCGGGCCGCTTCGGCGGCAAACCCGGCAAGGCCGGCTTCACCCCCAAAGGCCGCATACAGCAGGATGGTCTGGGCATTCTGCACGGCGTCCAGCTGCCACAGCCGGGCACACAACGCCGCGTTGGCGGCGGCCCGCTGCTCCGGCGAAAGGGCCCGGCGGGCCGCTTTGCCGGATGTGCGCTGGGCCTGCTTTTCCTCGGCGATGTCCACGCAAAACACCTCGTTTCATCTGTGATCGTGGAAAGCTGAAAAATCCACAAAATCGACAATGCATTTTTATACAAATATAATAAACACTTCAGTCCAAAAAAGCAAGCCTTTTGGCGAAAAGAGGATTGAAGGTTTTGCAGCTTTCTGCTATGATAATACAAAGCAATGCGGCCCAGTGTGCAGGAGCCGGGTGCTTGAACAAGACGTCGATCTGTCTGTATCAAGAGAGGGGTAACTGAAATGTACAAAGAAATGATGGATACCATCGGCCTGGTCAATACCGTAGACCCGGAACTGGGGGCTGCCATGAACCGGGAGCTGACCCGTCAGCGCCAGAACATCGAGCTCATTGCCAGCGAGAACATCGTCTCGCCCGCCGTCATGGCTGCCATGGGCAGTGTGCTCACCAACAAGTACGCCGAGGGCCTGCCCGGCAAGCGTTACTACGGCGGCTGCGTCTATGTGGATGAGGTGGAGAACATCGCCATCCAGCGCGCCTGCAAGCTGTTCGGTGCCAAGTACGCCAACGTCCAGCCCCATTCCGGTGCACAGGCCAACCTGGCCGTCTACTTCGCCCTGCTGGATCTGGGCGATACCGTCATGGGCATGGATCTGTCCCAGGGCGGCCATCTGACCCATGGCTCCCCCGTGAACATGTCCGGCAAGAACTACCACTTTGTTTCCTACGGCGTCAATGCCGATGGCGTGATCGACTACGCCGAGCTGGAAAAGCAGGTCAAGAAGGTGCGCCCCAAGCTGATCGTGGCCGGTGCATCCGCTTACCCCCGTGCCATCGACTTTGAGAAGATTGCTGAGATCGCCCACGGTTACGGTGCATTCCTGATGGTGGATATGGCCCATATTGCCGGTCTGGTGGCCGGCGGCCAGCACCAGAGCCCGGTGCCCTATGCCGATGTGGTGACCACCACCACCCACAAGACCCTGCGCGGCCCCCGCGGCGGCCTGATCCTGACCAACAACCCGGTCATTGCCAAGCGCATCAACTCGGCCGTGTTCCCCGGCACCCAGGGCGGCCCGCTGGAGCACGTCATCGCCGCCAAGGCCGTCTGCTTCGGCGAGGCCCTCAAGCCGGAGTTCAAGGAGTACGCCCGCAAGATCGTGGAGAACGCTCAGGCTCTGGCCGCAGCTCTGCAGGAACGCGGCGTCAAGCTGGTGTCCGGCGGTACCGACAACCATCTGATGCTCATCGACCTGCGTGACGAGGAGTGCACCGGCAAGGATCTGGAAGCCCGTCTGGACAGCGTGCACATCACTGCCAACAAGAATACCGTCCCCGGCGAGACCCGCAGCCCGTTCGTCACCTCCGGCGTGCGTCTGGGTACTCCGGCGGTCACTACTCGCGGCATGGGCGTGGCCGAGATGAAGGTCATCGCCGACTGCATTGCCGACTGCATCTGGCACTACGACGAGAAGAAGGATGAGATCAGCGAGCGCGTGCTCAAGCTGACCCGCGACTTCCCGCTGTACGAGTGATCCTATCCCAGAAAGAAAACGAAGCCGCTGCGCAGAAAAAATACGCAGCGGCTTCGTTTTTTCTGTTCGATTGCTTACTCTTCCAGTGCCTGTGCCATGGCATCGTCCGCTTCCTGCTGGGTGATGGTCTGCACCTTGAAACCGAAGTAGACGATGTGCCCCACCCAGACAATGGCCATAATGGCGCGGCCCACGGGCACCTTGTCCATCAGGATGAACCCGGGGAGCATGATGGCCGTTACCGTGCCGATGAGGAGCGCCTTGGCCTTGCGGGTCATGCCGCGGCGGCGGAAATAGCTGCCGATGTACTTTTTATAAACGGTCGTGTGGGTGAACCAGGTGTGCAGCCGCTCGGAGCTGTTGGCAAAGCAGAAGGCCGTGAGCAGATAGAACGGCACCGTGGGCAGAATGGGCAGTGCGATGCCGATGGTGCCCAGCGCCAGGCTGATGCAGCCGAGGGCAACAAAAAACGCTTTTTTGAGATGATGCATGACAAAGGTCCTTTCTGTGTCCGGTGAGATGTCAAATATTAGAACGAGCTAACTTTTGAGCAAAAAAGAAACGCCGTTCCAGAAGGAACGGTGCGTTTGTAAGAACAAACTGCATGGAGTGTATCATAAAAAATCCGTGTCTGTCAAGAGAAAATTTTTCCGGAAACGTTGTGTTCTGCCGCCGGGCGTGATAGGATAAAATGGAGCAGAACGAATAAGGAGAACGGTATGGAACAGATGGGACTGCTGCATTTGTATTACGGCGACGGCAAGGGCAAGACCACCGCCGCCATGGGCCTTGCGCTGCGTGCACTGGGCAGCGGAAAAAAGGTGGTCATCGTGCAGTTCCTGAAGGGCGGCAAGAGCGGGGAGATCCCGCTGCTGGAGCAGCTGGGGGCCACGGTCTACCGGGGCAAGGCCGGGCAGAAATTCGTCTTTCAGATGAACAACGCCGAAAAGGCCGCCACGCGGGCCCTGCAGGACCGGAACCTGACCGTTGCCATGGCGCAGGAAGCGGACCTGTTGGTGCTGGACGAGGCCGGCAGCGCCTGGGAACTGGATATGGTGGACAAGGACCTGCTTCGCCGGGCGGTGCTGCAGCGTCCCGCCGGGCAGGAATGTGTGCTCACGGCCCATGCCGCCCCGCAGTGGATGCTGGACGCCGCTGATTATGTGACCGAGATGAAGTGCATCCGCCACCCCTATCAGAAGGGAATTGCCGCCCGCAAAGGCGTCGAATACTGACCTTTGCACCGCACGGCTTGCAATTTGCCTACCGGTGTGATATGATGAAGCTGTACATTGCGCGCGCATTTCTGAGCAGCCCGGGCCGCAGGCCCAAAAAGGGGAACGCTCCGCACTGCTGCCGGGGCACCCCGACAGCATTTTGTTTAAAGCTGCGGTTAGTATTCCCTAACGTGCAGCGGCCCGCCGAACGCGCGCGGAAACCATCATGGAGGGAACAGACAATGATCGAAACAGTGGTAAAGGTAGACGGTATGATGTGCGGCATGTGCGAGAGCCATGTCAACGATGCCGTGCGCAAGGCATTTCCGGAGGCAAAGAAAGTGGCCTCTTCCCACACCAAGGGCCAGACGGTGATCCATTCGGAACAGGCTCTGGACGAGGCAAAGCTGCGGGATGTCATCAACGCCACCGGCTACGAAGTCAAGGGCGTATCGAGTGCACCGTACGAGAAAAAAGGTTTTTTCTCGTTTTTGAAAAAATAAACCCGGAAACCATTTCATGAGGGAGGCGCATCTGCATGAGGATCCTGGTGTACGGAGCCGGCGTGCTGGGCTGTGAACTGGCCCATGTGCTGCTGCAGAACAAAAAGAACGACGTGACCCTGCTGGCACGCGGGGAGTGGAAGGAGCGCATCGACCAGAAGGGTCTGGTCATCCGCCAATGGGCGCAGCGCAAAACCACGGTGGACCGGGTGTGCACCATCGACGTCCTGGCCCCGGAGGACTTCTACGACCTTGTGTTCGTGGTGCTGCAGGCCGGTCAGCTGCCGGCTGTGCTGCCCGTCCTCAAGGCCAACCGGAGCCCCTACTTTGTATTCGTGGGCAACGACCCCCATGCAAAGCAGATTCTGGAAGCCATGCAGCGCCCAGCCGACAAGGTCGCCTTTGGCTTCCAGAACACAGCAGGCCGCCGGGAGCGCGATCGGGTGGTCAGTGTGCACACCGGTGTGGGCATGACGGTGGGCGGTGCCACGGCTCCGCTTTCCGGCACCTTCCGCATCCGGCTCAAGACCGCCTTTGACGGCACAAAGTATAAGCTGACTTTCTACAGCGATATGGATGAGTGGCTCAAGTGCCACATTGCGTTCATTCTGCCGGTCTGCTATGTGTGCTATGCCTGCAACGGGGACCTGACCCGCGCCACCAAACAGCAGCGCGCTGCCATTCTGGATGCCGCCTATGAGGGCTGTGAGATGCTCAAGGCTCTCGGCATCCCGGTGAACGACGCAGAGAATACGGACTACTACAAGCCCGGCACGGCAGGCCGCCGCAAGATGGACGCCATGGTGCTTGCCATGGCCAAGACTCCGCTGGGCCGCCTGTGCGCCTCCGACCACGCCATGCACGCAGTAAAGGAGATGCAGTACCTGGACGAAGCCTTTGAGGCTTTGCGCAAACAGGCCGGAACGGCCATGCCCATGTGGGAAAAGCTGCGCAATGAAATGCCTGCCTGGAACACCCTGCAGAAATGATCCTTCGGGCGCAAAGCCCCGCAAAGCCCCCGGCTCTCGATCGTGAGAGCCGGGGGCTTTGCTGTGTCTGTCCTGGAAGAAGATCATGCCTGATCCAACAGTTCCTCCGGGTCTTCCAGCACCTCCTCAATGGTGCTGTCATCCGGGTCGACCTCGCTGTCGGCGCTTTCCGTCAGGCCCAGCAGTTCCTTGAGCTGGTCACGCATCAGCACAAGGTTCCGGTCAAGGTCGGCGTCCTCATTGAGCAGGTCCTGTACCATCTCAGGCTTGTCGGTGATCACATCATCCACGCCAAGGCTCAGCAGGTCACGGGCGTCCTCCGCACGGTTGACCGTCCAGGCGGACACCGTCTTGCCGCGCAGATGGATCTGCTGCACCATGCCGGAGGTAATAAAGGTGGATTCCACGCTGAAAAAGTCGGCGGCAGGCAGGTCGTAATAGGTGCCTACGCCCAGCGCCAGAATATACCCCGTCTCGATCTCGGAGTCCAGCTCCTTTACCTTGCAAAGGGTCTCGTAGCTCTGGGAGGTGATCACGCAGTCCTTTTCAAAGCCTTTTTCCCGGATGATGCGCACGGTCTCAGCTTCCAGCTCCGGGGTGGCGGCATTGGGCTTGATCTCGATGTTCAGCTGGATTTTCCCCTTGCACAGGTCCAGCACCTCTTCCAGTGTTGGGATCTGCGTACCGGCGTACCGGGCACTGAACCACCGCCCGGCATCCAGCTCCCGCACCTGTGCAAAGGTCAGGTCGTAAATGTTGGCGTTGCGGCCGGTGCAGCGGCGCAGGCTGGTGTCGTGGGTCACCATGACCACACCATCCTTTGTCATCTGCACATCCAGCTCGGCCCGGTCACTGTGGTGGCCGATGGCCAGCTGAAAGGCGGGCAGGGTGTTCTCCGGTGCAGCCGTCGAATAGCCGCGGTGTGCCGTGACGATGGGAGCCGTACCGCCCAGCATGGTGCGCAGCTCATCATCCGCCGGCAGGGCAATATAAATAAAGGAAAGGCCGATTGTGACCAGCGTGACGCCGACCACCGCAGCGGCCAGCAGGCGACGGCCCTTCGCACGGACGGGCTTCCCGTTCTGGGTATCCTCCGGCGCGGCATCACCCTCCCGCAGACGGCGGTACAGCAAAAACAGGATGCTGCACTGCGCAATGGTGATGGAGCAGTCGAGCAGGAACTGGAAGAACGGCACCTCGACCAGCAGGCTGGCGCGGGACAGCGCCACCATGGCAGCGGTGTTCTGGAGCCCGATGCCCAGAATGACCGCGTACAGCGGTGCCAGTACGCACAGGGCCAGGCTGCCCGAACGGAGGACTGCCGAGAGATTCCAGCGCAGCAGAAGCAGCGCTGTGCGGAAAATTCGCTGCCGCACGAACCCGACGCTCTCCCGGACGGCCTGCCACAGGCTGCGGCGCTCCAGGACAAACAGGGGCAGCACCAGCGCACAGGAGAGGAACAATAGAACCAGCAGTACCACGATCGCCAGATACAGCGCATGATAGCGTGTGGTGGCGCGCAGTACGCCCAGAAGGTACTCCGGTACGGCAAACTGGGTAACGTAGTTGGAGGTCAGGAAAAAGCTGGTGAAGGGGATGAGCACGGCGCTGTATACGAGGACCGGCCAGTTCTGCGGAAGAAACGTGTGCCGGATGTCCACCAGCGCATCCCGCAGCAGGGCAGGCAGCTGCACCGGTCTGCCGCTGCGGGCCAACTCCAGCCCGTGCAGCAGCACCGAAAATTCATACAGCGCCCAGAATGCTGTCAGCAATGCAATGACCACAAGACACAGGATGATGGCCGGGGAGACAAAAATGTCCGAAGCATTGCTGTTGTTTAGGTAATGCACGGGCGCGAACCGGAGTGTCAGCGACCAGAGCTGCTGCATCAGCGGGATAAACAGCAGGTTGGTTGCGACTGCGTACAGTCCGACCAGCGCCGGCAGGATGACCCCGGCATGGTGCAGCAGAGCACCGGCTGAGCGCTGCAAAGAATGATAGGTCTGGTTGAAAGCGTGCAGGGAAGAAGCGAAAGATTTCAAAGTTTGTCGGACCTCTTTTGCGTGGATTTTTGTTGTTTCCCAGGCGGGAGGATGGCATTGTCTGTCGGATTTTACCCGGATTTTATGATTCCGCAGGGAATGTAACATCAGTGTAACACAATTCTGACCAAAAAGATATGTGCGGATGGAGAGCACATTTACCAAAAATGAAAGAAAATTTTTTACACCGGTGCCGGGTGCACTGTAGGGGGCTTGCGGAAGCGAAAAAAGCGCAGGGCGATACATCGTTAAAAAATTATGGATTACAGCTGACAGATGTTGTTCTCGATGGATTTTTATAGAAAGTCTTGCAATTTCCTGGCAAAAACAGTATAATAAAACCAATTTTGAAAGCTCACACAGACAACCAGGAGGTCTTATCATGGCTTCAAAGATCAATAAGGGAGAAATCCTCGCCAAGTTTTTCGATGACGGGGAATACACCGCGCTGTTTGCCGATGGTGCGGTGAGTGCTGCCTGCGGCTATGCAGCAGGTCAGCAGGCATACGCTGTCTATCAGAACGGCGAGGCTGTTACCGTCAAGGACGTTGAGAAGAACATCAAGGTCCTGGAGATGGCCGCACAGACCGGCTGCCCGGTCGTCACGTTCTATAACTCGGTGGGCGCAAAGCTGGCCGAGGGCCTGGATGTGCTCACGGCCAATGCCAAGCTGAATGCGCAGATCGCAAAGGTTTCCGGCGTGATCCCGCAGGTGGCGGTGGTTCTGGGTGTGTGCGGCGGCACCAGCGCACTGAGCGCTGCCAATGCCGACGTGTGCATCATGGCCGAGGGCGCAGAGCTGTTCTTCACCGCTCCGTTCACCTCTGCCGCCAAGGGCGACAAGGTGGCTGATGCCGGCAGTGCTGCTGCCGCTGCCAAGGCCGGTGTGGCATCCATCGTGGCTGCCGACGCCGCCGAGGCTGCCGAGAAGGCTGCCCACATCGTGGGTCTGCTGCCCGCCAACAACCTGACCGGCCCTGCGATCTTTGAGTTCGAGCAGCCCACCGCTGCTCTGGCTGCCGGTGCAGAGCCTGCCAAGGCTGCTGCCGCTGTGGTGGACAAGGACAGCACCGTGGAGCTGTATGCAGGCTTTGGCAAGTCGGTCTACACCGCATTTGCCACCGTCGGCGGCAACGCCGTGGGCGTTGTGGCTACCGGCAAGAACCTGTGCCACAACTGCGTGGCCAAGATCGCCCGCTTTGTGCGCCTGTGCGACGCCTTCAGCGTGCCGGTGGTCACCGTTGTGGACACCGAGGGCTTTGTGCCCAGCGTGAGCGATGACATCGCCGGCGGCATCCGTGAGGCTGCCCGTCTGGCCGCCACCTACGCCGACGCCACCACCGCAAAGGTCACCGTTCTGGCCGGCAAGGCTGTGGGCCCTGTCTACACCGCATTGGCTGCTGCGGACCTGCGCATTGCCGTCACTGGCTGCGTGGTCAGCGCTCTGGAGCCCAGCGCAGCGGTCAGCGTTCTGTACAAGGATGAGATCGACGCTTCCGACAACATCATTTCTGCCACCAACGCCAAGGCTGCCGCTTACACCGCAGAGGTGTGCAGCGCTGCCAACGCTGTGGCCTGCGGTGCTGCCGATATGGTCTGTGACGCTGCCAATGTGCGCTCCAGCGTGGTGGCAGCCCTGGAGCTGCTGAGCACCAAGCGTGCCGCCCGTCTGCCCAAGAAGCACGGCAACATGGCTCTGTAAGCATCCGAACGTTTTATCTGAT
>ERZ1034952.1615-NODE-1615-length-17943-cov-6.112757_pt1 | contig 17943 bp, 9 predicted proteins | sample MGYA00520625_ERZ1034952 | MGnify/ENA primary metagenome ERZ1034952 (study PRJEB33766, sample SAMN09781773) | gut metagenome | biome: gut microbiome | host: Homo sapiens | place: Madagascar | study: EMG produced TPA metagenomics assembly of the PRJNA485056 data... | reverse complement strand
TCTATGCCAAGGCCGGCTCCGTCACCATGTCCGGCGGCGTCATCAGCGGCTGCTCCGCCATGTCCGGCGGCGGGATCTTGACATCCGGGTGTACCGTCCAGATCACCGGCGGCAGCATCGAGAACTGCAAGGCAAGCGGACGCGGCGGCGGCCTGTATATCAGCGACCATGCAGACCAGATATCTGTTCTGGACGCTGCGATCTCCGGCTGCGAGGCGAAACGCGGCGGCGGCCTGGCCCTGACCAAATTTGCTGAGTTGGAGCTGGGGGAGAACGCCCGCATCACGGGCTGCACGGCCACCGAAAAGGACGATACCGAGGCAGGCGCCATCGAATACGGCGCCGCGATCTATATGGATCTTGACTCGACCTTTACCGTCAACTATCCCGGCTGCTTCCTCTATGCCAACGGCGGCCGGGTGGAGGGCACGGTGTATGTGGGAACGAACAAGATTGGCACAAAAAATAACTACTTAGACTCCGTAAAGGCCACCAACGCCATCGACCACACGGACGGGAAGCCCACCACAGTCTTTACCGGCGATGTCTCCTGCGAGGGCGACATAAGGGGCGGTATTTTCCATGGCAGCGTCACCGTGACGGACTCTAATGGGAACATGGGCACAGCGTGGGAGAAATTCTGCGGCAACATCTCCGGCGGCACGTTCTACGGCCCTGTCACCACGGAGTGCCACGTCTCCGGCGGCACATTCTATCGCGGGCTGACCATGAACAAGAACGCCAAGCTCAGCGGCCAGCCCATCGATACCGGCGATGTGATCAACGACACGACCAACACCCCCAACCCCAACGGCACCCCCGCCGTCGTGACCTATGCTTACGGGGCTTTGGGCGGGACCTATGCCACGCAGATCGTCCAGGCGGGCGAGAAAGCTATTGAGCCGGATGTACCCAGCAGACAAGGTTATCAGTTCACGGACTGGTATCTGGACGACACGAAGTATGACTTCGACACCGCTGTGACGGGAGACATGACCCTGACAGCCAAGTGGACGGCGAATTCGTACACCATCGCCTTTGACACCAACGGCGGCAGCGACATCGACCCCATCACCCAGGACTACGGCACGCAGATTACCGCACCTGCAAACCCGACAAGAGAGGGCTATACTTTCATCGGTTGGGATAAGGCGATTCCCGCGACCATGCCTGCCGAGAATATAACGCTTAAAGCGAAATGGAAGGATATTGAAAAGCCCACGGGCGAAATTATCATAGGCACAAATAAATGGCGCGAATTCTTAAACAAGCTGACCTTCGGTCTGTTCTTTAAGGACACGCAGACGGTGACGATAAACGCTTTCGATAACAGCGGAACCGTGTTTGTCTCCTATTTGGTGACAAATCGGGACCTCTCCGAAGAGGAGCTCGGCTCTCTTGTGTACCGTGCGTATGATGAGCCGTTCCGCATAGACCCCAACGGAGAATATATTGTTTATGCAATGCTTGTTGACGAGAGCCTTAATATAACATATCTTCGCTCCGACCGCATAACGCTTGACAACGTTCTGCCTGTAATCGGCGGCATTGAGGACGGCAAGACCTACTGCGAGGCACAGACAGTTACAATTGACGAGAAGTATATAGATACAGTTACCGTGAACGGCACAAAGGTCACGCTTGACGAAAACAACAGCTTTACCCTCGCTCCCGCAGACGGCGGGCAGAGAATCGTTGTCACCGACAAGGCCGGCAACACCGCCGAGATGACCGTGACGGTAAACGGCGGGCACACCTTCGGTGAATGGGTATCGAACGGCGACGGCACGCATAGCCGTGAATGCACCGTGGACGGCTGCAAGGGTGTTGAAACAATGGCTTGCTCGGGCGGCAAGGCAACCTGCATCGAAAAAGCGGTATGCGAGGTCTGCGGCAAGGCGTACGGAAAGCCTGATTCAAACAATCACACCGACTTAAAGCACATCGATGCAAAGGCGGCGACCGAGGACAGCGAGGGCAATATCGAGTATTGGTACTGCGAAGGCTGTGATAAATATTACAGCGACAAAGACGGTATAAACGAAATTAAAAAGGCCGACACCGTAACGGCTAAGCTGCCGGGCGATCCGAAGTCTCCTCGAACCGGCAATGCAAGCGACCTCGCTTTATGGATTTCCCTGCTGCTTGTCAGCGGCGGCGTAACAGGCGTCACGGCGGGCCTGCGCAAAAAGAAAAAACACAAAGTATAATTTTTTCGTTTCCCTTTTCTGCTTTTACGGCAGTAAAAAGCCTCCGTTATTAAGACGGAGGCTTTCGTTTATTGCGGCTTATGCATATTCTCGATTTTTTTAATGTATTCGGTGCTGTTCTCAAGAAATTTCCGAGTATCAAAGGACTCGTTTTTAAGGCTGTTTTGAATAATAATACCATCGGAAACCATCAAAATAAGCCAAGTGAAATAGTCGGCAGAAACAACGTCTGTTCTCTCGGCGATTTTTGCCGAAATGAGCTTTTGGAATTCATCATAGCGATGAATCAGCTTAGCTCTGATTTCCTCGTCGCCGAGCAATGCCGCGTCAAAGAGGTGAAGCCTGAGCCCGGCATAGGCTATATTTCTCTCGATTACATAATTTACAAGACGGTGCGGCGAGGTATCCTTTTCCTTGTTTTCCGTCCATTGTATCAGCTCGTCCCATTGGCGTGAAAGATAGCGGTCGGTAACGGCAAAAAGTATTTCGTTTTTGCTTTTATAATAGTAATACAGCGTGCCCTTCGAAATATTTGCCTTTTCGGCTATTTTCGCGAGAGTCACCTCCGAAAAGGAATTTACCTTTAAAAGCTCCTCAGCAGTATCAAGTATGATTTCGTTTATATTTTCGGGTCTTTGAGCTGCCATAATACCCTCCTGCAAAATTTCTTAAAGTATAACACGAACAATCGGCAATGTCTACAAAACAATATTCACAAAAAAAATACATAAGAGCGATTTTTTTAGTTAAAAGTATTGACAAACGCTTTTTGCGGAATTATACTTGTCTTATCAGTCGGTCAGTTAACCGACATATTTTTTATGCACAGTCGGGCGCGTGACCGACTGCAAGGCTGATTAAAAGAGGCTTGAAGTTATGAACATATCATCAATTAACAAAAAATTGAAAAAGACTTTCGGCGGAAAATTCAGTGCTTCGGAGGAAAACGGCTCGATTTTTGTTCGAGGCAAAAGCTCCGATTGGGGCGAAATTGTCGCGGCTTGCCAAGCGGCGGCAAAAAAATTCAGCACAACGCATATTGTCAACGATATTGTTTACACAGGCGAGCAGCCCGCTCCGACGCGTCTGCCGTCTCTCAAGGATGATTTCCTCGAGGGCAGAACACCCGACGTGCTTGTTATCGGCGGCGGCATTTCAGGTGCTTCGATAGCAAGAGAGCTGACCAAGTGGAAGCTTGACGTTTTACTTGTAGACAAGGAGGCGGACCTTGCGCTTCAGGCGTCGGGACGCAACGACGGCGAGGTGCACCCCGGAATCGACCTCGGCAAAGGCTCGCTCAAGCACAAGTACATTCGCCGCGCAAACCATATGTATGCAGACGTTTGCCGCGAGCTTGACGTTCCGTTTAAGCAGGTAGGTCAATATGTGCTTTTCCGCAACGCCGCGCTGAAGCCGCTTATCGGTCTGTATGCTTTTTGGCGGAAGCATCATGACGGCATAGAGGACACCGAGATAATCTCGGGCAAGGAGCTTATGCGCCGCGAACCGAACCTCACACCGGAGACAAAATTCGCAATGTATAATCCGAGCGCAGGCTGTGTTTGCCCTTACGGACTCACCATAGCCTATGCCGAAAACGCCGTTCAAAACGGCGCGCAGGTAAGCCTTAACACCGCCGTGCTTTCCATGGAGGTGTCGGAGCATAACATCATAAGCGTTACCACCAACAGAGGCGTTATTCATCCGAAAATCGTTATCAATGCAGCAGGCGTTTTTGCCGAGGATATCGCCGCCATGGCGGATGACAGATTTTTCTCGATTCATCCGCGTCGAGGAACCAACTCGATTCTTGACCAAAAAGCAGGCGCATATATGCACTCGGTAGCCTCCGTAAAGGACATAAGCGTTCACGGTAAAACCCATTCAAAGGGCGGCGGCATATTGCACACCGTCCACGATAATCTTCTGATCGGACCCGACGCCGTAGAAACGGTTGAAAAGGAAAACACGGAAACACGTGCCGAGAGCATTAAAACCGTCTTCGACAAGCAGACTCAAACAATGCCGGAGCTGTCAAAACGTGATATAATCACTTATTTCACGGGCGTTCGCGCTCCTACCTTTGAGGAAGATTTTATACTTGAACCCGGCAGAAGAACAAGGAATTTGATTCACGTAGCCGGTATTCAATCCCCCGGACTTACAACCGCTCCCGCGGTTGCCGTCGATATGGCGGAGCTTGCGGTCGATATGCTCGGCAAGACCGAGACGGTTGAAAAAAACAACAATTATAATCCTATTCGCAAGGGCGTTCCCGTGCTTCGCGAAATGGACGACGATACAAGAGAAAAAATGATAGCCGAAAATCCCGACTACGGCGAGATTATTTGCCGCTGCGAGCAAATCAGCAAGGGCGAAATTCTCGACGCTTTGAAATCCCCGATATGCGTTCCGACGGTTGACGGTATCAAAAAGCGCATAAGACCGGGAATGGGACGTTGTCAGGGCGGCTTCTGCTCGCCGCTTGTCACCAAAATAATTGCCGAATTTCTCGGCGTTCCGCTGTATGAGGTTAAAAAATCCTCGGCGGAAGCGGTGATAACATACGGCGAAACAAAGGTAAACGAAGGAGGCGAAGAGTGATGACGACAGGTAACTATGACGTACTCGTTGTCGGCGGCGGTCCTGCCGGACTTGCGGCGGCGATAAGCGCTCATGATAACGGTGCCAAGGTTCTCCTTCTTGAAAGAGAAGCAAGGCTCGGAGGAATACTCAAGCAGTGCATTCATGACGGTTTCGGTCTTCATCACTTCGGTGAGCAGCTCTCCGGTCCGGAATACGCCGAGCGGTTTGAGGATGAGCTGTACAAACGAAATATCGAATACAGCACCCTGACGTTTGTCACGAAAATAGACAAAAACGGCGACGGAGGCTTTACGGTGCATACCGTCGGCAGAAGCGGCGTTTCGGTATTTACGGCAAAAGCGCTTGTGCTGGCTACGGGCTGTCGCGAGCGTACCGCCAAGCAGGTATTTATTCACGGTACGCGTCCTGCGGGCGTTTTCACGGCCGGAACCGCACAGCATTTTACAAATCTGCTCGGGCTTATGCCCGCCAAAAAATGCGTAATTCTCGGCTCGGGAGATATAGGACTTATCATGGCGCGCCGGCTTACGCTTGAGGGCGCAAAGGTTCTCGGCGTTTATGAGGCAAAGCCTACGCCGTCGGGACTTACGAGAAACCTGCATCAATGCCTGCACGATTATGACATTCCGCTGCACCTGTCGCACACCGTCACTCGCGTGTTCGGAGTTGACAGACTCGAAGCGGTTGAGATTTCAAAGGTTGACGAAAATATGGCTCCGATACCCGGCACACAGAGCCGCGTCGAATGTGACACGCTGATTCTCTCGGTCGGATTGATTCCGGAAAACGAGCTCGCCGAGTCCGTCGGAGTAAAGTTTGACCCACGCACAAAGGGTCCCGTATGCGACGGCCAGTGTATGACGAGCATCGACGGCGTATTCAGCTGCGGCAACGCTTTGCACGTCAACGATTTGGTTGACTTTGTTTCGCAAAACGCCGAGCAGGCGGGAAAATCAGCCGCTGCTTATTCGGGCAGAGAAAGACGGCTTATTGAGATAACCCCGGGTGACGGCTTATTGTACGCAGTGCCGCAAAGGCTCAATCTCAACGAGGATAACAGTAAAACAGACCTGTATTTCCGCGTCCGCGAGGAGGAAAACAACTGTGTGCTTCATATTTACGCGAACGGTAAGGAAATACTTAAAAAGCGTTACGCATTTATGCGTCCGCCCGAAATGGAAAATCTCACGATTGATTTCAGCGCATGCGAATTAAACGAAAACAGCCGAGTGGAGCTTCGGCTGGAAAGACTCGGTAAAGGAGACGGTGTAAAATGACAAAAGAATTGGTTTGCATCGTTTGTCCCCGTTCGTGCAGAATGACGATTACATCAGACGGCGACGAGCTCGTTGTGACCGGCAACACCTGCAAAAGGGGCAAAGAATTCGCCGTAAGCGAAATGACCGACCCGCGTCGTACCGTTTGCACAACGGTGCGCACCGCCTTCCCTTCGGTACCGGTTCTGCCCGTTCGCGTATCGGGGCCGATTCCCAAAAACAGAATTTTCGACCTGATGCACGAGGTAAACCGTATCACCGTTTCAAAACGACTCGGACGAGAGGAAGTCGTTGTACCGAATATTCTCAATCTCGGCGTGGATTTGATTGCAACAAGCAATATCCTGAAGGACGAGAAGAAGCAACCTTAAAAAAGAAAGAGGGGAAAATCTTTAATGGAACAGTCACTTGTGCTGACCTTTGACGTCGGCACGCAGAGTGCAAGATGCTTGCTTGTCAATGAGAGTGGAGACTTTGAGGATAAGGAGCAGCAAAAATACAAGGTTCCTTATTTATCAAAACAGCCCGGATGGGCAGAACAGACCCCGGATTTTTATTTTAACATTATAGCCGAAATGTCAAAAAAGGTTATCGAGAGAAATGCCGATAAGCTTGACCGTATAACAGCCGTATGCCTTACCTGCATACGAGACACGGTGCTTTGCCTCGATAAAGACAAACGTCCGCTTCGCGACATAATATTATGGCTCGACGAACGTGAGGCCGACGAGGACGGACAGATTCCGGCAGCAAAACGCGCATTGTTTTCGCTTGTGGGAATGGGAGAATCGGTAGATATGATTTACCGAGCCTCTACCGGCAACTGGATTATGCAAAACGAGCCCGAAATATGGGCCAAAACAGACAAATACGTTATGCTGCCGTCATATCTCAACTATCTTTTGACGGGCGAGCTTAAGGATTCCGTGGCAAATATGATAGGTCACGTACCGTTTGATTACAAAAACCGCCGTTGGATGAAACCCGGTGCTCTCACGCGCTGCGTGTGCAATGTTCCGTCCGAAAAGCTCTGTGAGCTTGTTCCGTCGGGAGAGGTCATAGGTAAAATCACAAAAGATGCGTCCGAAAAAACAGGTATCCCAATGGGACTTCCGCTTATATCAACCGGCTCCGACAAGGGCTGTGAAACCATCGGTATGTCCGTTGTAAAATCAAACCGAGCAGCAATTTCCTTCGGCACGACCTCAACCTTACAGATGGCGGTTAAAAAATATTTTGAACCGCAGCCTTATATGCCGGCTTATCCGGCTGTTCCGAACGATATGTTCAATCCCGAATTCGAGGTCTATCGCGGATTTTGGATGATTTCGTGGTTTATAGAGCAGTTTGCCGCGAAGGATAAGGTTGACGCCGCCGAGGAGGGCGTTTGCATAGAGCGTTATCTTGACGATAAAATCAAGAATATTGAGGCCGGCTCCGGCGGACTTATTTTACAGCCGTTTTGGACTCCGGGCATCACGAACCCGAACGCGAGCGGCGCAATTATAGGCTTTTCGGATTTCCATACGCGTTATCATTTGTATCGTGCCATAATAGAGGGCATCTGCTTAGAGCTGTACCACGGGCTCGTTAAAATGCAAAAACGCTCAAGCATCACGGTAGATGAGCTTTTTGCCGGCGGAGGCGGCTCCAGCAGCCCGGTCGTATGTCAAATTGCCGCAGATGTGTTCGGCTTGCCCGTACACCGTATTCAGACTCACGAGGCGAGCGCAGTCGGCTGTGCCATGGTCGCGTTTATTTCACAGGGTGTTTACGGTAGCTATGAGGAAGCCATAGAGCATATGGTACATAAAAAAGACGTATTTATTCCGAACGAGGAAAACCACCGAACCTATATGAAAATTTACGGCAAGGCGTATTCTCACCTTGCCTCAAGATTAAAGCCAATAGAAAAATACCTACATCATTTTCAAACAGGAGGACACTGATAATGAGTACAAAACCGTATAAGGGCTTTGAGCCTAAATGGATGCTTCAGAGAGCACCTGAGAACAGCTATCGTTCAATTTTCCGCTGGGGCGACCCCGACTTCTTCAAATATCCGAAGGAGAGCCTTTACAAATATGTTAAAAAACGCTGCAATCTCAAGGACGAGGAGTTTATGCAGTATAATGACGATTTGGGTCTTGACCCCGTAAATCTCGGCGAAGAACACGCTCCGAAGATTGACAAAAAGCACGTAAAGGCCATTGCCGCAATAGTCGGCGAAAAGAACGTCTCACAGAGCGACTACGACCGTCTCGCCGTTTCCTACGGACAGACAATGTACGATCTTCTCAGAATGCGTCACCGTCGTTTTGACTCTCTTCCCGACCTTGTTGTTTTTCCGGAGACAAGCGAGCAGATTGAGAAAATCGTAGCCTACGTCACAAAGAATAAAATACCGCTCTATGTTTACGGAGGCGGCTCGTCGGTTACAAGAGGCGTTGAGCCCATTAACGGCGGCGTTTCTCTTGATATGCGCCGCAACTTCAACAAAGTCATTAAATTCAATGAGACCGACCAGACCATTACCGTTCAGGCAGGTATGTCCGGACCAAAGCTTGAGGAAACGCTTCAAAACGCTCAGAGCCTTTTCGGCGCAAAGCGTCCGTACACCTGCGGTCACTTCCCTCAGTCGTTTGAATATTCCTCCGTCGGCGGTTGGACCGTCACACGCGGTGCCGGTCAGAACAGCACCTATTACGGCACCATAGCCGATATAGTTGTTTCGCAGAAATACGCCACACCGATAGGTAAAATCGAGACAAGTCACTATCCGAGAGAGGCAACGGGACCGAATCTCAATCAGGTCATGATGGGCGGCGAGGGCACCTTCGGCGTTCTTACCGAGGTCACGCTCAAGTTTTTCCGCTGGATGCCCGAAAACAGAAAACGCTTTTCTTATATGTTCAAGGACTGGCCGACAGCTATGCGCGCCGCTCGTGAAATGATGCAGTGTGAGTGCGGCTTCTCCTCTGTTTTCCGTCTTTCAGACCCGGAGGAGACTTCATTAATGCTCCATCTTTATAACGTTGACGAAACGCCGCTTGAGCCCCTTCTTGATAAATTGGGCTACAAGGACTTTGAGCGCTGTCTCTTCCTCGGATTTACAGACGGCGAAAAGGGCTTCTCAAGAAACGTTGCTCATAACATAATGAAAATTGCCGTTAAGCACGGCGGAATCCCGATGACCGGCTACGTATGCAAGGGCTGGGAAAAGGGCCGCTTCAACGACCCGTATCTTCGCGATACACTCATGGATTTCGGCTTTATGATCGATACGCTTGAGTGCACGGTCAACTGGTCAAATATGGCTCGTGTTCACCGTGAGGTTCGTGAGGTTTGCCATAAGCTTCCGAACACAATCGTTACAACTCATATGTCGCATTGCTATCCGCAGGGCGCAAACCTCTACTTCATCTTTATGACTAAAATGCAGGACGAAGAGGAGTTCCGTGCTTATCACGCAACAATTCTCGACGCCATACAGAAGAGCGGAGCTGCCATCAGCCACCACCACGGTATCGGAAAGATGTTTGCTCCGTGGCTTGAGGGCTACCTCGGTGAAAAGGAATACGGTATAATCCGCACGCTTAAAAACTATTTTGACCCCGATTACCTTATGAATCCGGGCGGAACCATAGGCCTTGACCTTAAGCCCGAGGACAAAAAGTATTTACGTGAGCATACCGAGTATGTTGACGAGCTCAAGGACTGAAAAGGCTGTTGAAGCACGGCTCAAAGCCGTAACGTCAAGCATAAACACATAAAATCAAGGCTTTCGTTTCACCTGAAACGAAAGCCTTTTTATTGCCGATCACAGAAAAGCTTACTTTTTGTATAAGATTTCGGCATTTGCGGATATTGACTGTTTGCCGTCGTAATTATATAATAATTTATAACATAATTTTGCCGCATATGTGATATGCCGCACAAGTAAAGAGGTTCATCATGACAGATAAGAGCTATTCAATTATTTTCAGCAGCCCGACAGGCAACACGAAGCTGCTCGCCGACGCCATTCGCGACGCGCTGCCGGAGGAAAACTGCAATTATTTCGGAGTGAGCGAAAACGCCGATACACAATCCGACATTTTATTTATAGGCTTTTGGACGGATAAGGGAACCGCCGACAAGGCGACCTTGGATTTGCTCGAAAAGCTGAAAAATAAAAGGATTTTTCTTTTCGGAACGGCGGGCTTCGGCGGAGACGAGGAGTACTTCAAAAAAATCCTCGCAAATACAAAAAAGAGCATTAGTGGCAGCAACATCACAGTCGGTGAGTATATGTGTCAGGGGAAAATGCCGCAAACGGTCAGGGAGCGCTATGTCAAAATGAAAAGCCTGCCGAATCCCGTGCCGAATCTCGATATGCTGATTGAAAACTTTGACCGTGCTCTGTCTCATCCCGACGAAAACGATTTGAAAAGGCTGAGGCTCTCCGTGGAAAAGCTGTAATATTAAGCGACAGCGCGACCTACCCCGCTAAGCTGTGCCGCGTATCATATTACTATTGATTTATTGCAAAAATAATGATAAAATATTCAGCGTAGCACGTAAGCAGGTGTAGTTTAATGGCAGAACATCAGCTTCCCAAGCTGAATACGGGGGTTCGATTCCCCTCACCTGCTCCAAAAACGGCAAGTATCCTTTGATGCTTGTCGTTTTTTTACTTTTTCGCATTTTACTCTCGTCTTCCCTCAGTCCGCTCACTTCATTATTCGCTGTTCACTTTTCTCTCTTCGCTCAACCTCTCCTCTCTTGCAGAGGAAGGTGAGCCTCGTCAAGGCAAGCCGGAGGAATTCTGCCTCCCTTGTAAAGGGAGGTGGGCCTCGTCAAGGCAAGCCGGAGGGATTCTGCGGAGTTATACGGAATTTAAATAGATTGTGCGCGACTTTTTAATCCGCTTTTTGCCTCCCTTGTAAAGGGAGGTGGGTTGCCGCAGGCAAGCCGGAGGGATTCTGCGGAGTTATACGGAATTTAAATAGATTGTGCGTGATTATTTAATCCCTCAGTCCTCTTCGTCATTGCCTCCCTTGTAAAGGGAGGTGGGCCTCGTCAAGGCAAGCCGGAGGGATTTTGCGGAGTTATATGGAATTTAAATAGATTGTGCGTGATTATTTAATCCCTCAGTCCGCTCGTGAACTCGCGTCCAGCTCCTGACGGGAGCCCGTCCCCTTTGTCACTTCGTGACATTTCCCCACACCGTGGGGAATCACCCTTTTCAAGGGAGCCTATTACTATTAGAGTGCTTCGCCTTATAAATAAAATCTATTAAAAAAGCTCCCCTTGGGGGAGCTTTTCGTTTTTATTCGCCGCCGGTACGTCTGAAAAGGTCGTTAATGTGTCTGAAATAATTTTTGTCTATACCGTCTATTGTTTCCTCGGTGGTTCTGAACTGCCAGTTGCCGAACGCTCTGCCGGGAACATTCATACGCGCGTCCGAGCCGAAGCCGCACATATCCTGATAAGAAATGACGGCAAGCTTTGCCGAAGAGCGCCACACGGTTTCGATAATCTTGCGGCAGGACGGGCTGTAATATCCGCCGTCGCCCCAGTTATCGCCCGTAAATCCGCAGTAATCAAGCGCAAAGGCTCGCTCTTCGGGCGTTGCCTCCCAAAGCCACGCAAGCAGCGTTGTATTGTCGTGCGTGCCGACATATGCTACGGTATTCAGCGGATAGTTATGCGGCAGATGTGTGCTGTTTCCGCACGGGTCAAAGCCGAACTGTATTACACGCATACCGGGGAACCGAGTTTTATCAAGCAGCTGTGTGACGTCCTCGCCGAACACGCCGAGATCCTCTGCAATAATAGGAACGTCTCCCATTTCTTCCTTTACGGCGTCAAAAAATTTCATTCCGGGCCCCTTGACCCATTCGCCGTTTTTCGCCGTTTTTTCGTCCGCAGGAACAGCCCAATATGACGCAAATGCGCGAAAATGGTCAATTCTGACCGTATCATAAAGTCGAAAAGCGTCCTTTATGCGGCTGAGCCACCAGGCATAGCCCGTTTTTTCAAGCACATCCCAATTATAAAGCGGGTTGCCCCAAAGCTGACCGTCCTTTGAGAAGTAATCGGGCGGAACTCCCGAAACTCTGCGGCGCACAAAGCTACGCTCGTCTATCTCAAAAAGCCCCGTATTGCTCCAAACATCGGCGCTGTCGGTTGAGACGTATATCGGCATATCGCCGAGTATTTTTACGCCGTTTTCGTTGGCAAACTGCTTTATGCGGTGCCATTGAGAAAAGGCAATATACTGCTCAAATTTATAAAAATCGGCTTCGTCTTTCAACTCGTCTCTGTTTTTAAGCGCATTTTCGTACCGCGCGAATTTTTCATCCCACTCATACCATGGCTTGCCGCCGAATTTTTCCTTTGCGGCGCAAAACAGCGAATATGCTTCGCACCACGGGTTCTCCTCGCAGAATTTTTCAGTCTCCGCAGATACTTCGTTTTTCTTGTTTTGATACGCGATTTTTAAAAGCTCCCTGCGGCTTTTTGCGGCAAATTCGTAGTCCGCCGTGTAAGGCGAGCCGTAATATACGCTTCTTGCAAGGTCGTCTTCCGACACAAAGCCGTCATTTTTGAGCGTGTCCGGGTCAATCAGAAGCGGTGACAACGCAAATGCCGCCGGAGACGCATAAGGTGAGCCGTAAAAATCAGTAGGACAAAGCGGCAGCACCTGCCAATATGAAAACCCCATATCCTTGATGCGGCGTATAAACCGTTTTGTCTCTTCGCCCATTACGCCGATTCCGTATTTTGACGGGAGCGACGTGATATGCATTAAAACTCCGCCGGCTCTTGTGTTAAGCATTATATAATTCCCCTTTTTTGAGCTTCGTCTTGATTTATGCCGCTTTGAGATACTCCTCAAGGCACAGGCCGCTCTTATTCATCGCCTTTGCAGCCTCTTTACCGACATAACGCCAATGCCACGGCTGATAATTCATACCCGTTTTGTCAGTTTTATTTTCGGGATAGCGCAAAATAAAGCCGTAATCCTGCGCATTTTTTACAAGCCACGAAAACTCCTTTGTAGAGGCAAAATCGGAGCTTGCACTCACAATATCCATTGACAGACCGAGATTTTGCTCGGAATATCCGCCCGGCAAAATAAACGTGCGCGCCTTTGCGGCGGCGTCGTCATCGGACAAGCCCTGATTTTTATAATAACTCACCTTTCGGTTGTAATTATCGTTTTGACGTGAAACCGAGCAATACCCTGCATACGGAGTTAAAACGCAGCCGTCCTTCTTTGCGGCGTCGTACATCTCTTGATACGCTTTAACAACTCTCGAATCAAGCTGCACGCTGCTTCCGCTTATCGCGTTTGCAAGCGACGGCACATATCCGTCGGGCAGCTTATGCCCTGCGTTAACAAGCGTGAGCTCCCAATTGCCCGAGTTCGGGTCTACGGTTTGAGGATTGTTAAAATCGGCTGCCGAAGCCGTAACGGGCGGTGCCGAGGCAGTCGTCTCCGGAACGGTTTCGGGCTCAGTCGTCTCCTCTGTGGTTTCCTCCTCCGATGTCTCCTCCTCGGTAGTGTCCTCCTGCGTGGCGGGCTCGTCGAGTCTTGCCTCAAGTCTCTCAACGGCAGGGTCCTTTACCTCTCTTTGCCCTATCGTAAGCTCGCCCACTATAAGCCCCGTCATTATAACGGCCAAAATTACAAACAGCAAAAATTTTCTTTTTACCGTCTTTTTCAATCTGACTTTTTTCTTCATATTTCGCGTCCTTTTAAAATCTCTTCTTGATATTTTAAAATGTTTACGTCGGATTGTCAATCAAAAGGCGCATTTCGGTGACAAAATTCAGCCGACGGAGACTTTTTTCTCATCAAAGTAAGCGAAGCCGTCAATCCACACATTGATTTTTTATCTTTAAGGCACTCCGACAATGCACAAAAAAGACCCTGCGGATTTTACTCTGCAAGGTCTTTTTCCTGTTATGGTTTAAAAATTGGGGTTGCCCAAAATCAAACTCTGATTATTTGTTCTTCTCTGCGATTGCAGCCTGAGCAGCAGCAAGACGAGCAATCGGAACACGGAACGGTGAGCAAGATACATAGTCGAGGCCGATCTTGTGGCAGAACTCAACAGAAGACGGGTCGCCGCCGTGCTCACCGCAGATACCGCAGTGAAGTGACGGACGGGTAGCTTTACCGTTCTTAACAGCCATTTCCATGAGCTGGCCTACGCCGACCTGGTCAAGCTTAGCAAACGGATCGCTCTCGAATATCTTCTTGTCATAGTAAGCACCGAGGAACTTACCTGCATCGTCACGGCTGAAGCCGTAAGTCATCTGAGTAAGGTCATTGGTACCGAAGCAGAAGAACTCAGCTTCCTTAGCGATGTCGCCTGCGGTAAGAGCCGCACGCGGAATCTCTATCATGGTACCTACTTCATACTTCATATCGGAGCCGGCAGCTGCAATTTCTGCATCTGCAGTCTCAACAACGATGTCCTTAACATATTTAAGCTCTTTAGCGTCGCATGAAAGCGGAATCATAATCTCGGGAGCAACAGTCCAGTCCGGATGAGCCTTCTGAACGTTGATAGCGGCGCGGATAACAGCCTTAGTCTGCATCTTTGCAATTTCCGGATAGGTTACTGCAAGACGAAGTCCGCGGTGACCCATCATCGGGTTAAACTCGTGAAGAGAAGCGATGATAGCCTTAATCTGCTCAACGGTCTTGCCCTGAGCGTCTGCAAGCTTCTTGATGTCAGCTTCTTCGGTGGGAACGAACTCGTGAAGAGGCGGATCGAGGAAACGGATTGTTACCGGGCAGCCCTCAAGTGCTTCATAGAGCTTTTCAAAGTCGCTCTGCTGATAAGGAAGAATCTTATCAAGAGCAGCTTCTCTCTCTTCAACGGTGTCGGAGCAAATCATCTCTCTGAATGCGGCAATTCTGTCCTCTTCAAAGAACATATGCTCTGTACGGCAAAGGCCGATGCCCTCAGCGCCGAGTTCTCTTGCCTTCTTAGCGTCAGCCGGAGTATCTGCATTGGTACGAACCTTGAGGGTTCTGTACTTATCAGCCCAGCCCATTATTCTGCCGAATGTGCCTGCTATGGTAGCATCAACAGTCGGGATAATGCCCTCATAGATGTTACCGGTAGAACCGTCTATTGAAATGTAGTCGCCCTCGTGGAATTCCTTGCCTGCGAGAGTGAACTTCTTATTTTCTTCGTCCATATCGATAGCTGTGCAGCCCGATACGCAGCAAGTACCCATACCGCGTGCAACAACGGCAGCGTGTGAAGTCATACCGCCGCGAACGGTGAGAATACCCTGAGAAGCCTTCATACCGGTGATGTCCTCGGGAGAGGTCTCAAGACGAACAAGAACAACCTTTTCGCCTCTCTCGTTCCACTCCTCTGCATCCTCTGCGGTGAATACTATCTTACCGCAAGCAGCACCGGGAGAAGCACCGAGGCCCTTGCCGAGCGGAGTAGCTGCTTTAAGAGCTGCTGCGTCAAACTGCGGGTGAAGAAGAGTATCAAGGTTACGCGGGTCGATCATAGCTACCGCTTCTTCCTCGGTTCTCATACCCTCGTCAACGAGGTCGCAGGCAATCTGAAGAGCTGCCTGAGCTGTTCTCTTACCGTTTCTGGTCTGAAGCATATAAAGCTTGCCGTGCTCAACGGTGAACTCCATATCCTGCATATCTCTGTAATGATCCTCAAGGGTCTTGCAAACATTTTTAAACTCTGCAAATGCCTCGGGGAACTTCTGCTCCATCTCTGTGATGTGCATGGGAGTACGAACGCCTGCAACAACGTCCTCGCCCTGAGCGTTTGTAAGGAACTCACCGAAGAGGCCCTTAGCGCCGGTAGCCGGGTCACGTGTGAATGCAACGCCTGTGCCGCAATCATCGCCCATGTTGCCGAATGCCATTGACTGTACGTTAACTGCGGTACCCCATGAATACGGGATGTCGTTATCACGGCGATAAACGTTTGCACGGGGGTTGTCCCATGAACGGAAAACAGCCTTGATAGCGCCCATGAGCTGATCCTTGGGATCGCTCGGGAAATCCTCGCCTATTTTAGCCTTATACTCATCCTTGAACTGCATAGCGAGCTTTTTAAGGTCGTCGGCGTCAAGCTCTACGTCCTGAGTTACGCCCTTTTCCTTTTTCATTGCGTCTATAAGCTGCTCAAAATATTTCTTGCCGACTTCCATAACAACGTCGGAATACATCTGAATAAATCTTCTGTAGCAGTCCCAAGCCCATCTCGGATTGCCTGACATTTCGGAAATTGTGTTAACAACCTCCTCGTTAAGGCCGAGGTTAAGGATTGTGTCCATCATACCGGGCATTGAAGCGCGCGCACCGGAACGAACCGATACGAGAAGCGGATTTTTCTTATCGCCGAACTTTTTACCGGTGATGCCTTCCATCTTTACGATGTACTCGTTTATTTCAGCCATGATCTCGGGATTGATCTCGCGGCCGTCCTCATAATACTGAGTACAAGCTTCTGTTGTGATAGTGAAGCCCTGCGGTACCGGAAGACCGATGTTGGTCATTTCGGCAAGGTTTGCGCCTTTACCGCCGAGGAGCTCACGCATGTTAGCATTACCCTCTGAAAAAAGGTAGCAATACTTTTTTGCCATTGAGAATACCTCCAATTATAAATTACAGTGTTAATGGCTGCCCTCGCTTTAAAGCTATGGGCATTATAAACCGCTTGATATTATAACAGAAAAAATACGGCATTTCCATAGTTTTTGCGAATTTTTTGTATTTCGGCGAAATAAATTAAGCACAAAATACAAATTTGAGCATTTTAGGGGAAAATATGCAAGTTTTACGCCGTTTTTTGCGAGTAACAACTGTGCAAATCAAAAAGGAGCCGTAAAAATTACAGCTCCTTTCGGAAATGAAATTATACAAGACCCGCATACATCTTTAAGATGTACTCCGCGTCAAAGGTCGAAATATCGCCGCTGCGGTTTGCATCCGCAACATATTTAGCCGTGGGGGACAGCTCCTCCATACCGTTTACATATCTTAAAGCAAGCCTTGAGTCAACGGGCGTTATGCTGCCGTCAAGGTCCACGTCTCCGAACTTTGCCGTAAGCGGAGCCACGTAGTGAGTTCCCGCATTATAAACGAGAAACTGCGGATACTCAGCCCAAGTGTCAACGGTCGGCTGCGTTTTCGCCGTCATCGCCCGCACATAAAGGTCACAGCCGTTTTTGCGGTAATCAAACATCGAATGCCCGTAATTCTTTATAAACCAGGTGTTTTCGGGAAACATACACGAGGAAGCGTCGATAATGCCGTCCTCGGAAAGACGATTGTGCCCGTCGTCCCTCGCCTGAACGTAATCGTCGCCGAGAGTCGTTTTAAGACGGGCGCAGGTGGCACCGCCGCTTGTACGGTTTGTCTCTATAACTCCGTCGCTCGTATAATCGGCGGTAGGCGTAAACGGCGCTATATAAAGATTGTAGTTTGAGAATATGCAAACAGAAGTGCCGCTTGCCTTGGCTCTCTGTAAAATTGAAGAAATATTCGCCTGAATACTATGTATCTCGTCGATTTTTCTCTCAAAGGTCGCCCAGTTGGCAGCTATCACGGAAGCCGAAACGCCCTTTTGCTGCTGATTTTTCTCCATATACGCCTTCATTACGGCTTTTGCGTCATTATAGTATTCATCCGGCACAAACGCCCAAAGACTCGGCGTGTAACCGAAGCCGGAAACAAGGCACTCGGTAAAAATGCGGTCCTTGTAGGTTCTGCCGCTGCCGTCGGGAAGCTCGGTTTCAAGGAATCCCTCAAGCTTCGGCACCGCAAGCTGCAAAAGCTTTAAGGTGTCAAGGACCTTGCCGAG
>ERZ1034952.1613-NODE-1613-length-17955-cov-7.911620_pt1 | contig 17955 bp, 9 predicted proteins | sample MGYA00520625_ERZ1034952 | MGnify/ENA primary metagenome ERZ1034952 (study PRJEB33766, sample SAMN09781773) | gut metagenome | biome: gut microbiome | host: Homo sapiens | place: Madagascar | study: EMG produced TPA metagenomics assembly of the PRJNA485056 data... | reverse complement strand
GATTTAGGAGGATAAATTTATGTTTAAAAAGCTAAAACGTGGGATTTGCATAACACTTTCGGCGGTGCTTGCGGCATCATGCCTTGCAGGCTGCGGTATTAAAAAGGGGGCGTCGGGAAGTGATGAACTGCTATATTATGTAATAGGAATGGAAAAGGGTGATACACCGGTAGTTATTGAAAAAATAAACGAAATACTTAAAGAAAAAACCGGGTATACGGTTAGATTTGAATATTTGAACAGTGATAATTACGATCTTACATTATCTTCAGGTGACAACTATGATTTAATATTTGCGCCGGATTATCTTAATTATTGGCAGAACGCTGCAAAGGGTGCGTTTGCTGAGATAACGGATGACGATTTGAAAGAATATGTACCGTATTACTGGGAACATTCAGATAAGGAGAAGGACGTTACCAAATATAAGGGAGTGCGCTATGGTATAGCAAACTTGAACAGTTATGCACCTGACCGCTGTTTTGCAGTGCGAGGGGATTTGATGGATAAGTACGGAATAAAATCTCTTGACAGTAAGGAGAATCTTGAGGCGTATCTGACAGCAGTTGCAGAGAATGAGCCGGATATGATACCGCTTGATATGGCGGGTAACACAGCTTATCTGATGTTAGCAATGTTTGCAAATGATTGGGGTTGGGCACCGGTCGGAAGCCTGAGCTACGGCGAGCATGTATATTACAGATTAAACGATCCCGAACATAAGCTGTTTATCGCGGTTGAACAGCCTGAGATGCTTGAATTTACCAAGACAATGAAACGCTGGAACGATAAGGGCTTTTTCTCTAAAAGTGTAATGTCGAATAAGACAGGAACATCAGATTCATTTAAGGCCGGAAGAAGTGCAATAGGGTTACCGAACAGTCCTGCTGAGTGTCAAATGATGTATGATGAGCTTCAAAAGGATGAAAGAGCAAATTGGAATGTAAGATTCTTCCCAAGATATTATGAACAGCAGCAGATGTATAACTATACAAATGGCATAGTAGCTGTTTCGGCGTTTTCAAGCAACAAAGAAGCTGCACTTAAAGTTGTAAATGAAATGTATTCAAATAAAGATATATATGCTCTTATGCATTACGGAATAGAGGGCAAGCATTATACTCTTAATGACAAAAATGAGATGACTAAAACAGCTGTGGGTGATGACGCAGGATATATGACAACCGGGATTATTAATAACGAGCTTGATTTTCAACCGGAATTGACTTTCCCGGGACACGAGGAGCTTGTAAAAAAACTCGAGGATATGCGCGTATATAATCCGGCGGTTAATTGTCCGCTTTCGGATGAAGGCATAAGAGAAATAAAACTGGCATTGTCTGAGGTATACAGTCAATATACATCACCTCGAATGTTTGGTATAATAGGCGGTACGCCTGAGGAAGCTTTGCAGAGTGAGCTTACGGCTCTTAAAACAGCCGGAATAGACCAGTACATGGAAGCTATACAGTCACAGCTTGACGAGTACATGAAAAGTATAAGCAAATAGTAAAACCGGAAAGAAAAAGCATAATGCGGATAAACGCCGCATTATGCTGTGCCGTTTTTAAACAACATAATAAGGGGGACACAAAAGTGGATAAAAATCCCGTTTCGTTAAATAATCAAAAAACATTGCTGCAAAGAGCGTGGATAAGCTTCAGACGCACAAAAGTTTTGTATCTTATGCTTTTGCCGGCAGTGCTGCTTACAATAATATTTTCATACATACCGATGGGCGGCGTAATTATAGCGTTTAAGGATTATAAATACAACCTGGGGATTATTGACAGTCCGTGGGTTGGCCTTCAGAATTTTGAATACTTTGTGACGTCCGGCAAGATGTGGCTGCTTACGCGTAATACGCTTGCATATAACCTTATGTTTATGGCGGCGGACACAATCTTTCAGATATTTATGGCACTTCTGATTTCAGAAATGTGTACCAAGTATTATAAAAGAGCTCTGCAGAGCGTGATGATGCTTCCGCACTTTCTGTCGTGGGTAATTATCGGCGGATTGGCATACAGTATATTAAACTATGAGTTTGGTACGCTTAATATGATTTTTACAAATATGGGACTTGACAGAGTTGATGTATATAATAATGCCGGAGCCTGGAAATGGATATTTTTATTCGTACGCTTGTGGCAAGGGACAGGTTATGGCATGATTTTCTATCTGGCAGCCATAACAGGTATCAATCCGGAGCTTTATGAGGCGGCATATCTTGACGGCTGCGGACTTATCAAAAGAATTCGTTATGTTACGCTTCCTATGATACTGCCGACTGTGTCTATACTGATACTTTTAGGACTCGGCGGAATTTTAAAGGGTAACATGGATATGTTCTATCAGCTTGTCGGCGATAATGCAAATCTGTATGACGCAACCGATGTTATAGATACATACGTGTTCCGCTCGCTTACAAAGCTGAAGGATTATACAGTAACAACGGCAGCAGGACTTTATCAGCAGGTAATCGGATTTATTCTTGTTATCACGGTTAATATGATAGTCAAGAGAATAGATCCGGACAGCGCAATATTCTAAGGGGAGGCAAACAGAATGAAACAAAAATCAACTGAAACATTACTTTTCAATATATTTGCAATAGCCTTTACCACACTGTTTGCAGTCCTTTGCATAATACCGATACTGTTGACGCTTGCAGGCTCGTTTACACCGGAGCAGGAGCTGCTCAGAGGCTTAAAGCTTATACCGGAACATTTTACAACAGATGCGTATAAGCTGGTTCTGAGAGATCCGAGTGCAATGCTTAATGCATACGGAGTGACTATCAGACTTGTCGTTATAGGAACGGCGCTCAGTCTTCTGATAACAACCATGACGGCATATGTGCTTTACAGAAAGGATTTTCCGGCAAGAAACTTTTTTGCATTTTTCTTTTTCTTTACCACATTGTTCAGCGGTGGGCTGGTTCCATATTATGTATGGATATCTGAGCTTGGTTTGCGTAATACCTTTACGGTGCTTTTGGTAGGATCACTTTTTGCGGTTTTTAATATGATTATTGTACGAAGCTATTTTACAGGCAATATTCCGCAGTCATTGGTTGAATCGGCAAAGATAGACGGTGCAGGAGATTTCAGAATATATTACAGCATTGTTTTGCCGTCAGCTGGACCAATACTTGCAACAGTTGGACTTTTGACCGCACTGACATATTGGAACAACTGGCAGGCAGCAATGATATTTATAACAAATAATAAGCTTTATCCGCTGCAGTATTATCTCTACAGAGTATTTCAGGAGGCGGCACAGCAAGCACAGATGTCTGAGATGGGACAGGGCGGCGGCGTTACGCCGACAGAGAGCTATAAGCTTGCAATGACTGTATTTACAATGGGACCTGTTGTGTTATTCTATCCGTTTGTCCAGAAGTATTTTGTAACAGGTGTAACGGTAGGTGCAGTAAAGGAATAATTCAAGTAAAAATTAACAGGGGCATGTCCCTGTTGGTGTTATACATAACACCAACAAAAAAGATAATTCTAAGAATAAAAAGGAGGAAGTATATTGAAGAGGTTTAGACATTACTTAGCCGTTATGCTGTGTATTTCAATGCTGTTTTGTATCATGCCGGCTGTAAATGCAGCAACTGATACTGATTATATATGCAGCGCGGTAAGGTTTACGGATGGCGGCGGAAACGCCTTGACTTCAATCACCGCGGGAGCGCTTAAAGCAAGCATGACCGTAAAACCAAACACTGATGCACCTGACAACCTTGTTTTTGCCCTGCTGCTCTATAGCGATAATAAGTTTATAGCTTCCGATTCAATGACGAGGAGCGTCAGCGGCGGAGCAGAGTTTTCAGCGCAGGTGACTGTGCCGGATAGTGCTTCGGATTGTAAGGCGATAGCTGTTTTGTGGAACAGCGTGAATGATATGCGCGCAATATGTGCGGCGGCTGTTTTCCCCGGAGGAGTAAATCTTTTGCGCGGACTGACAGTGGACGGAAATACAATAACAGGGTTTGATTCGGCTGTAAAGGAATACACCGTCACAGTTGAAAATGACGCTTCGGCAAAGCCGGTAATTAACGCGGAAGCCGCAAACAATGCATCAATCGTTAAATATATCGGCGGCAAAGCCTTTCCGGGTAAAACTATTGTAGAGCTTGCATCGGCAGACGGCAGCAATACAACGGCGTATACGGTCAATTACAAAACCAAAACCGGGCTTGCGGACAATGTTCATATACTTAAGCCTACGGGCGGTAATTATGGTGTATTTGACATAGGAAAGAATCTGCATGCCGGTGACGGCGGAGATGTTAAGGATTCAAGCCGTACAGCAGAAAACGGAAAACTTGGGAGCAAAGTGCACTGGGACAGAAACCAGCCCGGCAACTACGCAACAGGCTATACCAATGAGGTGCGTAGCATTGCGGATGATTACGCATTTTTAGCCGGAAGCGATTATATTATGTGTACCGCAGAAACAGGATGTCGTGCAAATAGTGATTATCAAACCTGTTTTACATTATATCGCGGTGCTACCGTTTACGTATTTTCAAATGGTGCAAGTGAAACAGAAGGCTGGGATTTGAAAACGGATAAGAACAATCCTTTTATGGTTGTTCAGGACAATGAAACAAGGAGACTGACCAATGTATCCAGCAGGCATTATGATGTAACCGATACAATAGCCGGCGAAGAAATAAATATTCCGGCTGAAGTAATGTGTTCAATCGACAAAGACGGCAAAAAAGATTTGAGTGTTTATTTAACAGTTATAAAATATGACGATTATACTTCGATTGGGGAAAATGAAGAAGATACATCACCAACACCAACAGAACCCCCGACGCCGACAGATACACCAACACCGACAGATACACCAACACCGACGCAAAAACCGTATGGCGCAGGCGAACTGAAGTATACAAAGAACGGCCAGAATTATCCGGTAACAGACATGACGACGAATGAAGCCCCTGTTGTTTCCAACAACTTTAATGTAAAGACGGACGATTCCTACGGAAGCAAATTATTTGCAAACAGAAAACAACCTGCGAATGATGCTGGTTATACTAATGAAGTGGTAAGTATTGTGGATGATTACAGTTTTCTGATTGGTGCCGATTATGTGATGAGCTGTCTTGCCGGATGGGGCGAGAGAGCAGATAGCGGCTTTGAAACAGAGTTTAAGCTGTATAAGGATGCAACGGTATACTTGTTTGCTGTAGGAGCTGATGTTGCAGAGGCTGAAAAGAACGGGTGGACTGTTAGAGAGACGGACGATAGTTCTAATGCGTTTATGACGGTGCAGCGAGACCAAAAAGATTATATGACGTATGTCCTGAGCAAGAAGTTTTCTGCGGTGGATGCTGTAAACGGAACAAGAGTTGTACTGACAAAAGAAATGCTTATCAAAAACGGATCAGGATGTCTGAATTTTGCGATTATAGATTATAAAAATAGTCCTGTCCCATCTGATTCGGTTGAGTCAACGGAATAGTGCAGAATTCAAGAATGAATTTTACGTGTATTAAAAAGTTAATACAAAACAATGAAATCCAAATAAGGTTATTAGGAGGAATAAGTTATGAAAAATATTTTAAAGAAAACATGTTCTTTTTTAACAATGTCGGCAATGACGCTGACCTGTATAACTGCAATGCCATTTATTGCAGCTGCAGAGGGTGAAACGGCTGCAGAAAGAGATATACAATACTCTCACATAGAGTTTATCAGCGATACTGACTCCGATGAAAATGAAACAGTTAGCGCACGCGCTTTTATTCGTGATCTGTCAGATAACACAACACCTGTATCGTTGTTTTGCGCTACGTATGATTCTGACAATAACCTTGTCGGCGCAAGTGTTGCAAGCGGCATGAATGAGGTAATGGCGACCAATGGGTATAAAACCGGAGGTCATGAAAAGACCATAGCATATATTTGGGATCAAGACACACTTGCACCAATAAGCAATATTGCGACAATGAGTCTGCCGGCTACAGAGGTTGTTCCGGAAATAACATTTGATGGAAAAAGCTTTGATGATTATATCGGCGAATCTTTCAGCCTATCAAAGGTGGAGTATAAGGCAGAACTGAAAGATAATTTTATTACCGGTCAAGTAAAATGGCCTAAAATACGTGTAAAGTTATCAGATAATTCGGCTACATATCAAGTTATTGATAATGAAGCAGAACTATCCTCCACAATTAGAATTTATGCAGGCTCCAGAAATACGACAAGCGAGGAGATATCCGGAGCAGGAAGCAAGGCAACACGCTATCATTATAGTAGGGACTATAAGGATTATACCATAAAATATACATTGCCATCCGGATCGTTTATGGATAAATCTTTAGTACGCGATACAGCAGGGCAGGATTTATATGGAGGCGAAATCTTCTGGACTAACAAGTACACAACAAATGTGACGAAAGATGAAAGCGAGACAGTCAAAAAAGTCAGTTTTACGATAAACGGTTTTTGGAAGCAAGACGCAGTACTGATTGTAAAGCCTGTATCGGGCGAAGATAAAAATGTGATTTCGACAGCCGATGGCACAGCCTTAACGTGGGTAAGATCCCAAAGCGCCGGACGCACAGGCTATAACGTAAATAGCGGAAGCAGCATTTATGGTGAAGTCAGTCTGCAAACGCCGGTAAAAGTCGTTAAAAAAGATAATTCTATTACGAATATCAGGGTGTTTCAGTCGATCGAGGCTTCTGATAATGAATTTAAGAGCGGTTCCACTGTAGATGCGGACAGAAATCCGGCAGATGGACAGATTGCCCTTGGTTATTTAGCGGATGATCTTTCCGGATATCATTATATACCGCTTCCGGGTAATACTGTTCAGGACAAAGCAACACTTGAATTTTATGTAAACCAATCCGTCCAGCTGATATGGATATCATCAAATTCTAATCTTACTTTTGATGATACATATACTTGGAATCCTGCAACAGCTGCTACCTCAGCAGATGCGGAACTCGCAAAACAAAATACTACATTGAAAAGCTGGACGAAGTGCTTTGCAACATCACGTTGGTTAAATCCTTTTTCAATGTGGTCGGCAGCAAAAGCAGTGCGAGAACTTGGCGTTTCTGAAAATCAATTTACACAACGCGGAAATTATACCTATAACGGTCAATCGTATAAAGCCTATATCGCTCTAAAATGGAATGACTTCTTTAATATTCATAATAAAATCGGAAATAAGTCTTATGTGCCGGCATCAGCAGACAGTGCTGCAGCAAAGGTTACAGATCTTCGTTCTGCCGTTGATGGATGGCGTACTGCAAATGATAATATAAACGAATATGATGTGGTAAAAGATGCAAAAATGGATTATCAGGTAAGCGGTGTACCATCCCTCGCGGTGAAAAACTTTCCGATATCAAACACGGATGGAATTTTCACAGATAGATATCCGTTTAAAGAAAACGCAAACGGATATGCTGCTAAAACAGGTGCCTTACTCGGATATACCGATGCACTTGAACTTGATGGCACAAAGCTGATTTCTCCGGCGATCGGATGGAGAAACGATAATCAACAGTATGCAACTGATTATACTACTACAATTCAAAATTGGTATAGCTTTATCGCAAAGGACGACTGCGAGGTTATGATCATATCCGATAAAGCGATTGAAGCATTATCAAATAACGCTTGGATAAAAATTACTTCGTCAAATGATGGAGTTGGCGTTGATTTGGCCATCAATCTTTCGACAGAAAAGCCTGAAGTAAAAACATATTCAAATATGTATGTAAAGCGTTTTGCGGCGGGCGAAAAGGTTCAGATTCAATCGCCCGGTACCGCGGTAAATATGTTGACGTTTGTTCGTCATTTACCTGAAGAAATTACCGAAAGCAGCGAGACTGCGAAAGGAATTGATGGTGTACAGATAACAGTGAATGGTAGTCTGAATGCGGATTATACACAAAAAGCAAATAATATACAAAAACTGAAGGTCAATGACGGAACAAATTTGGGAAGCCAGATTGCATACAACAGAAATTATCCCGCAAATGCAACATATACAAATGATGTAAGAGAAATCTGTGATAAGTACAAGAACCTGCTTGGCAGTGACTATATTATGTGTGCCGGTGGGGCGGAAGAAAATGCAGGATATGGTTATGAGACTTCATTTGTTTTGCATAAGGATGCTACGGTTTTGGTATTCATTTCGGGTCAGAACGGAAACGGTGAAGGCGTAGCAAATAAACAAAAAGCAAATGAATATGGTTGGACATTTGAAGGAAATACCGATAAACCATATATGAAGTATCAGCTTAATAACTCAATGGCATTTACACAGGTTTTGACAAAGCACTTTACCCTGAATGATAAAAAGGGCGGCGACAAAATTACCATTCCTAAAGATATGCTTTATTCAGACGTAGCGAAAAGTTACGGCGTGAATACGATGACGGTTGTATACTATGATTGATATTGTACCTGCGCTCCCTTATGGAGAGCGCAGATAAGGAAAAGGAGAAAGCATGAATACATATATAAAACGTATCATATGCACTGCGGCGACGCTGTCGCTGACCGGCTCTGCAGCTATGGCGGCAAGTCTTGACGGCTATGAAATCAATGAGGCGGCAAAGACGATAACGCTGCACGGCACGGTTGACGGCGCAAAGCAGTATGATGATATAACCCTGCAGCTTCTTAAAAAAGATAAAAATCTATCGGAAGATACCGTTTACAGCGGAAATATATCAGATGATTTTCTTCTTTTTACCCAAGTTCTTGCAGATGAAAACGGCGGGTACAGTACCACCGTCAATATGACGGATGAACCTATCGGCTTTTACATAATGCGAGTAAACGGTAAAGAAACCACAAAAAAGGTTTTCTATTCTACAATAGCGGAGAAAGAAAAGGTAGTAGAACAGATAAAGGAAATCATAGCAAAGGATAAAGAAACGGCAGTTAAAGAGCTTGCTGATTTGCTGGATTTGAAAAACGAGTACAGCATGGTTGCAGGTATGCTCAATTTGTCTGAGGAAACCATATTTTCAACTCAACCGGAGGGGCTGTGTGAGGTTATTTATACAGTTCTGAAGGAAAACGGCGTCAAGACGGAAACTCTTGTTGATGAAATCAATACGGCGTCATATATTCAGGCAATCCGCGAGGGAATAGTTGATGCTGCGGATTATGCCGAAAAGCTGAAGCTTGATTCTGTTTACACTGCGGCGTACAAACGTCTTGGCGACACAGTAAAATCCGGCTTTACAAGCAAGTATCTGAAGGGTAAAAACAATCTGACTCAGCCTCAGCTGTCAAAGGCTTATAATGCCGCGGTGCTTGACGCGCTTTGCGATTCGTTTGGCGGATGGGGTGATGTGGAATACTTTATGACAAACTTCGGTTCTGCCGCCGGAATCAATATGGGAACGTATAACTCCCTTGCGTCCGGCAAAAAGTCAACCTTTTATGAGGCGGCTTTGGCTCACGGCGGCTTTGGAACGGCAAATAACTTTAAGGTATTTGCAAATTCCAAAATCGCAGAGCTTGCAGACAGTAAGACAACCGGAACTCCTGCCGGCGGCGGTGGAGGCGGTTATACCGGCGGCTATACAGGCGGCGGAATCGGCGGCAGCAAGTCCGAGGATTCAAAGCCGATAGCTCCTCAGCAGGAGGAGGAAAAGCCAAGCTTTACCGACCTTGACGGCTATGACTGGGCAAAGGAAAGCATAGAAGGCTTAGCGGCAAAGGGAATTGTCAACGGCGTCGGTGATGGCATATTTGATCCGGGCAGAAGCGTGACAAGAGAAGAATTTTTGGCAATGCTTATGCGCGCGTACTCTGTTGCACCGGATATAAATGAGGGACTGAGTTTTAGCGATACAGATACGTCTGCGTGGTATGCCGGATATATCGCTGTCGCTGTGAAGAAAGGCTTTGTAACGGGTATCTCGGATACGGAGTTCGGTATCGGAAACGAAATAACCCGTCAGGACGCGGCTGTTATGGCGTATCGTATTGCGGCTGCAAACGGAAAAGCCTTTGACAATTCAGACAGCACAAGCTTTGCTGATGACGGAGCTATAGCCGATTATGCGGCAGACGCGGTTTATGCAATGCGTAATGCCGGAATCATAAACGGCAGGGATAACAATAATTTTGCGCCGGAGCAGTCCTGCACAAGGGCAGAGGCGGCAAAAATAATAAATCTGCTGATTAAATAAGGCAAGGGAGGTTAACTACTGAATGAATACTATAAAGAAAATTGTCAGCGTAATCCTTTGCATGGCGTTGATGTGCTGCTTTATGCCGATAACGGCAGAAGAAGCTGCCGGAGAAACCGATGCGGCAGTATATGGGGGTGAGGCTCTCGGACTGATTAACGCCTTGGAAATCGCAGACTATGAGGAAGCGGCTCTTGCGGACGGAATAACCAGAGCCGAGTTTTACAGATTTGCCGCTGTTGCCGGCGGTTACGGTGAGGCAAAATACACTGCAGGGCGCTTCAGTGACGTTACCGCTTCGACCGAAAACGCAAATTATATCGAGGCTTTGGCAAACGCCGGTATAATTTCAGCCAATGCAATGGGAAAGGTTTATCCGGACGGAGAAATAACATTAAGCGAGGCATCCGCTGTGCTTGTAAAGATTTTGGGATATAGCCTTAAAGCGGACGATAAGGGCGGTTATCCGGCAGGATATAAAAGGGTTGCTCTTGACCTTGATCTGTATGACGGGATGGATGGTGTGACAGACGAAAGCAAAATCAATACAGGTATGGCTGTTCAGCTTATATACAACGCATTGGACGCTGAGGTAATGACAAATAAGACATACGGTACGGACTATAAAATGACCGAGGGCGGAAGCCTTATGTACTCAGTGTTCCGTGTAAAGCATATAAATGATGTTCTTAAAGCGGTTGACATCAGCCGTTTGAGCGGTGTAAATGATGTGGATGCGTTTCATATTGAGATAGGAGAGCTTCAGCTGGAATGCCGTGCGGTTGAGAACATATATGATTATCTCGGCTATAATGTAGATGTGTTTTATAAGGAACGCACAAGCGAGCAGTTTGACAAAATAGTTTATATGTCAAAAAGCAGTGATAATCACGAAATCACAATAGATATAGAAGATGTGGTTTCGATAGACGGTCAGAGGGTTAAATATACAGAGGAAAATGAAAATAAGACAAAAACGGCTTCGTTTATATCGGGTGTTCCGGTAATATACAACGGTGTTTCCACAGGACAGGGCTTTACAAAGTCAATGCTTGACGGAAAGCTCGGTAAGATTCGTCTGCTGGATAACAACAACAGCGGCGGTGCTGACGTTGTATTTGTGGACGCATACAAAAACTATGTTGCCTCATATGTTGACGGCAAGGATTATGTAATGTATAATATGTATGATACCGCAGATACAATTAAGCTGGACACCGAGGAGGACGATCCGTATACAATTATCTATGATAAAAACGGTAAGGAATCCGTAATCACAAAGATAGAAAAGGAAGATGTTGTATCGATATATCAGTCCGCACCGGACGCTTATCAGCAGTATATCCGCGCGTACATAAACGGCGGAGTAATCGAGGGCGTCATTACGGTTGTGCGTGACAACAAAAAGTACATCACAATAGATGAGGTTGAGTACAGAGTAAATGACGATTGCATAAAGAATGACGGCAAATTTGCAGAGCCCGGCACAAATGTAAAGCTTTATCTCGATGTTGCAGGCAGAGCGGCACGGATAACGCGCGGTTCTGACGGCTCAATGAAGTATGCCTATATTATGGGGGCGCGTACTGACGGTTCGTTTGAAAAGGAGATTTATTTAAAGCTGTATACAGAGGACGGCGAATTTAAGGAATACAACGCCGCATATAAGGTTATAGTAGACGGCGAAACCTTAAAAAACACCGATACAAAGATTATGACACGCCTGCATGATGCGTGCGCTGCACAGTTCGGCACTGCTGTCGGCGCAGACAAATATTCGTCTGTTATACGCTTTATGCTCAATGATAAAGGGCTTATATCTGTTATAGATACCGTTATGAATGGCACAACGTCTAAGCTTAATCTGAGAGAGGATAAGACCGAAAGCAATGACGCGCTGTTCACACTAACATCCTCATCTTCGACGGACTATTATCGTCAGACCAATGGGACGCTCGGACCAAGAATCGCACTGACTCCGTCAAAAACAAGAGTTATGCTTTACCCATCGCCGTCAAGCGGAGATTTGATGGATGAGGAAAAGTATACGATATATACTGCAAGTAGCTTTCTTGTTCATGATGATAAATACACTTCAAATGCGTTTTATACCGATAAAGACAGTGTCATATCATACTTCATAGGGATGGAAAACTCTGATGAAGTTAATTCTACAATTGGCGATAGTATCAAGTTTGCAGTTGTTGATTATCTCTCAAAGGGCCTTGACGAAAACGGTCAGATAATTGATGTTGTGACACTGATTAGCTCAAACGGCAGCACAGATGTCCCGGTTAAGCGAGAATTTACATTCTCTGGCTCTGCAGATACAAGTGATCCAACTATTGCCAAGACCATGAAGGTTACCGACCTTAAAAAAGGAGATATAGTCAGGTATTGTTTGAACCGAAAAGGCTTTATTACGAATCTGGAATTTGACTATCGTGCATCTAACAGAACTCCTGTTTTATCATGGCAGACCAATTACAGGAGTCAGAGATCATATCGCCGTGGTTTTGTATATGATACATTTGACGAGGGCTATATGGTATACTTTACAACAGATGGCAAAAAGGACAGTTTGAAGAACATTACTTCTGCCGACTGTGAACTGGTATTACACAGCGGTGCATCCGCAGGATACTACAAGTATGGACATCGTGACACAGGCGAGGAATATGTAGAGAGTATATCGCAAAATGCGCTCAAATCATATATTGAAACGGGTAACGATTGTTCTGAAATAATAATACAACAATATTATGGTACACCTATGGCTGTAATGGTGCTAGAAGATTGAGGAGGGGCTTAAGATGAAAATAATAAAAAAAATAGTTTCATTTACCTGCGTGTTTATGCTGGCTGCCTCTTGCTGCGTAAATGCCGCGGCGGTCAGAAAGGACATCAAGCAGTCAGGAGTTAGCATTGATAGAACGCGTAAAAACGACATTTCATTTATTGATTTCAGCGGCGCGGATTTTTCTCCGAATGTGACCGGTACAAGCAATGACGAAGGCGAAGTATATCTTGATTCTTATGAGGTTATACCGAGGCTGAAAAAGAATTGTCTTGTTGTAAACGATACATCGTATGGTGCTACATATGAAGGTGTAAGTGCAAAGATAACGACAGGTACACAGACAGGACTTGTCGGAGTTGAGATTCGCTATATGTATGATTTAGAGGAGGAAACCGGCTGCACATACGGCTCGTTTATCATGGGGCTTTACGATGGTTCCAATAAAATGATTTCCAGACACGTTATTGCATCCAATAACGGTTCGAGTCAGTTCAACTATGGTGGACCGAGCGGAAAAGCTATGGAGTTGACAAAGATTGCACCCAATACGTGGTATACCATCAAGTGGGTTCTTGACCTCGACAAGCAAAAAATGGATTTTAGTCTTTTGAATGAAGGAACCCATACCAAAACAACTGCGTATGACGCAGACTGGTACACAGAAGGTGCCGGAAAGAATTTGGCAAGAGTTGATTTGCAATCATCTATGTACGGTGGCAAATATGTTTTTGATTATGTAAGAATATCAAAGGAAACCTCAAGAATGTCGGATTCGGATGACGATGAAATCGATGATGGCAGTGCAGATTCCGGCAAGGGTACGGAGTCGGAAAAAATAGCTGCACCCTCAAGCACTGCGATTTCCGATAGAATCAATATTAACCTTGATGGAATATATAAGTTCACGACGCAGAACCCTTACGAAAAAGACGGCAAAGTAATGGTAACCGCCAAAAACCTTGCAAGCTTCTTTCACATGAGTTATGTAAAAGAGGGCGCGACCTGTCTTATCAAGACATCAAACGGAATATTGATGATAAAGAACGGCGTTGTGACACTTGATGACAAGAGTGTGTCGCTTGCAGCTGAGGAGAAGGGTAAACAGATATTTATATCTGTTGAGGATTTATGTGCGGCCCTGGGCGGTTATGACTGCTCGTACGATAGCATAGCTAAGACAGTGAACATAAGTACAGTAAAGGCAGAAGATGTAAAAGGAATAAATAATGCGGAGGATGGTGACAGCGTTGAAAAGTAAAAGAATTATTAGCTTCATTCTGGCTGCAGTTATGAGTATAACGGCGTTCGGCGTTTTGGCATATGCGGCGCCGGGCGGCGAAGAAACATGGTCGTACGAGCAGCAGGCCAGCGGGTTAAATACACCATTTAGACCTTCCGATAAGTATGTGTGTGAACAGAACGCCCCTGACTTTTTGTGGCCGCATGTAAGCAGTGCTAAAAAATATGACCTTATCGTATGCTCGGATTCTGAGCTTAAGGATATTAAATACAGCGCATATGATATTACAAACAATTTTTACACTTTCCCAACCACCTTTGAGACGGGAGTATATTATTACTGGGCGGTACGCTATTTTGACGGCAAGGAATATAGCGAGTGGTCAAATGCCCGGCGTTTTAAGATTAAGCCGGACGCGTATGAGTTTGTCTATCCGGGTGCCGATGCACTTATGGCAAAGATTCCTAAGAGCCACCCAAGAATATATTTTACACAGGATACCCTTGAGGATATGAGAAGCTGGAAGGATACAAATGCTGATTGTAAGCGTATTTATGACAGTATTATCAGCAAAGCACACGAATACGTGGAAGCAAATTATATCCCTAAAGAGCCAGTTTTGCAACGTGATGCAAATGATGATGGTAAAAATGCTGCGTTTCAGCAGCAGATTGTCAGAGACGCTAGAGAACTTTACGGACAGGTAACAACCTGTGGTCAGGCCTATCAGTTCACCGGTGACAAAGAGATTGGAAAATATGGTGTGAAGTGCCTTGTTGAACTTTCTAAATGGGATATAAACGGCGATACTTCTTATACATCTCAGGATCAGGTGCACAGGGCAATTGCCCTTAATGCAGCGATTGGCTATGATATGCTGCAGGATCTTATGACCGAAAGCGAAAAAAAACAAGTTATTAAAATGGTCGTTGAGCGCACTAAGGTTATGGAGTATTTGCTTGATTCACTGGCAAAAAGCAGCTATGACTCGCATGGATGGACCGCATACGGGTTTATCGGGATTATTGCACTTGCACTCTACGGTGATGCACCGGAAGCAGAAAACTGGTTGAGGACAGTTTTTGACGGCTATACTGCGATGCTTCCGCCGTGGTCTTATGAGGATGGTGGTTGGAGCCAGGGAACTGACTACTGGCGGTACAGCTCCTCTACCAACAAAGAGATTGTTGAGGTTCTGGCTCTTGCCGGTATCATCGATCTGAATCAAAAAGCATGGTGCAGAAACGAGTATCTTTGGATGCTCTATGCGTATCCTCCCAATTCATACGGAAGCTTTGGAGACCAGGCAAACAGAACAAAATCCTCTATGGAGTATTCCGGTAATATTGCCGGCCGCCAACTGGCATTTGACCGGGGCAACGAGGTGCTCAAATGGCTTTACGATCAATGGGGCGGTTCAGAAAATATGGACGGAATTGTTGGTTATTATGTTGCAAAAATGGTTGAGAATGTGAATAGCCAAGAGCCGATGACATATCCGCTTGCACATGAATTTTCGGATGTAGGCTGGACGGTGATGTCGGATGACCTGATTGATCCCAACAGAATTCAATGTACGTTTAAGTCGAGTTACTATGGATCATATAACCATTCACACCCTGACCAGAATAGCTTTATAATTCAGGCGTACGGCGAAAACTTAGCGATAAAGAGCGGCTATTATGATTCTTATCACTCAAAGCATGACAGCGGCTTTACCAGAAAAACAGGTGCACATAATAGTGTGACGATAGCAGACAGCAAGGGGCAGGTCGATGATGACTTTAACGCTAAAGGTAAACTTACCGGATTTTTAAATCAGATTGATTTTGATATGTCGGCCGGTGATGCAACTCAGGCGTACAAAGGAGAACTTGACAAGTTTGAACGATGCATGCTTTATATTCGTCCCGATATCTTTGTGGTAATCGACGAGCTTGATGCAAAGGACAAGGATAAGAGAAAATTTGAGTGGTGGCTGAATGCTGAGCATGATATTAAGACATATGACGATGGAGCCGGTGCAAGACTTCAAGAGGGCAGCGCTGTGCTTGATGCAAAAGTACAATATCCATCAAGCGGCGTAAAAACTTTCTATAACAACACCTTTGCTTTATCGGATATGACAATTTACCCGGCAACAGGACAATATGCGAATTACAATGTGCAGCGCAGAGTGTGGTTCCAGACACCAAAGGTTGACCGCACAAAGATGATTGTAACTATGGATGTACACCGTGATGGTACCGAAGCAAGGTATGTTGATACAGAGGAGCATGAAGATTATGTAAAGATGACCTTTGCTGACGGAACTGTTGTATTGGTAAATACGCAGAAACCGGGAAAAACTGTCACTACAGATGAGGAAATTAGCTTTGATGGTACAGCGGTGATGTATAATGACAGAAGCATAATGCTTGCGCTCGGTACGTTCCTCAAATGGGGCGATAAAGAACTTATCCGCTGCGAAGACAGAGCATCTGTTGTTATGGGCGGCAATGAACTTAGCATCTCTACCTATACCGATCAGAAAATCTCCGTTGATACCGAAAACGAATATATAAATGGTATTACAAAGGTCACCGACTACAACGGCAATGAGATTTCCAAAGCATACGGCATAGCAATGGAAAACGGTATGCTTATCCCAAATAGTGAAGTTGGCAGTAAGGAGACAATTGCTTCCAAGACGATTGAGAAGAAAATAAGGTCGCGTTGGGATATCGGCATTCCTGCTACGACATCCGCACCGAGTGAGAATTCTGCAAAAGATGCCGTTGATGAGATAAAGACAACATATATGGTTGATCCGTCAAAGAGTGGGATAACATTTGATGCAGATATGGATAACTACACATTGATGCTTAACGGAAAACTGGCGTCTTCAAGCAAGGACAAAGGTAGTATAAAGATAAAGATTGATGGAGAAGTAAAGGAAAGCACAGAGCTTACGGGATATATGCGCCGTGATGGAAGCTTCAGCTATAACGGAAAGTTGTCACTTGATGGACGCAAGTATATTGTCAAGAGCATAAATGATGGGCTTAGCGCCGGATTGAAGGTTGGCGATGTAAAGGGTATCACGGAACTCACCATTTCGTCAACCAAAGCAGATAACGTGATTGAACTTGAGACTGTCCCTGTAAATGAGTTAGCGGTTGACCAGATCAGTGATCACGAAAGTGTTAAGAATGCAGCAACCGTGTTCATAGAAGCTGAATCGGCCGAAGAAATAGGCAGCGGAAACGTATACAATACGCGAGAGTTTATGTCCGGTGGTGCAGGTATTACCAAACATGATACTGCCGGAACAAATCTTGTGTATACCGTTAATATTCCGGAGGACGGCGATTATACACTCTCGCTTGACTATGTTGCATGGGAGGAGGCCGGAGCGCGGCGAGGTGTAACGATTGATGACAAAGTTTATGAAATTACTCTGCCTAAGACAGCATCCTGGGGCGCAGATTCAGCGGATTGGCGTGCGGCTGTCGGTAAGGATACCATTCACTTAAACCAGGGAACATACACCTTGAAGATTGAAGCAATCAGCGGAATGTGGAACCTTGACTGGATAGCCTTTACCAAAAAATAATACAGACAACGCATGGGCGGTATTACTGTGCCGCCCGTGCGGAATTAAAATATCCGGAAGGTTGTTATTAAAAAAGTAGCATCTCTCCCGATATTTTATACTTATAATCAGCATAAAGG
>ERZ1034952.1610-NODE-1610-length-17967-cov-16.075257_pt1 | contig 17967 bp, 20 predicted proteins | sample MGYA00520625_ERZ1034952 | MGnify/ENA primary metagenome ERZ1034952 (study PRJEB33766, sample SAMN09781773) | gut metagenome | biome: gut microbiome | host: Homo sapiens | place: Madagascar | study: EMG produced TPA metagenomics assembly of the PRJNA485056 data... | reverse complement strand
TCAATTTCTTCCTTTATCAGACTTCCTACACTTGAAAAGTGCGAACATAAAAATATTTTCATCAATATTCTCCTTTATAAATTCCGATATGTTGCTCAATTTCGTATTCAAATTATATCATAAAACTTATGAACAATTCTACCGCAAATACTTCAAAAACAGTGTATTAAGCTCATCATACCCCTGCCTGCGTTCCTCAGGCAAACTCCTGATTTTCTCTTTAAGTCGCGGAATTTCCTCTTCAATAAAAGTATTCATTACATCTGCTTTGGGAATAAATTGCAGCTTGGGCACTTCCATCTTAATGCGCAAAAGCTCCTGCACGGATTCATTAAGATACGCAGGCAAATCGGAGGCCATCAGTTCCGCAAAACGCATCGGTGGCGGAGTGTTAGTCCTAAAAATCCATCTGCAGGCAAGCAGAGGCCGCAAAACATAAAAATATTTTTTAGCTCGCACCATTTCTCCCCGCAGGTACTCCCGATAGTTTCCGTCTGCCATATTCAGGTAATGGTAAAGACCGCTCTTCGTTGAAAAATAGTTTTCCATAAGAGGAATAAATTCATGGCTGAAAGCAGTTTCCCTATAAACAACCGGCGACTTGAACCATTCGAATACCGACGGATTGGAGCGATGCAAAAGCCGTAATGCCTTCTGCAAATCCCAGCCGTTTACATCAAACAAATCGTTGATAGGAAATTCAAGCACATCCCGCGTCTGTTCTAATTTTAAATAATAATTTTTGGGGCGCACATAGATAAAACGCACATCAAAATCGCTGTCCGGTGATTCAAAGCCCCACGCACGGCTGCCGGATTCAACCGCGTGAAGAATCGTAATATTTTCCTGTTGTTCTATCTGCTTTAGCTTTTCAATGATTACTTCCCGCATTGCCACCACACCTCGCCATCAATTATCTTTAACAGTATTTTACAATACGGACTCCAAAAAATCATTGAAAAAAATTTGCGCGTTTATTTTTTCTGTCATTTCTTTACCACTCCAAGGTCAGGCCAACTCCAACCTCCTGCACCGGCAGCTGTGCATGCAAAGCAAATTTCGCCGCCAGATTAGTACAATGGCAGGGATAGATATTTCCCTCAACATTTTGCTTCAGATAATCTGCTGTCGCCGAAGTCTGCTGCGAACGTCCGCTGAAAAGATGCAGGCCGCCGATAATGCTTTTAATCACGCTGCATCCTGTTACCTGCTTAGCATATTCAGCAATATTGCAGATACCGGCATGCGAGCAGCCTGTTATTATGTAAATTCCGTCCTTCTTCTTGTAGACCAGCGCCGAATCATCCAGCACATAATCATCATGCCAGCCGTCAGTCAGGCAATGCTCTCCCACAAGCTTTTTATTTTCAAAATCATTTACTCTGGGAATCTCACCTAAAAACACAAGCTGCTCATCAAGCCACAGCGGTTTTTTGTCAGCCTGAAGACAAACCTTTCCTGAAGATAAGCCTCAGAAACGGGAAGCGAAATGCTTAGGCCGTCTGCTTTTTTAGCCTCCATTATTCCCGGATGAGCTATCAGCAAGGGCTCATGCTTCGTCTTGGGATAGAAAGCCAAACCGCCGGTATGGTCATTATGTCCATGCGAAATAATTACAGCGTCAAGCTGCTCAAGGTCTATCCCCAGCTTTGCGGCATTTTTCAAATACACATCGCTATAGCCTGTATCAAAAAGATATTTTTTCTCACCGTTTTCTATATATATACTTAAAGCTGGCTCGGCAAGATAATATTGATCAATGTAGGTGTTGTTATCTGCAAGGACTACCAGTTTCATTAGCATTCTCCTTCTTTTTTATTGTTTTAATTATACCATGCTCGTATAAATCATAACACATGAATCAAAAAGGAAAATCCCTAAACCTCAAAATATCCTCCGTAATCATCTTTCAACAAACAATTTCTTGCAGCCCTGCACTATTTTGAAGGAATCAACTCTTTGCTTATATAAATTAGCTATTTGACAGCCAAAAAACTGTCTGCTAAACTATATTCAAAGGGAATATCTTCTTCCGAAGTGTTTCCTTTTCCGCCATCTTTCAGGGAAGCTGTCTCTGGGATGGCGGGATTCTTAATGTATATTGAGTGAAGGCCTCGCGGAGTCGACGTCTTTTCAGACGCCTGCCGTGTTATGGATTCACTTCAAAAAAAGGATGAGCCTGCAAGCCCTGGTTCCGGTTAAAAACGGGAGTAGCCACGGTTTGAAGCTCATCCTTTATTTTTATGCGCCAAAGCCTGACTTCTACCATAATTCCTGCTTTTTCCAAACAGCTTTAACCAAAATGCATGCCAAATAAAACGTTACTTTATTCCCTAAGCTACATGCTATGTTTTCCCTTGCCATCTGTACACTTTCCGGCAAATCTTATTCTTCATCTTCTGCCAGCATACGATAGCCTACACCAAGCTCATTGACGATATAGCGCTTTTCTCCGGGTGTCACACCCATTTTTTTCCTGATATTTTTCATATTTACCTGCAGCTTTTTGACGCTCCCATAATCAGAATAACCCCATACTGCTTGGATTATAGCAGCATACGTTAGCACCTTTCCCGCATGGATGGAGAGGAAAGTCAAAATATTGTATTCTGTCTGTGTCAGGTCAATTTCCTTTCCATCGACCAAAACCTGCCTTTTATCGTAATCAATCATCAAATCTTGAAATTGAAATTTACCGATGTGATTACCATCGTTTTTCTCACTGTAACGATGACTGCGAAGCACTGCGCGAATACGAGCCATCAGTTCCTCAGTTCCAAACGGCTTGGTAATATAATCATTCGCGCCAAGGTCTAAGGCTTCCACCTTATCCATTTCGCCGGAACGGGCAGAAAGGACAATGATGGGAACAGTATCCGCTTCTCTAACATCCTGAATCAAGCTCAAGCCATCACGGTCCGGCAACCCGAGATCCAGAACAATGAGATCCGGATGATAAGAAGCGTACATCATCATGCCGAGCGCACATGTTTCTGCACAGATTACCTGATAATCACTTATTTCCAAGTTGGCTTTGATGAAGCTAAGGATGTTTGCTTCATCCTCTACGATTAAAATTTTGAATTTATTATTGCTCATCATCACACCCTCTTGCCAAAGAAAAGCTGAATACAGCACCGCCGCCCTTCCTATTTTCCACAAAAATCTCGCTGCCATGCGCCTTAATAATAGCAGCACAAACCGAAATACCGATGCCCATATTACTGCGCGTTCCGTCTATCGGTGCTGCAGACTTTTTATAGCATCCGGTAAAAATTTTATCCAAAATCTCCTCCGGAATGCCACACCCGTTGTCGGCAACTTCAAATACGGCCTTATCTCCTGCAAGGGAAACCGACAGCTTCAGCTCTGTCATTCCTTTCGCATGAAACACAGCATTCTCCAAAAAGTTCAGCAACACTTGCTCGATGAGGATTGAATCCATAGGAATATCCACAAAGTCGGCCGGTATCTGCGTAATCACCTTCTGATTCGGGTGTTTTTTGGCGAATTTCATAAGAACGGTGTCAATCAACTCATCTAAAACGATTGGCGTTTTCACAATCTTGACCTTTGCACCGTCGATTCTTGTAACAGCCAACAGGTTTTCGACCATGCGGATAAGCCATTCACTATCCTCTTGAATTTCTCCCAACAGCTTTAGCTGCTGTTCTTCCGAAAGTGCATCCTTCTTGGAAATCAGCGTAGAAGCTGAGCCGTATATTGATGTAAGAGGTGTACGCAAATCATGAGAGATTGCCCGCAACAGATTTCCCCGCATCCTCTCCTTTTCGCTTTCTGCCCGCAAATTCTCCTGATCGCGTATCCGAATGTTCAAAGTGCTGGTAGAAACGGCAACGACCAGCATAATTATGGCAGATAATATGCTTTCTTCCACAGAAAAATCTAAAGTGTAATAGGGATAAGTAAAAGCGAAATTTACGGCAAATACGCTTAAGAAAGCAGAAATAATACCATAGCAATACCCGTGCGTTTTCAGCGATATCAGAAAAACGCCGAATACAAAAATCATAGGAACCAGTGGTTGCGTTGTAAAGAGCTTCCGAATCAGAAGATTAATGGCAAAAGCGCCGAAAAAAACGCAGACCGAAAACAAAATATCTTCTTTTCGTTGTTGATGCTTCATAATGCTTCTCCTAATTATTTTTACAACTTCATTATACTTCACGAGCAAAAGCGCTTCAAGATTTATCACAAGATACTGATGCTCTACGCTCGTTTCTTTACCAAATCTACACCGAAAAAATGCTATGATAGGAACAAGCAAAGCAGTGTTCAATATACGGCTTTTACATTGTGTCCGCAACAAGCACAATGAATGTATAAACAGATTAACAAGAAGGTGTAGGTATGTCAGAAGAAATGATTAGCAGAAGATTTCAGCTTTCATCTTTTCAAATTATCATATTAGGTTTTGCGGGAGTAATCCTGCTGGGTGCATTACTGCTGATGTTGCCAATTTCCGCAGCAGAACGCTGTGTAACACCGTTTCATGATGCGTTATTTACCGCAACCTCCGCAGTTTGTGTAACCGGTCTTGTGATACATGATACCGGCAGCTATTGGTCGGCCTTCGGGCAGACAATCATTCTGACGCTGATACAGATTGGTGGTCTTGGTGTTGTCACTGTAGCGGCATTATTTGCACTTCTGTCCAGGCGAAAAATTTCTTTGATGCAGCGCACTACCATGCAGGACGCCCTATCAGCTCCGAATGTAGGCGGTATCGTCCGGCTTACGAAGTTTATCCTATGGGGAACATTTTTGATTGAACTGATTGGTGCACTTGCCATGCTGCCGGTGTTCTGCCGCGACTATGGATGGCACGGTATTTGGATGGCAGTCTTTCATTCTATTTCTGCCTTTTGCAATGCAGGCTTTGATATTTTGGGAACTGCAAACAATCTGTATCCATCTCTTACCAGTTATGAGCAAAATCCAATAATGAATATAACTATTATGCTGCTTATCATAATTGGCGGTATCGGCTTTTTGACGTGGGAGGACATTTGTGAAAACAAGCTGCAGTTCCGACGCTACAGAATGCAAAGTAAAGTAATCCTCATTTTTACGTTGATTCTGATTATCTTCCCGGCAATTTTTTTCTTCTTTGCTGATTTTGCTGCTCTTCCTATTGAAGCACGTCTGCAGGCTGCTCTCTTCCAGTCGGTTACAACAAGAACAGCCGGCTTCAATACGGTAAATTTATCTGCTATGTCCAGCTCGTCGCAAGGCATTATGATACTTTTGATGCTGATTGGCGGTTCACCGGGCTCAACTGCCGGTGGTATGAAAACGACAACCTTTGCCGTCCTGCTTGCCAACATTGTTGCTACCTATCGCCAGCAGGACAGTGCCCATTTTTTTGATCGCAGAGTCGATTACAATGCAATCAAGCTTGCCTCAACTATCCTCACCGTGTATATTACGCTGTTTTTCAGCGGAGGAATTTTTATCAGTGCCTATGAGAACCTGCCACTGTCATCCTGCTTATACGAAACAGCATCGGCATTGGGAACAGTCGGACTGACGTTGGGAATTACACCGCAGCTGCATGTACCCTCACAACTGATACTGATTTTACTTATGTATCTTGGCAGAGTAGGCAGCCTTACGCTCATGTACGCAGCATTATCCGGCAAAAAAGCAGTTAACTCAAAACTGCCGCTGGAAAAAATCACTATTGGCTAAACAAAAGGAGTGGATATCCTATGAAAAATATTTTATTGATTGGAGCAGGTCATTTCGGGCGTCATATCGCTATGCAGCTTTCACAATTAGGGCATCAGGTCATGGCAGTTGATACTGATGAGGAAAGAATTAACGATGTACTGCCGTTTGTCACCAAAGCACAAATCGGTGACAGCACCAATGCAGAGTTTTTACGTGCTCTCGGCATCAGGAATTTTGACGTTTGCTTCGTAACTATCAGCGGTAATTTTCAAAACTCGCTAGAAACTACTTCGCTTTTAAAAGAACTGGGCGCAAAATGTGTAGTATCTCGTGCTGAACGCGATGTCCAGGCAAAGTTTCTGCTTCGTAACGGTGCAGATAATGTAGTCTATCCTGAAAAGCAGATGGCTATATGGGCAGCCAAACGCTACACCGCAGACCATATTTTCGATTATATAGAGATTGACAAACAGCACGCTATTTTTGAAGTAGAGGTGCCCAAAGCATGGGTTGGTAAAAGCATCGGTATGTTGGATGTCCGCAAAAAGTTTGGTATTAATATTCTTGGCATAAAGCACTTGGGAAAAACTGACGTCTCAATTACGCCCGATACCATATTATCCGACGATATAACAATGCTGGCATTAGGCGAGTATAATGCACTGCAAAAGTGTTTCCGGATATAAGCAGGCTGTGCAACATTTATTAAGCACAGAATATTTAAGGCAGCAAAAAGGCTGACGCCTTGCGTAAATGCACAGCGTCAGCCTTTTTATATTCTCGTCAACTCTTTTATTTCAATAATTCCTTAATTTTTTCCAAGCTTTCCGCAAAATATACTCCCTGCTGCTTTTCCTCGGAAGAGAAGCCTTTAGCAATCATCTGCTGCAAAAAGTGCTTGATATCATCATAATAACCATCAAGATTATAATAAATGCACGGCGCCTGCAGCTGTCCCAAAGACAGCTTAGACATAATTTCACTGATTTCCTCCAGCGTTCCCACGCCGCCGGGAAAGGCAATAAAAGCATCGCCAAGCTCAATCATCTTCGTCTTGCGCTCTGCCATATCTTGGGTAACTATCAGCTGCGTCAGTCCCTCATATTGATAGTCCTCATCTACAAAAAACTGAGGCTCCACGCCGATAACCTTACCGCCTGCCTGCAAAACGCTTTGTGCCAGCTCTCCCATCAGGCCAGTTTTAGAACCGCCATAAATCAACGTATTACCACTCGCACCAATCCAGGTGCCAAGCTCTTTAACCGCAGCCTCAAATTTAGGATCATTGCCTGTCGACGAGGCAAGATATACTGTTATATTCATGTTAAGACCTCCGAGTATTGTTTAATCTAGTCTACCACCATAAAAATACCCGTGCAAGCGATATGGAATATTTTTTCTATATAACTTGATGCTGTCATATTAAAAAGCTGATACCCGGCAAGTCTTACGACCTGCCGTAGTATCAGCTTTTTCCTATGTATCCGTAAATTCAATTTTCTATGGTTATCAGCAGGATTTTTTCTTAGATACAAGTATATTTTAAACCATGAGTACGTCAGAATCTGTCTATCTGCAAAAGAAGATGTTAGGCGTGCCGGATAAACTGTTTAACTAAAGAAAGATTACTGTGAAATGCAGCATTCTGATATACCGAAATTGTTCTCTACCCTAACGCAACATCCAGCACCATCATCACACTGAAGCCTACAGCAAAGAAAATCGTACCGATATTGGAATGCTCTCCCTGCGACATTTGAGGAATCAGCTCCTCTACAACAACATAAAGCATTGCACCGGCAGCAAAGCTCAAAAGATACGGCAGCACCGGTATTACAAGCTGAGCAGCAAGTATCGTCAGCACAGCTCCGATTGGTTCCACCACACCTGAAAGCACACCGCCCCAAAATGCTCTGTTCTTACTCTCTCCCTCTGCGCGAAGCGGCATAGAAATAATCGCACCCTCCGGAAAGTTTTGAATAGCAATACCGATGGACAAGGCAAGCGCCCCTGCTGCCGTGATTGGCGTATTTCCCGCCAGAAAGCCGGCATATATTACACCGACTGCCATTCCCTCAGGTATGTTGTGCAGCGTTACAGCCAAAACCATCATCGCAGTACGGCTCAAATTGCTCTTGGGGCCCTCAGTCTGCTCACTTCCCACATGCAGATGGGGAATCAAGTGGTCAAGCATGAGTAAAAATAATATACCAATCCAAAAGCCGATAAACGCAGGGAGAAAGGACAGCCTTCCCATACTTTCGGATTGCTCGATAGCAGGAATCAGCAGGCTCCAGATAGACGCTGCAACCATAACACCCGCAGCAAAACCCGCAAGCGAGCGCTGCACCATATCGCTAAGCGATTTTTTCATAAAGAACACACACGCCGAACCGAGTGTTGTTCCGATAAAAGGTATCAGTATGCCGATAAAAGTCTCCATTACTTCACCATCCTTGTATAAAAAATTTGTTTCTTGTCAACTTAATTATACTACAATGGTAGGAATTATGATAGCTGAAACGAAAATTTCTTTGTGGTTATATCACCTGCTTTTATGCGGCGGAGTTAATACTGCATGTGAAATCAGCAACAGCAACAAACTGCAGGAAGCATATTCGAACTAAAGGACTTAATCAATCCCCCTCATACCAAGCAGCAAGAAATCAATGCGCACCTTTTTTTCAACGATTAACTCGCGCAGATATGTTATACTTTATTCATCGGTTGAACACCGACACGCTCCTTGAAAACTGTTTTGACAAATATATCGTATAACTCGGTGCACTAAAGGGTTGTCACCCCCTCCGAGAATACCGGAAGCTGTGACCAGGCTGCCTGCGGGATACTGCGGCAGTGAGGTTTCTGTTGCTCCGCGAGGACTGATGGAGAAGCCCAAAAGGCAACACAGAACGGTATGTGCGGATCTTGGTGCCGATTAAAGCACAAAGGATTCTGGCAGCGACAATAGACGCTAGCTCGAAAGGCTAGAAAAATCCGTGAAACCTGCAGCAGGGATGCTGCAGCGAACTTAGCGGAAACTCCGAAGCAAGCTGTTGGTAGTGAAGCGGAGAAATCCGTGTATAACAGAATTCTGAGGTAAAAGTAGCTCAATACCAGAGTGTTGCTAATTCTCGAAACTAGCTGGCTCAACTATCTGAAAGATGGGTGAAATTTGTGGGCAACCATTCCCGCGGCAGGTAAAAGGGGCAGGAAGCTCAGGGTCGCTCCCGAAGGCTCAGACCTGTCTTCTGCGTGGCTGAATAAATCGGAAACCATAGATTACGTAAGGCGAAGGTCTATACGATATATTTATCAAAGCAGTTTGTCAAGTGGGCATAACAAAAGGCAGCTATCAGCAAGCTTCATGCATGTGTAATAGCTGCCTTTTTTGTTAGCACGAAAAACTTTAAACAGATTATCATTATACAATGAGCATTTAAATTTAAACACAAAAAAACTGATTGACTTCTGCAAGTTCAATCAGCATTTTCATTCTATATATTGTTCCAACATAATTTATGTTGGTGCCGCGGACTCGGTTCATGACAAATCGAAACATTTTAAAGCCGTTTATCCTTTGCTTACAACTGCTTACAACTATTATAGCACAAAGCAAGCGCTACTTGCTAGCGGAATTCTATCAAGGTGTCAGATTTAAGATAAACACCCATGGAGTCGACATCATTTCTGGCGCCTGCCGTGTTATGGATTCACTTCAAAAAAGGATGAGCTTATCAGCCCTGGTTCCTGTTAGTAACGGGAATAGCCACGGCTTAAAGCTCATCCTTTATTTTTATGCGTTCATGATATAATGAACCATCTCGTATAATATATTTGCAATTCAAAATCGCCACGTTTACAACGTAAATTTTGTTTCTTGAAATTTAAATATTAAACCTTAAAATCTTTTAGAAAGAATTTCTCCTAAATCATCTTCGACACAAGCCTGAACCTGCTGCGCTATATCTTCAGCCCGCTTGAGATTCATACCAAGATTCTTCGCAACTTCCAATATATCCTTCATGCCCGGATTTTTGCCATTACCAGCAACCGTTGTAGCATGCTCTCCACCTATAGAATAACTATACGTCAAATCATAGGCAGGCGATAAAAGCCATTTTTTCTCATCATCCGAATATATAAACGAAAAGTTTTTAGAATGATCGTCGCGGTTATGCGCAAAAACATTAAAGCACATTAACCTAAACAGTTTTTCAAGCTCCTGATAGTCCTTTGTCAACGTCAAAGTTAATTTTCCCAAGATAATATAATCAAGATTAGGAATCCTATGTGACGTTTCCAGAAGAGCACTTACCGAAACCATATGAATTCTTTTTTCACCTTCAGAAGTTTTCACGCGATCAAATCTTTTTGTACCGAAGTAACCCTCACAACGCGCCGAAGGAAACAAATGCGTTTCTGACATACTTATCCCACATTTTCTGGCACTAAGAGAATACTTGTACTCCTGCAAGCCTATATCCGGTTTATCCATAGAAGCAGGAAACTTTATAATCCAATCTTCTCCATCAACCTCTGTAAGTATTTTAGGTCTTGCACCACCTGAAGAGCCACCTAAAGAAAACAGTTCATCAATATTATCATTATACTCAGAAGACAGTATCAAACTGCACTCTTCAGCCAGCTTATCCAAATCAGCAAAACCGCTTTTCTCAGAAATATTATACTCAGGCTCATAAGACAAAGCGCCCATACCGGATGCGCCGACAATCGCCAAACGCTCAAGATTACCTACACTATGGGGATTTATTTTGTTTTTCAGTAATAAACGATCCAGCAGCAGTCTGCCCCATCCATCAGGCAAGCTGTCTGCAAAAACGCCAAACAAACCATCAAAAGGCTCTTGCTTAGTAATAAAAGGCTCTTCTCTTAAAGGCAGCGAAAAAGGACTTATAGAAAATCCATTACTCAACCATTCCGGATCATAAGCAAAAGCGGTCAGATAACGCTGATACCTAATTATATAGCCTACCAGCTTACCATTATAAGATACCTTAACCTTGTTGATTTCTTTCATTTTCTATCTCCTCAAGTGACAAATAAGGCACGTTGCTGAAAAGCTGCTTCAGCTCTTGTTCAACATTCAATGCGATAGCAATTTTAGTCAGAGATAATAAGGAAATTTCACCTGTACCCTCAAAGCGCTTCACAGATCCTAAGCTTACTCCTGATTTCTCACTTAATTTAACCTGTGAAATTTTGCGCCGTTTACGTACAGTACGAACGCGAGCTGCAATTCCTTTGTTAATCTCATCTGGGGTAGCTTCCAAAAAATCAAACATATCCATAGCTAATATTTTATCTTAAAAACATTCTTTTTGCAAGTTTCAGCTAATATATTAGCCATTATATTTGACAGTTACCAAGCTAGAAAACTGCACCGCTCCTCCGTCGACAGCTTTGTTCACCTAAAAAAGATGAGCCTGCCAGCCATGGTTCCTGTTAGTAACGGAAGCAGCCACGGCTTGAAGCTCATCCTTTATTTTTTACAATTATGACATGCTGCTTTACTTAGCTGCAGCACTTATTCGCCTCTGCCATCAAAGCTACAAAGCCTTTTCTGACCTCAACATTAGGATAATCCAAAGTATACTCCCTGTAATGCCTGTCGTAACCTTTAATCGTCAGGTACCCGCTCTGATAAAGCATCGCCAAAGGATTTTCTGCATCCGCTCTGTAATCGACAAAATACTGCGACTCATATGGCCTGCTGGTCAGCTTTTGCATATTCACATGATGCCCTTCCAACAGCTTCACTAAATATGTTGGCGTTCCTGACTTATACCAATAATTGTCAATGTCCATCTTATTGAACGCATTGATAATACTGAATGGATTGTAAACATCAAGTAGAGCATTGCTAAAATGGTAGCCATCATACTGCTTTTTCAGCTCTGCTTTCATAGTTTCAACAGTATAATTCAATTTAGAAGCCATTTCACTGATTGCTTCACCAAAAACACTGTACAGTTCGTCTTCAGTAATACCGCAAATAGCATCGTACCTGCTGTCCATACTGATATCATTCGGCTGATTAAAGCCCGAGAAAACCGTAATCTGACTAAACTTCGTAACACCGGTCAGAAGCACAAAGCGCAGGCTGGCATCAGCAGTCTTAAAAGTACCATAAAAATCCTTCAGGATACTGCGATTCACATTTTCTAAGTCTTCCTCCAGTACGTCCAGAAGCGGCTTGTCGTATTCATCTATCAAAATAACAGCTTGATGACCTGTCTGTGCTGCTGACTGTTCCAAAACATATTGAAAGCGACTGCTGAGCGTTGTATATATATCGCTTTTGCCATATATAGCCTCCCAGCTGCTTACATATTCTTCCAGAACCTTCTCCAGTTCACCAGCAAGATCAAAACGTCCCTTGGCAAAATCAATTATAAAAACAGGATAAACATCCCATTTATCCTCTAAAGCTTCCATTTTTAAGCCACGGAACAACTCCCTGCGTCCGGAGAAATAAGCATCCAACGTACTTATAAGCAGAGATTTGCCAAAACGACGTGGACGCGACAAAAAGCATACATGCTCTTGTGCCAGGCGATATACTAAATCTGTTTTATCTACATATACGTAATTTCCGTTTCTGATCGTTGCAAATGTTTGAATGCTTATGGGATAAAGCATGGCTTAACCTCCGTTTAATTATATCTATATACATTTTACCATGAAATAATTATAAGCTAAAGCATAGACTTTACGTTAAGCCTTTATTTCACTTCCGTGCTTCATGCCCTACTTCTTAATCGTACAAGGACGCAGGCCATCGAACTCATGAATGCTCAGCGTTCCGCCCTTCGGTATCGCAATAACGCTGTCATCATAGTTGCCAGACACAAGCTTCTCCAGCACCTTGTAAGGCCCCGGCAGACGCGTAAGCGTTCCTTCCAAAAGCTTCACCAAGGGCATGATATAAGCTTCAACCTCCTGCAAATCATACGTCCCTGTATCAATGATATAAAAATCCGTGAAGCCCTTATATAGCTGCTTCAGGAAAGCATCTGCCTCTGCCTGCCCACGCTCCTGCACAAGCTTGGCATAATCTATCGAGGAATTCTTCATGAAGTTCATCCAGCTCTTAGTTATGAAAATAGCTCCATCAGGACGCTTTATGCCGGAACCGGTCAGAAGAACATCAATGCAGTCCATAGTGCGCGGCACAGCAATAGGACAGGTTGTGGCCTTCAAATCACACGTAGCCTTGCCGCAACCGGAAACGCAGATAACTATTTCCTCTGCTTCTGTATTTTCGTCTATAATCCTTTGCAATGTTTCATGCATCTTCTGCGGATTGCTATGAAGCGCAACATTAAGATATGTGACCTTGCCCTCAAAGCCTATTTTCTTAATGGTGTTTTCCAACTCCTTTTGCAGCGTAATGCAGGAATAGATTGCTCTTTTGCCCATAATATCAACTCCTCATATTAGCGTTAGCTTAATTATAACACGCTAGTAGGAACAGTAAAAGCTGGCTTTAAGAAGAAAGCCTCAACGCAAATTAACATCCTCCCCCTTGACTTAGACTGTACTCCAGGTATTATACTAGAGACAACAGGAAATTAGTCAAAGGAAAGGACGGATAACAAATGTCTAAAAAGATTGTAGTTATTTCCACAAGTTTAAGAACAAACAGCAATTCCGAGGCTTTGGCCAAGGAATTCGTCAAAGGCGCCGAGGCCACAGGCCATGAGGTTGAATATATATCGCTCAAGGGCAAAAGCATTGCCTTCTGCATAGGTTGCCTGGCCTGTCAAAGCAAGGGGCACTGCATTTTTAACGACGATGCGCTGCCTATCACCGAGGCTGTGCTGAATGCCGACGTAGTTGTTTGGGCAACGCCTATCTATTATTACGAAATGGCCGGTCAGATGAAGGTGCTGATTGACCGCATGAATTCCATGTTTCCTAAGGATTACAAATTCCGCGAGGTATACTTCCTGGCAACTGCTGCGGACAACGGCAGCTATACCCCTGATCGTGCACTGGCAGGCTTAACCGGCTGGATTGACTGCTTCGAAAAGGCTAAATTAGCCGGCAGCCTTTTCTGCGGCGGAGTTAATGCTGCAGGCGAAATCAGCGGCAGCAGCAAGCTGCAGGAGGCTTACGAGCTCGGCCTTAAGGCTTAACAACTAACCCTCATACGAACAGCAAAAGGCTGACGCCTTGCGTAAATGCGAAGCGTCAGCCTTCTATTTTTACTTATCTTGCTTATCTATGAATACGCTTGTTAATCCAATCCAACAATTCAATTTCACCAGCAGAACCATCAGCAAGGGCAATAAACATATCAGCCAATTCGCCTCTGTTTAATACAAGACGATAGCCATTCCATTGCAATAATAGTTGAGTCATTAATGCTCCAATTCTCTTATTTCCATCAATAAAAGCATGATTAGCTGCCAAACCATAACCTAAACGAGCTATTTTATCAATAGTTGTCGGATAGAAATCTTCACCACCAAATGATTGAAGCGGTGCTGCTACAGCAGCTTCTAAACCAGACCTATCTCTTACCCCATCAATACCACCGGTTTTTTTTATGATTTTGCTATGAAGTGCAATAACATCATCTGCACTAACCCAAATCATTCTGCCATCCTCTTATAATCAGCAGCAAAATCATCTAATATGCTATCTGCATCAGACAACATCTGCGCACGAGAGATTTTTTCCTCATCCTTCTCTAAAGTTACAGGAAACGGCATACCCTTGGCACGAACAAAAGCATTCGCAAAAATATTAAAAGCAGTAGATTGGCTCATCCCTATTCCAGCACAAATCTCCGCCATTTTTGCCTTAACATCGGAATCCATTCTAAACGTCATATTAGTATCCATATCATCGCCTCCTTGCATTACAATTATATTACATTGTTAGTGCAAAGTCAAATTTCTCTATATTGGATACGTAGATTGTACAAGGCTAGGTCATATTGGTCAAGCCTCTCCTTTGGAAATAACAAGGCGCAGCTACCAGCAAGCTTCATGCTTGTGTAATAGCTGCGCTTTTTTGTTGCCACGTATCATCGCAGGTTATCTGCCAAAGCTTACGCTCGCGGTAAGGGAACTGCTAATACCTCCTGCGGTACACTTTACTTTTACGTGCTACTGCTAAGGCTCATTTGATATCAAAATCAGCTTTGATATTTTTCAAGATTATCTAGCATTGTTTTAATTATACCATCAAATGTAGAATCGAATTCTTCTTTTCTTATTTTAAATTCAAACCCACTTACACTATTCCCAAATGATTTAGTTTTCTTCTCTCTTTCAGGCATGCTAATTCTATATAACATTTTTTCATCATCATAAGTTATTTGAATAACATAATGTGCATCAAAAAACTTATTCCAAGTCTTATATTTTGTAAATTTAAAAGCATTGCATTTTTCTTTATCACTCTTATACTCTGATAAGCTTAAAGCCATTGCGTCTTCAACAGACTTTTTCAGACATGATACATCTGTTATATCAGCAATTTTCCCAATAGCTTCGCCAAATCCAATTTTATTAGTATGATACACCAAAATAGAAAGTCTATAAGTTTTGCGTTCAATATATATATCCAATATTCCCTTCATAATTTCGCCTCCTCGTATTACAATCGTACTACCTTGTTAGTACAAAGTAAAAATTCCCTCACTCCAAGCACCTCTCTGCCAGCTCTTTCAGCGTATAAGCATCAAACTGCTCAAATAAAAAGGCTCTCTGCGAATGCATGGGCAGCGACTTGCTTACTGCCAGATTGTACTCTGCACCTTTCGCAAAATCCGTTACAATAAGCTCAAGTTGCTCGCGCCAAAGCGCTGAGGCTCTGTCAAAAAGCATAGCTTCGACCTCCCTGTTGTCACAACCTTTCTTTAACTATTATTCTAGCGCCAACTCGTGTTTTTAGCAAATTTTAGACTGGAGGTGTAAAAAAGGCGCAGCTACCAGCACGCTTCATGCATGTGTAATAGCTGCGCTTTTTCTTACTACAGATACTTCAAAAAAAGCTCTTTAATGCGTGGAAGTTCCTCTTCAATAAAAGCATTTATCTCATTTATTCTTGGCATCACATCTCCGGCACCTCCATTTTGATGCGCAAAAGATCCTGCACGAATTCATTAAGATGCGCAGGCAAATCCGCTGCAGCCAGCTCAGAGAAAAGCATCGGTGGCGGAGTATTAGTTCTTAAAATCCACCTGCAGGCAAGCAAAGTACGCAAAACATAAAAATACTTTTTAGCTCGCACCATTTCACCTTGCAAGTACTCCCGGTAATTTCCATCTGCCATACTAAGATAATGGTACAGACCTCTCTTTGAAGAAATGCAAAGGCACTTTTTGCTAACCAGATTTTCAGCACCGAAAATCACCCAAAAAGTGCCTTTACTGTCCGATTACGCGTTTCTCTTTTTCGGCGAAAATTTTTTAAGAAAAAATTAGAACTGCTGCATAGGATTAACGGTTTGTTAAAGCTTGAAGTTTTATACTAAAGAAGTCTAAAGGGTGACCTTCAGGCAACCTATTTTTCAAAGCAAGGAGGAGAACCAGTGGCTACTTATTTCGTAAAACTAAGCAACGGATATAAAGGTCAGGCAGCTGACAAATGCGATTATATTACTCGTAACGGAAAGTACCAATCTGACACTTTAAGGCAAGAACTTGTCGCCAGCGAAAGCTTCAACTTACCAAGCTGGGCACCTGACGGCAAGACTTTTTTCACAGCCGCAGACAAGTTTGAAAGGAACAACGGAACGACATTCAAGCAGTTCATCATCATGCTCCCCTGTGAGCTGAACGACGATGAAAACATAAAAATCGCTCAAGACATCAAAGATAAAATCATAGGCGACAACAAAGCAGGCATCTGGGCAATTCACAGCAAGCAGGCTGTAACCGCCAATGTTCAGAACGTGCATCTGCACATTATGAACAGTGAAAGAATCCAGGATGCAGCGCTGAAAGAAAAACCGCCTGAGCAATATTTTAAAAGATATAATCCGTCAAATCCGGAGCAGGGTGGTTATAAAAAAGACCGCAAGAACCTTTGCCGCAAAAGAGCAAAGAATCCGGAAATCGACAAAATCAGAGCTCTTATTGCTGATGCGATCAACGCCGGTTATGAGCGCAACGGCTTCGACATCCGCGTCTCAGGAACTACCCTTGAGATGCAAAAAGAAGAAGCGCTGAAAGCCGGAGATGAAGACCGCGCAGAGTTTTTTGACAGAGCTCCTGTAAAAACAATATCGACAAAACAATGGAAAAAAATCCAGAAGATTATCGAAGATGACAACATAATCGACCGTACCCAGCCGGTCCCTATCATACCATCAGAGACCAATTGGCCGACGTTCGAAAAGCTCATCAGCACCGATTTTTCTGCTGCCGAAGTTTTGCTGGAACGAGTCAGCCTTCAGGTCAAAAAGCTCAAATATCAGTTCAAGCTATCGCAGAAAAATGCCAAAAAGATTTTGGAAAAAGTTGATGAGCTGATCAGTGGAAAAGAGTTCTGGGAAGCGATTGAAAGCATCGCATGTATGGTTCAAAACAAAAGCGCAAACAACTCTGCTTATGTAAATCTTTTTAATAAGATTTACGCAGACAAAACTACACAAAATATAATGATCAACAACATCATCAATCGTGGCAGAACAAAAAAATACCAGCAAGCCAAGCTTGATTATCAGCGGGCAAAAGCAAAAAAATCAACTCTTGCTGCTGCAAACAGACTGGACGATAAAACCCAAAACCGTCTGGAACTCATAATGCAAGCCAGCTCAAAATACATGCAGAAACTTGTTGATGAAATCAAAGAAATCAACCAGACTCCGGCAGCGAAAAAACGCTATCAATATGTCATAAACAGATTGAAAAAATCAATGGTGAAGTCAAGAGACCAAGCGATAGCTAAAGGCAACGAGAATAAAGAATTCAAAGAAATCTTGCAAAAGCTGAACAAGCTGATTAAACTTGCAAAACTAAATCAAGACCAAAAACTGCCTAAAGAATTCATTAAGGAAATCACTGAAAAAGAGTATCCTGATATAACGAGATTAAAGAAAATAGTCAAAGAACTGGACGAAAAAACTGCTTCCTACTTCCCTATAAAACAGAAAACTATGAATCCAAAAATACAAGAACCCCAGAACAAAGAAATTAAAAAAGAAAACAACTATCAAAGATAATGACAAATTGTAAATTAATCGAGTAGGAGACTGCTCATTATTTGAGCAGTCGACCTCTCACACCACCGT
>ERZ1034952.1598-NODE-1598-length-18054-cov-19.017334_pt1 | contig 18054 bp, 20 predicted proteins | sample MGYA00520625_ERZ1034952 | MGnify/ENA primary metagenome ERZ1034952 (study PRJEB33766, sample SAMN09781773) | gut metagenome | biome: gut microbiome | host: Homo sapiens | place: Madagascar | study: EMG produced TPA metagenomics assembly of the PRJNA485056 data... | reverse complement strand
TCCCCACTGCAAATCTAAAACCGCCCCAAAGGGCGTAGAAAGGAAAAAACTATGAATGATAAAAGAGTAAATCAATATCTTATCCTGCCAGAAGCAGGACAACGAAAAGATACCAAGCTTGCCGTAGAGTACGACGAAGCTCAAATCGCTGATTACCTTAACCAAGGTTATGTCATCGTAGGTAACGATGATTTTAATAAGCTCATTGGCAACGCCGACGGCGAATATCTCATTGCCGATGATGGCTCAGTGTATCCTAAGCCAGCTCCTACAGATGCAGAGCTGCTGGCAACTGCCAAACCTGCCAAAATCGCAGAGCTTAAAGCTGAGAGGGATGCAAGAGAGGTTGAGCCGATTACCTATAACGGCAACAGCTATGATTACGATGAAAAGGCAAGGGAACGCATCAACGCTGCCATCATCGCCTTAGATGTACAGGGAGCTGATGCATCCATCGATTGGACTACGGCAGATAACCAAGACGTTAAGGTAACAGCCAACGATTTACGCGCTGTTGTTGCGTCCGTTGCTAGACGCTCCAACGCCTTGCATGTGGCCTATCGCAAGGCTAAGGACAAGGTAGAGCAGGCAACAACTGTTGCTGATGTTGAGGCTGTTACCCTCAACCTCTAAAATGGCTCAAACCCTTGCTGTGACGGCGTTTATGGCACATAAGACCGATGTCGGCCAACGTGTAACACGTTAGCAACATCAAGCCTGCGATGTTGTAAGGCTTGCCAGCGCCAGCGCCTACCAATCAAGCAACACGTTAGCAACACAGACTATATCATATCAATAGCCTTTTTAAGCTCATGTAGGCTCTTATGTGTATATACACCCTTGGTTACGCCCTGACTGGCATGGCCTAAGATACGCTTTACGGCCGTCTCATTTGCTCCGGCGTTGTCGAGCATCGTGGCACAGGTATGGCGGCACTCATGCGGCGTATGGTGGCAGTTAGCCGCGTCCATAACATTATCAAAGCGCGTCCTAAAGCGATGATAGGACAGAGCAGCGCCATCATCTACCGTGATGAGCGTTTTGCCTGGCTTATCCATCCAATCCTTAAAATAGGGCAGTGCCTTGCGGCTTATCGGTACAGCCCTGTTACGGCCAGCCTCGGTTTTGCTGTCGCGCACTATAAAATAACGCTGTTTGAGCTTGACGTCGCTTTTCTGTATGGCCAAAAACTCGCCCGGCCGCACTCCGCTGTAACACATCATCACAACACACATCGCCCAACGCGCCAGCGTATCATCACTGTTGGCCAGCTTCTTTACCCGGTTGAGCTGGCGGGTGATAAAAGGCTTTTTTGGATACCGGACCACCTTTTTGTCTATGTCTATGTAGCAGGTTATATCGGCTGCCGCCGGTATGATCTTATACTTTACGGCATACTCATACATGAGATGCATAAGCTGGCGGCATTTCTTCTGGCTGGCATAGCCGATATTGCGACGGCTCATGCCGCGGATTACGCCCTGCAGGTCGGATATCTCCAATTTTGCAAACGGACGGCCGTGCAGCTCATGGCAATGCTTAAAAGCTGCCTTGTAGTTGTTTGCTGTTGATTTTGCTATCTTAGGGTAGCGTTCCGCTGCCATCAGCCTGTATACCTCAGCAAAGGTTATCTTTGCCGGGGCAAACAGTGACGGATTTTTATTGTAGTCGACCAAAAACGCCAAAGCGTCCTCATACGTGGCGTACTGGCCGATTATCTTCTGGCGGCCGTCGATGTACTTGCGGACAATGTAGGGGCGGCGTCTGTTGCCGCTGTAACAGGCTATTGAGCCAAATCCATTAGGTAATTTCATTTTTATCATCTCCTATACGATTAAGTATAGGGCGGAAAGAGAGGTAATTTTTATGGCAGACAAAAATATTTCCAAGGTCGTTTATGGCGGCAAGACCTTAATCGACCTGACAGCCGATACCGTTACTGCTGACAAGCTGCTGAGCACATATACGGCTCACGACAAGAGCGGCGCACCCATCACCGGTACCTGTACCTTTGATGCAGATACCAGCGATGCGACTGCAGCTGTGGCTGAGATTTTGGCAGGCAAGACTGCCTATGTCAACGGCAACAAGTTGACCGGCACCATGAAAAACAACGGTGCCGTTACTGGGACCATCAGCAAAAAGTCTGAGGCATACAGCATCCCTATCGGCTATCACGATGGCAGTGGTAAAGTGTCCATCAGTACAACTGAGCAGGCCAAGATTATTGCTACCAATATCCGTGCGGGGGTAAGCATTTTGGGCGTTACCGGTACGATGAGCGGCACCGAGGGCGCTAAAGCTCAGGCCAAGACTGCTACGCCGTCTACTACGCAGCAGACCATTCTGCCGGACAGCGTCGGCGGCTACAATTACCTTACACAGGTAACCGTAGAACCGATACCGTACACCGAGTCTGACAACGCTGCCGGAGGCACCACCGTAACCATCGCTTAAAGGAGGCCTGTATATGGCGGTAAACAAGATTATATATAACGGGGCGACTCTGCTTGACCTGACAAGTGATACCGTTACTGCCGATGATCTGGCCGCCGGTGTGACCGCTACCGGGGCTGACGGCAAGCCGGTAGTGGGCCTGCTGCCTAAAGTTACCATTGACACGGAACTGTCGACTACCAGTACCAATCCGGTCCAAAACAAGACCATAACGGCGGCGCTGTCTAATCTTGATATCGATGTTGCGACAAACGATGAGATTGACAATGCTTTAAATCTTGCCGGCAGTGGAGATTTAGCGACAGGTGGTGGGGGTATCGTCCCCATTGCGCTGAGCGGTACAGGCGCAACAACAACGGCCGGAGCGCGTACCAATTTGGGCGTAAGTGCTACGGCAGATTTTGCAAACGTAGCATTTAGCGGGGCGTATGATGATTTGACCGGCAAGCCGGCGATACCATCCAGGACGAGCGACCTTGCCAACAACAGCGGCTATATCACAAGCAGCGCGCTCAGCGGTTACGTCAAGTCGGTCAACGGCGCAGCTCCTGACAGTTCCGGCAATGTTACGATAAGCGTAAGCGGGGGCGGCAGCAGCGGCGGTGGTAGCTATACATTACCTACGGCGAGCAGTAGCACGCTTGGCGGTGTAAAAATTGGCTCCGGCTTGACAATCAACACTAACGGCGTTGTGTCAGCTGATGTTACGGCATCTACGTTAACGGCATATGCTAAGACAACGGACTTATCAGCAGTGGCGACAAGCGGTAACTATAATGATTTGAGTAACAAGCCGACTATTCCAGCGGCGTACACGTTGCCTAACGCTACAAGTAGTACGCTGGGTGGTGTTAAAGTTGGCAGTAACATCAGTGTGTCAGACGGCACTATCAGCCTTGCCAAAAGCAACGTGACAAGCGCTTTAGGATACACGCCTGCTACAACCAACAATGCGTCTTTTACAGGCACAACGATGATGCAGACGCTGACCGTCAGCAGTGCTCTTAACATCCCCGGTGGCAGCATCTGGATTGAGTAGGTGATATTGTGAGTATTTTAAGCAAAAAATTATACGTGCAAAAAACAGGCAGCACAGCTGTTGCCTGTAACATCTACACAACATCGGCAGAAGCCGGGGACAAAGCTCTGCGAGTAAGAGTTGATAACACTGACGGCTATATAGCTCTTAAAGCGACAGATGATGCCAACGCTACAGGTATGCGTGTTAAAATCGGCAGTGTTATTTATGCCGTGGCAACCAAGCACGAGAGCGGTGGCGGCGTTGCTGTGCCGTATACGGAAAAATATTGGACTGATGCTGGCAATCACAGCTTTACTGTCCCGGCTGGCGTAACACGCCTTCGTGTTGCCGTGTGCGGCGGCGGTGGCGGTAAAGGAGATTGGACGTTGGGTGGTAATGGCGGTGACTCGTCAGCGTTTGGTTTGACTGCAACAGGCGGACGTGGTGGCTGGCGCTGGGGTGAAGGCAGTGGCGGTGAGCCTAATGGTCTTGCATCCAGCGGCAACAGTATAACCAATGGATTTTTGATGTCATTTGATATGACTGCAGGTACATATGGCAGAGGTGGACAATATAGCGGCTCTGGCGGTTATGCGAGCCAATACATGGACGTTACCGCAGGGCAAACCTATACAATTACTGTTGGTGCTGCTGGCGGCTCAAACGGCACGGCAGGATTTGTCCTTATTGCATATGGAGGTGATATTTAGTGGCAGAAAACATGATTGACCTTAACGGCCTTGTACATGTATGGAGCAAGGTTAAGACGTTGACTGACAACTGCGTTAAGGCAGATACCCTTGCAACAGTGGCTACGTCTGGTAGTTACAATGACCTTAGCGACAAGCCGACTATCCCGTCTGCATATACATTACCGACGGCATCGAGCTCTGTTTTAGGTGGCGTAAAGATTGGCAGTAATATAAGCGTGTCGAGCGGTACGATTAGCATTACCAAAAGCAATGTAACATCTGCGCTGGGGTATACTCCTCCTGCAAGTGATACAGTCTACAATAATGCGACTACATCTACAGCAGGACTTATGAGTGCTGCTGATAAGATAAAACTTAACAGCATAGCGTCAAACGCTAACAACTACACGCATCCGTCAACGCACCCGGCAAGCATGATTACTGGTCTTGCAGGCGTAGCAACAAGCGGAAGTTACAATGACCTTACGGATAAGCCTACAATACCTGCATCCTCTACGGTGGACAGTGAGCTGTCATCTACGTCAACCAATCCTGTACAAAATAAAGTCATCAATGCTGCGTTAAACAGCAAGGCAGACAGCAGTGTACTGAGTGCTTATCTGCCGTTGGCAGGTGGGGCGTGTACAGGCGGTGTGAGCGCACCAAATTTCCAGACAGGTACAGGCACAACAAATTACTTCCAGTGCCGCAAATTCCGCGGCGAGGGCGATGCGAATACATATTATCATGCAGTTGATTTCGGCTACTCCGGGCACGATAGTGTCGACTTCTACGAGTATGATGCGAACTGGAACTTTTATCAATGCACCACAGGTACAAAGTCTGGAGCTGTGCTGGTCGGCAACATTAACGGAAACGGATGGAATGGTGGAGCGGTTTTGAGTGGTACTCCAACCGCACCGACGGCGACTGCCGGGACAAATACTGCACAGATAGCGACAACTGCTTTTGTGCAGACCGCTGTCAGCAGTAAGGTAAGCGCATCGGCGCTCGCTGCCATAGCGACAACCGGCGATTATAACGACCTGACCAATAAGCCGGCGATTCCGGCCGCCTATACACTGCCGACGGCCAGCAGCTCTGTTCTGGGTGGTGTAAAAATCGGCAGCAACATCAGTGTATCCGGTGGCGTTATCAGCTTGACAAGGGCCAACGTAACTGGCGCTTTGGGGTACACTCCGCCGGTAAGCGACACAACCTATGTCAACGCGACAGCGTCAGCTGCAGGCCTGATGAGCAGCACCGACAAAAGCAAGCTGGACAGCATTGCTGCTAACGCCAACAATTATGTCCATCCAGCATCTCATCCAGTAAACATGATAACCGGGCTAGCTGCTGTGGCTACCAGCGGAAGCTATAATGATCTGTCGGACCGCCCGGCGATACCTGTTGTGGATGACAGCTTGTCCAGTGAATCTACCAACGCCGTGCAAAACAAAGTCGTGTATGGCTTGGGGCAGAAGTTTTTTAACCAGCTCAGTGCATTGGCATCGGTCGCCAGAACCGGCAGCTACTCGGACCTTACCGGCACGCCCGGCAATGCCACACCCTCTGCCGCGGGTCTGATGAGCGCTGCTGACAAGGCAAAACTGGACAAGGTCGACGCTGACGCAGGCAGCGTTAAACTGATAACATACAGTTAAGGTTCTTAAGCTGTCTTATACAGGACGGCTTTTATTATGTAATTTTTAGGAGGTTGAAAGATGAACTATAAACTTTTTTTTGATAGTGTGGTAGGTGCAGGCAAAACGCTTTATACCGGTTGGAATTATAAGGCTGTAGCTGCTGCTATAATGGTAATCCTGCTTCACAAACATGCAATCCTTTTTTATGCTTTTTCTGCTTTGGTTGTGCTGGATTGTCTGACAAAATGGATTGCTATTGCGCATGATTATTTAGTTAAACAAGGAAAAACGCCAACATTTTTGCAGTCCGTTGTCGGCATTAAGGCTGCTCGTAGTGCAGGCCTGATTTCCTCCGAGATGATGAAACACAGATTCCTCGGCAAAATAGCGGTTTATTTATGCTGCGTTATGGCGGCTGCCAGTGCAGATCTGATTATGGTAGAGCTGTCTAAACCTGCATGGGCAGTGAGTACAATCATCGGCTATTTAACGGCAACGGAATTATTGAGTATAGTAGAAAACCTCAACGCTGCTGGCGTTGAGGCTGTAAAAGGCTTGATTGATATTGTCAAAAAGAAGAGGGTGTAAAGATGTTAAGAGGTGTTGACGTAAGCGAAAATAATGGTGTAGTTGACTGGAGGCGGGTAGCTTCTGGCTTAGATTTCGCTATTATCAGAATCGGTTATGGTCATAATCATTTGGACAGCCAATTTTACAACAATATCAATGGCGCATTAGCTGCAGGCCTGAAAATTGGTGTTTATCACTACAGTTACGCATTATTACCGGAAAGGGCGCAGGAGGAAGCAAGGTTCGTCGTTGAGACGCTAGCAGATTGTGGATTAAGCCCCAAAAAGCTGGAAATGGGTATATGGTTTGACATGGAAGATGCAGACGGATATAAACAGCGTCATGGTATGCCTTCACGTCAGGAGATTACTGCAATGTGCAGTGAATTTATCTGTGAGTGTAACCGCAGTGGCTATAGTTGTGGTATATATGCTAGCCTGGATTGGTTAGAGCATCAGATTGCCACAGAGCAACTTGCTAGTTATGTGCCATATTGGGTAGCTCAGTGGGGCGGGCGCTGCGACTGGCCGAATGCTAGTATGTGGCAGTATACTGACGGGTACTATGTTGATGGTAAAGAGTTTGATGGGAATCTTTATTTTGACTGATTTTATATTCAGAACAAGCCGTTTTTTTGTCCAATATTTGTCCAATATTATTTTTAGAAACATGTAGAATCAATTAAGCGATTTTAAGTCATAATAGCGAGAAACGTAGATAGCAAGCGCCTTTTCAGCTTTCCCCAACTCTCTGTAAATCGCAATAAAATTATGTTTTGTTACTTCGGGTACAAGAGGCCGTGAGTTCGAATCTCGCCGCCCCGACCAAATTTAAAACTTAGGAACCGCATGAGAATGCGGTTCTTTTTTATGTGGCTTTAGCCCGTGGAGCGCTATCGAGTTTCTTTTCAAAGAAATGAGATAGTGCTTCACACAGAACCACCCGCTATGCGGGTGCGCATTGATTGTTATACAAAAATACGTCATTCCGATATACAATAGTAAGTGTTCAAGTCACTATTGCAAAGAAAGGAATGACGTATTAATGGCAAATAAAACTAACGAATTATAGCATTCAAAGTGGGTATGCAAATATCATATTGTCTTTACACCTAAGTATAGACGAAAAATCATTTATAATCAATACCGTGAAGATTTAATAGAAATTTTTAAACGGTTATGTTCGTACAAAGGGGTAGAAATTATTGAAGGACATATGATGCCTGATCATGTGCATATGCTCCTTAGTATTCCACCTAAAATTGCAATATCGACATTCGTGGGCTATCTCAAGGGAAAGTCGGCACTTAAAATGTTTGATAAACACGCAAATTTAAAGTATAAGTTTGGCAATAGACATTTTTGGGCAGAAGGTTACTACGCATCTACAGTAGGTCTAAATGAAGCCACCGTAAAGAAATATATTGCGGAACAAGAAAAGCACGATATAGCTTTAGACAAGTTAAGTGTAAAAGAGTACGAAGACCCTTTTAAGGGTAACTAGTATTCAAAACGCCCCTGACAGGGGCAGCGAAAGAGAAAAGTGCAATGTGGCTTGAACAAAGTGAAAGCCAGCGTCTTGAGGCGCTGGCTAGTATTAAGGGCTTATAGCCCGTCGTCAAACCACCCGTTTGACGGGTGGTCATGATTTGCGACTAAGGTGCGACGATTTTTACCGCTTTGAGTTGGCATTGCTACCTGGGGACAATTTGTCCCTATGTAAGTCCCAAGCTCGGGATCTCTTTTGCGTATTTTTTTTAGGTAGTCTGTTGGGTTAACGCTATCTGTCAAAGCACCAACAATATCGACTACAGAAAAATACCATTGCTGTTCTTCTTCGTTCCAAACGGAACGGATTTTAGCAGATTGGAATAATTTTATACTGTTCATTTTCATATCTCACTTTCAAAAATTTTCCTTACAGTGAGCCTTCTGTCGTCGGTCTTTACTTCTTTACGCTTTTTGCTTCCTGTTCCAGCTCCAGCAAATCAATAGTATCTGCCTGCGCTGCTTCAAAGGCTTTGCGACGAGCGTCGAATGTTTCATAAGCAAGACGAGCATGGGCTTTTGCTTCATCCATGGATATTTTTCCGTGAGATTGAAGCAACGGTATACTGTGATCTAAAAGCAGTTTATCGACGCTGGCACGCCAAAAATTAAGAGTTAGGTCCTTGCGCATTTTTACGTGTAATTCAGCACTTTCAAGGAAAATAGTTACAAGACGGTTAAGAACGTCTATTTCATCAGACGTAAGGTAGTTTTTGGCAACTACAACGTCAGTTTTACGGACAATGGAGCCGCTCCAAGACTTTAGCGCCATGTTGGGTGCATCTGAATCGGCACGGCTATCTATGATTTCAGCAGCAGTTTTACCTGTTACACCATAAAGCAGTTTATTTTGTGTTTCAGCAAAAAATAAATGCGTAGCTTTTTCCATAACTTTGTAATCGCTGGAGAGCGCAAACAAGTCGCGTAGCTTTTGATAAAAGCGCTTTTCGCTGGCACGGATGTCACGGATTTGTTCCAGCAATTCGTCAAAATAATCTGGACGGCCGTCAGGATTTTTCAGGCGGTCTTTATCGAGTATAAAGCCTTTCTGCAGATATTCTTTTAAGGTATTGTTGGCCCATTGACGGAATTGTGTGCCGCGCGGTGAACGGACACGAAAACCGACAGCAAGAATGACGTCAAGGCTATAAAAGGCCACAGGTTTGTCTGAATTTGCAATGTGAAGAAAGTTCACATTGCTTTTTTCTTCTAGTTCGCCTTCGTTGAAAATATTTTTTATGTGCTTACTGATACCGCTGCGCTCTTTGTTAAACAACTCAGCTATTTGTGCCTGTGTCAGCCATACAGTTCCGTTATCAGCATAAAGTTTTATGGCGGCCTTGCCGTCATTAGTGTTATATATGATAATATCAGCCATAAATTTTCTCCTTTAATTTTATATTTTCGTGACGTTGTGAAGATAAAAAAAGGTATGAATATATATTGTATGCGGATTGACCTAATGTTTTTGTGTTTCAGACTTTTTAATATCAATTAACGAAAAAATGTTTACATGCTATAATTGTATTATAACGCCATATATTACAGTGTGTCAAATATTTTAGTGAATATATATTTGGTCTTAGGAAGAGGAGTGGCTTAGTAATGGAAAAAGAAAAACAAGTTGTAGGTGACAATAGAAATAACGATTTTCAGGGATTCGTCCTTGATGATTTGCCAAAAACAGTTGAAGAACAATTAGAGATTATCAAAAAATACCTTGAGCGTAGTATGCCTAGAAGTGAGAATGAATAGCGTATTTAAAATATAATGATTGACTAAGCAGATTTTGAGTGAAAACTCAGAGTCTGCTTTTTCTCATCCCACTAATTTCCGCCATAAAAAGGATTTTCCCTTCGTTTTGTAGAATTATAAAATATAACTGAAAATACTACTTGCAGAATGGAGGCTTTGCGATGAAAATAACTTTTTTAGGTGCAACGCGCACCGTTACCGGTTCCTGCTATCTGCTGGAGGTCGGCGGACACAAGTTTTTGGTAGACTGCGGCATGTTCCAAGGCTCCAAGCTGATAAAAGCGCTGAACGAAAAGGACTTTTTGTTTCATCCGGGAGAGATTGAGGCTGTCGTATTGACGCACGCCCATGTTGACCACAGCGGTCTGTTGCCGAAGCTGGTCAAGGAAGGCTTTCGCGGCCCCATCTATTGCACTAAATCGACAGAGGAGCTGTGCTCGATTTTGCTGCCGGACAGCGCGCACATTCAGGAGGGTGAGGCGGAATACGCCAACCGCAAAGGTATGCGTGCCGGCAAAAAGATTGTTGAGCCGTTGTTTACGGTTGATGATGCTGCCAGAGCCTTGCACTTGTTCAAGCTGCGCAGCTTTGGTGAAGCGTTTAATGTTGTTCCCGGCGTTACCGTCACCTTCCGCGTTGCGGGACACATCCTGGGCTCTGCTTTCGTAGAAATGTCTGTTACTGAAGGCGACAAAAAGACGCGCTTGATTTTTACCGGCGATATCGGTCAGCCGAATCAGCCGATTATTGAGGACCCGGCGGCAGCAGGCGGTGCGGATTTTATTATTACGGAATCCACCTACGGCAACCGCATCCATGAAGCCTACGATAAGGAGGGCGAGCTGGCGAATATTATTAACGATACTGTAGAGCGTGGCGGTAACGTTATCATTCCTGCGTTTGCTGTAGGGCGTACGCAGGTACTGCTGTACTATTTCCAAAAGCTGCAGGCGGAAGGCAAAATTCCGGAGATTCCGATTTATGTAGATAGTCCTATGGCCAACAGAGCTACGCAGATTACTATGACGAATCCCGAGGAATATGATGAGGAAGCGCGGGCACTTTACGCAATGCAGGGACGCAGGCTGGTGTCTATGCATAACTTGCGCTTTACCGCAACGGTGCAGGAATCCATGGCGATTAACGAAATTCCGGGCAGCAAGATTGTTATTTCGGCCAGCGGCATGGCAGACGCCGGACGTATTCTGCATCACCTTAAGCATAATCTGTGGCGTGAGGACAGCAGCATAGTATTTGCCGGCTATCAGGCGGAGGGCACTATCGGACGCAGGCTGATAGAAGGTATTAAACGCATTAAGATTATGGGCGAGGATATCAGAGTCAACGCCAAAATTTACAATATGAAGGGTTTTTCTGCCCATGCGGACAAGCAACAGCTGTTAGCCTGGTATAGCAGCATGAAGGAGGTGCCCAAGGCCTTTTTCGTTACGCACGGCGAGCTTGATGCAGCTATGGAGCTGGCAGATTCTTTGGGACGCAATCTGGGAACGGCAACCTACATCCCGCACTTTGGTGACTGTGCTGAAATCCATGGTACCGAGTGGCAGATGCATGAATCCGAAATTGTTCAGGTTGAGCCTGCTGCTATCGACCTGCGTGCTTACATGCGTGGCATGGAACACGATTATCTGCTGCAGCGCAGCAAAATCGAGCAGATTGTGGCGCGTAACCCGGACAAGGCGGTTATGGTACGCAAGAAGCTGGAAAAGCTGCATAAGTACATGGATGATATCCTGAAGGATTTGTAAGAAAAAATGATATACGCTTTGCATAAATAAAAAAATGCACCATTCCTTAACACTCGGGAATGGTGCATTTTAGTGTTTAAATCGTTATAGCTTACAGTCTGTTGCTGCTGTTGAGTACGTCACGCATTTTGTGAGCTACCATGTCCTGGATAGCCTGACGTGCGGGTTTCAGGTATTGGCGAGGATCGAAGTCGCCGGGGTTTTCTACCAGATGCTTACGGATGGAAGCGGTCATTGCCAGGCGCAGGTCGGTGTCGATGTTGATTTTGCAAACACCGAATTTGCCTGCTTGCAGCAGCATGTCTTCCGGTACGCCTTGAGCGCCGTCCAGTTTGCCGCCGTATTTGTTGCATTCTTCAACAAAGGACGGGATAACGGTGGAAGCACCATGCAGAACCAGCGGATAACCGGGCAGCATGTTGGTGATTTTTTCCAGACGTGCGAAGTCCAGTTCCGGTTTGCCTTTGAATTTGTAAGCGCCATGACTGGTGCCGATAGCGATAGCCAAGCTGTCGCAGCCGGTGCGTTCAACGAATTCTACAGCCTGATCGGGATCGGTGTAGGTAGCGTCCTTGGTGTTAACCTTAACAGCGTCTTCAACGCCTGCCAGTCGGCCAAGCTCTGCCTCAACTACAACGCCTCTTTCGTGTGCATATTCAACAACACGACGGGTCATTTCGATATTTTCTTCAAAAGGATGCTTGCTGCCGTCAATCATAACGGAGGTGAAACCGCCGTCGACGCAGGCTTTGCAGATGTCAAAATCTTCGCCGTGGTCCAGATGCAGGCAGATAGGCAGACCGGTATCTTCGATTGCTGCTTCAACCAGCTTCATCAGGTAGATGTGGTTAGCGTATTTGCGGGCGCCGGCACTTACCTGCAGAATCAGTGGGGATTTTTCCTGTTTTGCTGCAGCAACGATACCTTGGATGATTTCCATGTTGTTGACGTTGAAGGCACCAACAGCATAGTGACCTTCGTAAGCTTTTTTGAACATTTCAGTAGATGTAACTAAGGGCATTTGTCTATTCCTCCTTATTCAGGGTAGCCTTACAGCTACTCTGTCTTTACATTAGTATACACTAATTATATCATGGTCTGCTTATTTAGTACAGAAGTTTCTGTAAATCCTCCGGCAAAGCGCGGGTAATTTCTAAAAATACATCGCTTACCGGATGCTTGAAGGCTAGGCGGTAGGCATGCAGCGCATGGCGCGCTTGGGGGCCGGGAGTGCCGTAAAGATTGTCGTTTACGAGCGGATGGCCGATGGAAGCAAGGTGGACACGTATCTGGTGCGTGCGTCCGGTAAAAAGACGAACCTTGAGCAGCGTGCAGCTGCTGTAGGCTGCCAAAACCTCGTAGGCTGTTTTGGCGTATTTGCCGCGCGTATAATCAACGCAGCGTTCGATGATACTGCCCTCCTTGCGGGCGATAGGCGCTTCGATAATACCTTCGCTGTTTTCAAAGCGTCCGCAGGCCAGCGCCAGATATTCCTTTTCAACCTGCTGCTGGCTCAGCCAGTGCTGTACAACAGGCTCCTTGGCGAAAATAACTAGGCCGGAGGTGTTGCGGTCTAAGCGCGATACGGGATGTATACCGGCATTAATGCCGTTGGCTTCATAATATGCCTTTACATAATCGTAGAGTGTAGTGCCTCGCTCGCTGACGGTGGGGTGTACCAGCATGCCTGCAGGCTTATCGATAATCAGCAGAAAATCGTCCTCGTAGGCCAGCATGGATGGCGACAGGATAGCAGCCATCAGTGCAGCTGTTTTTTATCCGGCAGCTCGTCGACTACCTCGATGTTATCGAGCTGTACCTTCAGCTGGCTGCGGATGTTTGCCAGATATTCCTTGTACAGCTCCTTTTGCTCTGCCAGCTCCTCCGGCGTCAGACCGGAAGTTTTCTTCTTTTTGGCTAATGCATTTATGCGGTTAATCATTGCATTGATTTCCATAATATTTCTACTCCTTTGTTATAACAAGCTTATTATTTTATTATACTATTATGAGCGCTTCTTAGCAACTTTCATTGACTACACTTCTGATTTGTGCTATTATGAGGGCGATATTATTAAGCTTTTTTTATCAGAGAGTTATATATATTGCCAAAGCTTGGGACTTGGGCAATGTAAGTTGAGTATGAGGTGATTAACATGTTCTTGAAAAAAATTGCTTGTGGTCTATTATGTGCGGCTATGCTGCTTGCTGCCGGTTGCGGCGGTGTAGGAACGCAGACTGGCGGTGACAAGGCTTATCTGCAGCTTACCGATGCTGCAGGCAGACAGGTTTCGCTTGCCAAAAAACCTGAAAGAGTGGTAAGCCTCAGCCCTTCATATTTGAGTATGATTGAGGCTGTCGGCGGCACCGTAGTCGGTCGCGCCAGCTCCAAGGTAGGTAAGATTCCCGAATCTATGAAGTCTGTGCCGGAGGTAGGCATGGTCTACAATATTAATATGGAAGCGCTTGTCGGCCTGAAGCCTGATCTGGTTCTGGCCAGCAAAAATCAGCATGATAAATTTATCCCGATGCTGCAATCCAACAAAATCAACGTAGTGGAGTTTGATACCCAAACCTTTGAGGATGTAAAGGGTACCATCAAAACCTTGGGCGATATTTATGGTACGCAGGATAAGGCCCAAAAGGAAAATGAGCTGTTGGATAAACAGGTTGCCGCCGTTACTAGTAAACTTCCTAAGGAAAAGAAACGCATCGTTATTATGCATGCAACAGCCAGCGCCGTTACGGTAGAAGGCTCGCACAGCATTGCCGGCTGTGTAAGCGACATCCTGGGCTTTGAAAACGTTGCTGCTGCAGCGCTCAAGGGAAAATCCAATAAAACTCCTTACAGCATGGAAACACTGGTAGAGCAGAACCCGGAAATTATCTTCATTACCTCTATGGGCAAGCCTGAGGAAATTGAAAACCGTCTGCGCACCGACTTTAAAAATAACCCCGCATGGAACAGTCTGCCGGCTGTAAAAGCAGGCAGAGTATATGTGCTGCCGGAAAAACTGTTTTTGATTAACCCCGGCCTGCGCTATCCTGAGGCTGTAAAGTTTATGGCACAGCAGGTTTATCCGGAGGTCTTTACTAATGGAAAATAAGCAGTCTGCAGAGCAGACGGAGCATTTTGGTATCGGCCGTACTAAATGGCGTATTACTATTCTAGTGATATTTTTGTTCTTGGCAGTATTGGGCAGCTTTTTGAGCTTAACAAAAGGCTCCAGCATTATCAGCATCAAGGAGATTACCGATATTCTGCTTAATCCCGGTGATGATCCGCGCAGTCAGATTATCTGGAACATCCGTATGCCGCGTACCATCGTCGGTGCCTTGGTCGGCATCAACCTGTCGCTTTCCGGTGCGATTCTGCAGGCGATTATGCGTAATCCGCTGGCAGACCCGCATATTATCGGCATCAGCTCCGGCGCAGGACTGGCAGGTGTTGTGATTATGATTTTGTTCCCGGCGATGGAATATCTGATTACGCCTGTTGCCTTCATCGGTGCGATGCTGGCTGCTGTCTGCATTTATATTTTAGCGTGGAAAAACGGCATCAAGCCGGTGCGTATTATTTTGGCCGGTGTTGCGGTATCTGCCTTTTTGGGTGCAGGTATCAGCGGCCTGATGATTTTTTACAGTGACAGAGTGCATGGCGCTTTAATGTGGATGGTAGGCGGTCTTGCCGCACGCAGCTGGCCGCATGTAAATATTATTTTGCCGTATGCTGTTATCGGCCTGATTCTGGCGCTTGCCAGTGCCGCTTATCTGAACATCCTTCAGCTGGGTGATGAGATGGCGCGCGGTCTTGGCGTCAATGTTGAGGTGACACGCATTATTCTTACGGCTATTGCAGCCTTGCTCGCAGCCAGCGCTGTCAGCGTTGTCGGCCTGCTGGGCTTTGTCGGCCTTGTGGTGCCGCATGCGGCGCGACTGCTGATAGGCAGCGACTACCGCTTTCTGCTGCCTGCCTCCGCACTTTTGGGCATTGCCATTGTTACGCTCAGTGATACCTTTGCGCGTGTAATTTTTGCGCCGATTGAACTGCCTGTTGGTATTATTATGGCCTTTTTGGGCGCGCCCTTCTTCTTGTTCCTGTTAAGGAGGGAAATCTGATGACACAAAATAATGCAGCGCCCTTTAAAGCTGTTTTAGAGGCAACGCATATTGATATAGCAATTAACAAAAAAACAATCATCCATGATTTGTCGCTGGCGATACCCGAGGGCAAGATTACCGCTATCATTGGCCCCAACGGCTGCGGTAAAAGTACAACGCTGAAGGCTATTGCCCGCATCTTGCCGTGCGCCAAGGGCAGCATCAGCTTCCTGGGCAAGGATATCCATAGCCTGTCGCACCGCGAGTTTGCCCGCTGCCTGGCAATTTTGACGCAGTCACCGGTTGCGCCTACGGATTTGACGGTGCAGGATTTGGTTGAAATGGGTCGCTTCCCGCATCGCAGCTTTTTGGGCCGCGGTGATAAGGACGATGCACAGCACGTTGCCTGGGCACTGGAGCAGACCAATATGACGTCGATGAGCCACCGCCTTCTGCACACGCTGAGCGGCGGCGAGCGTCAACGCGCCTGGATAGCGATGGCGCTGGCACAAAGACCGCAGGTGCTGCTGCTCGATGAGCCTACGACATATCTTGATATTTGTCACCAGCTGGAGGTTATGCAGTTGCTTGATAAGCTCAATAAGGAGTTGGGACTTACTGTAGTAATGGTTATCCATGATTTGAACCATGCCATTCAGTACGCTGATTATGTTGCCGTTATCAAGGCGGGACGCCTGGTAGTCAGCGGTGAGCCTAAAGAAATTGTTACGTCCAAGCTGCTGGCGGATGTGTTCCGCGTGCAGGCGGATGAGTTTGCGTGCAGTAATGGGCTGCCCGCCCTCGTTCCTATTACAGTCTGTCGCTAAAGTCCTGTTTTATTAAAACTGTCGCTAAAGCCCTGTCTGCGTCATGGCGCATATTCAAATACAAACTCCCGAAAGCATCGTGCTTGCGGGAGTTTATTATTTCTGTAGTATGGATACGGAAAAATTTTCATATCTTTCTTGCCAAAATTTTTGATTGATGATATACTAATTATACTATAAATAGTAGATGTTACTATTACACAGCTTTCGTCAGATAAAGAAAGCAAGACAATAAAAACTTAATATGCTTTGAGCAGAAGGAAAACCAGTGCAAATCTGGTACTGTACCGCAACTGTAATGTGAGCCTGGCAGCGTATATCCTCACAAGATGCTGTCTGGCAATGAACTTAGTCAGAGTGCCTATGCCCAAAAGCTTTTCTGCAAGCTTGCGATGTACAGGTGAAAGGAAGGATGGCAAAACCATCTTTAGTATTTCAGTAGTGCTGCTTGCGTGAGCTAAATTATGACTGCAGCGTTACCGCCGCAGTTTTTTTATGAAACAAGAATTTCAAGCTATTTGCCGGTAGCACATTTAAAGCAAGGTTTACGCTAAGAGCGTGCAGTATGTAGCAAAGAAGGGTGAGAAATGACTAAGCATCTTATTAACTATTGTCCGATTGATTGGTATGAAGATGAATTGAAGCGTAAGGGGATGACCTTGGCCGGTTTAGTGCAGCAGCTGGGTGTTGACGGTATTGAACAGTTTGTTTACAGAGATCCGGAAACATTCCCTGATTACAAGGAGCTGACTATTGGCGCACATTTGAATTATTGGCCGTACTGGATGGATTTCTGGCTGAGAAAGGCTAAACGTCTGCAGCAGCAGTTCCGCAGTATCCACGAACGCCAGACATATTTTAAGACAGCCATGAGCTGTGATGAATGGCTGGCTGTAATCCGCCGTAATATCTGCGCTGCTATTTCGCAGAAGCCGGAATATCTGGTGTGGCATGTGGCGGAGGCCGATACCGAAACAATCTTTACCTTTGATTTCCGTTATGATGACCGTGAGGTATTGGCTGCTTCGGCAGATGTTTTTAATGCTGTGGCAGATGAGATTCCTGCCAATGTTACGGTGCTGTTTGAAAATTTGTGGTGGCCCGGTCTGCGCCTGACGGATGCGCGCAAGGTGAAGTTTTTCTTTGAGCGCATTGAGCGCAAAAACGTCGGCATTATGCTTGATACCGGTCATCTGATGAATACGAATCCGCGTCTGCGCACAGAGGCGGAGGCAGCGGATTTTGTCTGCCGCATTGTGGATAAGCTCGGTCCGTATGCTGAGCTGATTAAGGGCGTGCATCTTTCCTGCTCGCTTTCTGGCAAGTATTTGCGCATCTTTGAACGCAAAGTGCCGGCTGATTTGAATGCAGAAGCTATTTGGCGCCATATTGCGGCGATTGACCTGCATAAGCCTTTTACTACCACGGCAGCCAAGCAGATCCTGCAGTGCGTTCAGCCGCAGTATGTAAATCATGAGCTGGCATATGAAACTATCGAGGAAATGATTCCGCTGATGCAGCAGCAGCTTTCTGTTGCCAGATAAGCGACGGCCTGGGTGCGTCAAGCTATAACGAAAATATCATAAAAAATTAATCCCCTACATAAGCAGAGGCTTGAACCGACCCCCTAAAGTTAGACCTAAAAATCTAATTTTAGGAGGTCAGTTTTT